>Ga0134124_10001526_pt1 | contig 18629 bp, 16 predicted proteins | sample KB304_FD_96880 | JGI IMG/M metagenome (GOLD analysis project Ga0134124, IMG submission 96880) | Terrestrial soil microbial communities without Nitrogen fertilizer from Kellogg Biological Station, Michigan, USA - KB3-0-4 | ecosystem: Environmental > Terrestrial > Soil > Unclassified ...
AGTGTCCGCCCCACACGCCGGGGTGGCCGGATCACTCTTTACCTAGCGGTTACCTCGAGTTCCGTCTGCAGTGAGGCTGTCGAATCCTCTCCCACCCACACGTCAAAGGTTCCTGCCTCTACACCCCAGGTCTTGGCCTGTGGATTCCAGAAACTCAGTTCGTCAGGGCCTAGGGGGAAGGTGAGAGTCTGGGTCTGGCCCGGCGCTAACGCCACCCGTCGAAATCCCTCCAATTGCCGCACGGGCCGCGAGGCCGATCCCGCACGCTGATGGATGTACACCTGCGCAACCACATCGCCCGCGGTCCGGCCGGTGTTGGTCACGTCGACCGAGACGTCGGTGGCTTCTCCCGCCTTGATTTGCTTCTTGCTCAGATGTAGCTGGGAGAAATGAAAGCTGGTGTAACTCAACCCGTAACCGAATGGATAGAGCGGCTTGCTGGGAAGATCCCAGTAACGCGAGGTGAACTTGGGGGCGTCATCAGGATCATGCGTCAGGTTATGATTGTAGTAGATAGGCTCTTGACCTGCGGCTTGCGGCCAACTCACCGGCAGCTTGCCGCCAGGGTTCACATCGCCGAAGAGGACATCGGCAACGGCATCGCCACCCACCGTGCCAGGGAACCATGCCTCCAGGATCGCCGGCACATGCGCCGCGGCCCAGCGGATATCGAGCGGCCTGCCGCCCAGCAGAACGAGAACGACTGGCTTTCCCGCAGCCTCAACCGCCTCCAACATTTGCTCCTGATTTCCCGGGAGGCCGAGCGTCGCTCTTGAGGCCGCTTCCCCGCTCATGTTGGCCGCTTCGCCCATCACCGCAATTACGAGATCCGAGTGATTGGCGGCCGCAACCGCTTTTCGCAGCGAATCTTCCACCTCGGCTGGCGTAGGCACGGGATTCTGCTTTTTCCCGAGCATGTCGTCAATCAGTGATGGGTAATCGCGCCGCAATCCCGGTCCGCTGACCGCCGTGATCTGAACATCAGGCCCCAACTTGTTCTTGAGACCTTCCGCCACGGTCACGACGTGACTTCTGGGAGGTCCTCCAAACAGACCCTCCACCGTCCAGCCGCCTTCAATGTCCTCGATGGAATCAGCCAGCGGGCCGATCAAGGCTACTCTTTTTAGACTCTTGTTGAGCGGCAGAGTATGGTTCTCATTACGCAAGAGCACCATCGATCTCGCTGCCAGTTTTCGCTCTAATTCCCGGCTGCTCTGCCGGTCCAATATCGCGTCTACTTTCGTTTCGTCCACAAAGGGATGTTCGAACAGTCCCAGCCGGATTTTCGTCTCGAGAATCGGCCGCACTGCATCGTCCAGCCGAGCGGGCGTGATCTTCCCCGAGGCCACCAGCTTTGGCACATACTCGACGAGCGTATCGCTGGCCATATCCATGCTCAGACCCGCTGTAAGCGCGCGATAGGCCGCGTCCTCTTTGTCGGAGGCAAAACCGTGCGTCACCAGGTTGCCCACGGCAAAGGCGTCCGAAACCACGAAACCCTTGAAGCTCCACTCATCGCGCAGAACGTCGTGCAGCAGCCATCGGTTGCCGGCGGCGGGGACGTCGTTCAGATCCATGTAGGCGCTCATCAGGCTGCCCGCACCCTGCTTCACCGCCGCGTGAAAAGGGCGCAAGTACACATTCCGCAACAGCTCCTCAGGAACGTAGGAGGAGTCGTAGTCGCGGCCGCCCTCGGCCGAGCCATAGCCGGCAAAATGCTTGGCGCAGGCCAGCACGCTCGTGGGACCGAGTTCTGCTCCCTGGAATCCGCGCACCTGGGCCCGCGCCATGGCCGAGCCCAGATAAGGATCTTCACCCGCGCCTTCGACAATGCGGCCCCAACGCGCATCCCTCGCAATGTCCACCATGGGAGCGAAGGTCCACTGGATGCCGGCTGCGCGGGAATCCTCGGCAGCCACCCTCTGCGCCTGTTCTTCTACTGCGGGGTCCCAAGAGGAAGCCATAGCCAACGGCACGGGAAAGACGGTCCTGTAGCCGTGGATTACGTCAAAACCCACCAGCAGGGGAATGTGCAGGCGGGACCGATCGACGGCCACACGCTGCAGCCGGTTGATCTCCTTCACTTCCGCCAGCCAAAGAATTGAACCGACGCGTCCTTTTTCTATGGCCTCATCGGAAACCTTTTTCATCGCGTCAGCAACATTTACCCCCGAAGCCTGGTTCAGTTGCCCAGCCTTCTCCTCCACCGTCATCTGGCGGAGCAACGCGTCCGCACGTTTGCGGATGGTCGAGTCGGTTGACGGGGACGACTGGGCTCTGCAGGCAACAGCCCCAAGCCAGAGAAGGGAAACTGTGAACAAGATCGCGACCACGGTTCGGATTCTCACGTGAGTATGCCTCTTGGCATTTTTGAAAGCGGAACATTATCGCTCAGCCATGTAATCTTTGACAGGCTGTGTGCTTTCAAATTTGAAGCGGAGTGCAGTACAGAAGTCTGTCCAAGCTTGTCCAAGCTTAAGCTTCCTTAATGTTCGCACCCTTCTATACGCTGTACGCGTTTATCGTGGCGATCGCAATTGTGGTCTGGATCGTGGTCCGTCGACGGCAGTGAAGGTGATTGCTGACGATTCCCACCCAGTCGCAAAGTACGCGACGAGGGTGGGGCACCCGGCAATAACTACATGGCCTGCTCGATCCGTTAGGCTAAGTCGCTGATAAATCGGTCCCCGACGATGGCATCCAGCTTGCGACTTGTGGAGAAGTGAGGGTGCGCGGCAGGATTGTTTCATGAAGTTGTCGAATGGGATTGGCCGCAGCGCCACCGGGTTCGCCGTTCTGGGCGTCATTCTGGTGATGGGCGCGTGCGCCCGGCGTGACAGCCTGCCCCTAGCCGAAGAGAGTGTTGCCGCCGATCAGCACCTGCCTTTTGACGCTACATCCGACAAAACAGGAATATCCCCCACAGGATTGTTGGCGCCTGCGGCGATCCCGGCGGGAACTCCGGTGACGATTCACTTGCGCTTGTCGTTGTCCAGTGCGAGTTCGCGAGCGGGCGATCCCTTTGAAGCGGTGCTGGACGAGCCGATTATTGTTCGAGGACATACGCTGGTGCCGCGGGGTGCGGTCCTGTCGGGAAGGGTCCTGGACGCGCGGGCTTCAGACCGGTTTCAGGAAGCGGGCTACCTGCGCCTGGGGCTGACCGCGATATCCCTCAACAGCAAGGTCCTGCCCATACAGACTTCCAGCATCTTCATGAAGCGGGGATCGCACGAGCAACGCAATGTGACCATCATCCGCGATGGTTCGGGAAACAAAGGCACTCTCATCGGAGCCTCGGTCGATGCTCCCGGAACGACCTACGCTACCGGAAGCATGGATGTAGGCGTCGCCCCGGAGCGGCGTCTTACGTTCAGGCTGGCGCAGTCCCTACCGCTCTAACCAGGTTTGTGTGTGGGGCGGACACTCCGGTCCGCCGCCTTTGACTTCGACTTTGAGTCGCAAGGTATCCGTTGGCTTATATTCTCTAACTGCAACTTCCAAGGTTCCCTACAGACGATCAGCTTCAAAGGCGGCGGGCGAGGGCGTTCGCCCCACATTGGCTACAGCGTGCTCAGGAAGGCGACCAGGTCGGCTTTTTGGTCGTCGGTCAGCAGCATATTGAAGCGCTGATTGTAGAAGTTGATAACGTCCATCAGGGTGGCGGACGAGCCATTGTGGAAGTAGGGCGCGCGTGCCGCTAACCCGCGCATGCCTGGGATCTTGAACTTGCTCAGGTCAGCGCATTTACTGGTGACCATGGCCCGTCCTAGATCGGTGGTTACAAGCTGAGAGCCGTCGTTGCAGCGGACCGTGTAAGAAGGCAGGTTTGGTGTGGGCGAGGTGGTTCCGATGTTCATCATGTCGGGCAACGAGTCGCCGCCTACATTGGGCGAATTATGGCAGGTTGTGCAGGTGCCAATGATGATCGGTTGGCCCTGAACGTCGTTGAATCCGGGCACGACGGAGATCAGCATGGGGAGAGTATTAAACAGCACTTCTCCGCGCGACACGGACTGCTGCGCTGCCGCATTCGAGCCGCTCGCGTTCGCCCAGTTGGTGTAGAGAGTAAATGCACTGGGGGTAAACGCCGCTCCCGTGTTGATCCCGGGAGAGAAGGGTTGGATTGATAGAAACACCGGGCCGCCATTCGCGCCCTGCGCAGTGAGGTCTCCGGCCTGATTGTCCACCGATTGCGCCGTGAACAGCGAAGTTTCGAGAGTCACGATCTGCTGCAGCTGCGCCTCCGTCGGCGGAGTTGTAGGTTGGGCGTGGACCGTGGCCGCATCCAGGGCCTGGGTCTTCAAATCGGGCTCGCGGCCGTCCCACATGATCCCATTGAGAAACTTTAAGTTGGTGGAAGGAAGGGGCCGGCGGTAGAGCGCCGGGCTGGTCGCTGTCGTCTCCGCACACTGGTAGGGATCGGCGATCGCAATGATGCTGAACTCGGCGTTCGCCGGCACCGGCAACGACATCCGGATCAGCCCAAAATTGAGCAGCTGACTGTAGGCCGCGGCTGCAGCCGATGGGGTAGAGACGTCGTCGCTGGGGCAATTGGCGCCATCGACCACCTGAAATATCGGGTCCGCGCCCTGGGTGGATTGGAAGCGCTGCTGCAGGTTCACCGGAGTGATGCTCCATCCATCGCTGGCAACGTGACAGGTGTTGCAGGTCCGGTTGTTGGTCCCCAGCGGGGTGAAAAAGGGATTCGTTTTATCAACCTGGGATTGACTGAAAGTCTCGACGGTGCCGCTGGCATCCGGAGATGTTTCCTTGAAAGTACTCGGGGGTGGCGGCGTCGTGTTGCCAGGCTGGGAGCCTCCGCCACCACACGCAATAAAGGTTGACACTAACAACCCAGCAACAACCAACAAAACCCGGCGTCGATTCATCGCTTACATGGCCCTTTGTTCAGACGTTGGCCCGGCACGCGAGAGGCGCCGCTCGGCCTGAAATCTTTATTTGTATTTTGTCTGGAGTAAACAACCGGGGAAGGAGTTACCAACTTATCATATTCGGATCGAAAATCAAGGCGCTAAGTGATGGCGCAGTCCGCGAAACCGGGCCAGTGCCTGGGATGAAGTCGCAACCACGTGGGTCTCTTCCGAGGTCACCCGCTGGTCTTGGAAGAGGTGCAGGACGCTCTGCGAACGGACTTAAAAGCAGCGTCACGGGTGCTGCTGCTTCGCTGTGAAAATGACGCTGCAAATGCCGATCTGCAGGGCGGAGCCGAAATCAGGATGCGCACCGTCTACGATGGCAAAGGAGATCCGCCTCAAACTCGAAGTTCCAATTTGACGCTTTCGTTGCGAAAACCACATAGCCTTTTCCTTCGAACTGCGACCGCTTAAGTGCAAGATTTTGCGCACCGGCTCCTCGCGAAAATCCTTCGCGAACCTCATCCTTCCCGCACTACAATGAGCAGCAGAAAGAAACGCGGAGTCGCAGCCTTCTCCCGGCCGTCCCGCGCTCTCCCAGGGGACCTCGTGCACGTTCTGGTTACGGCAGACACTTTGAGTGGTACGTGGACCTACACCCGCGAGCTGGTCTCTGGGCTGGTCAGTCGAGGGTTGCGCGTCACCCTCGTGAGTTTCGGCGAAATCCCCCTGCCCCAGCAGACTTCGTGGATGGATAACCTGCATGGCTTGGAATACCGTCCCACAGCGTTCCGGCTGGACTGGATGCAGGAAGGGCAGGACGATCTTAAAGACTCCTCCGCCTATCTCACGGCACTGGTTAGGGAGTTGAGACCGGATGTGCTTCACCTGAACCAGTTGTGCTATGGGAATCTCCCGGTTCCGGTGCCGCGCGTCGTGGTGGCGCATGGTGATTTGATTACCTGGTGGCGGGCGGTGCACGGAAGGGATCCCAAGCCGGACAGGTGGCTGCAATGGTATCGGGAAGTTGTGACCCGAGGATTGGGCGCCGCCAGCGTCGTGGTGGCACCTTCGGTCTGGATGCGGGACACCATCCGCGACTGCTACACCCGAGCGCGGCACGACACCGTTATCTACAACGGACGGAATCCTATTTTCTTCAACCCCTACGTGGGCAAGGATTGTTCTGTCCTCGCGGTCGGCCGCCTGCTGGATGCCGGCAAGCAGATTTCACTTCTGACCCAGCACACTCATCCGCTTCCCATCTGCATCGTGGGATCCGACACACCGCTCCACGGTCCCTCGGAGCCCCCGATACACGCCGACGTCAAACTTTCGATCGATGAGATCAACGTCGCGCTGAAGGGGCCGCAGACCGAGGCGCAGCTACGCACGCTCTACAGCCGGGCTGCGATTTATGCCGCCACCTCGCGTTACGAACCGTTCGACATGGCGGCGGTCGAGGCCGCATTCTCGCGCTGCGCCATCGTGGCCAACGATATCCCCGCATTCCGGGAAATATGGGGCGATGCCGCTCTTTACTTCCGTGAAAATGATGCCGCCAGCCTGGCATCCGCCATCCGCCGCCTGAGTGATCAGCGGGACCTCTGTCGCACCTACGGCAATCGCGCCTATCAACGGGCTCGCGAATGCTTTACCTCCAAACGCATGATTGATCAATATCTCGAGCTGTATGGAAACCTGGTGCAGACCAAGTGGGCAGCGGCGTAAAGAGCTCTCGAAGTTTCAGCGATCAGCTCTCGGCTCTTATCGTCCTCCGAAGGCCTGGGCTGAAAGCTGAGAACTGACAGCTGCCTTCTGCTATCTTCATATCGAACAGGGAGGCCACATGGCCGCAGTTAAGATTACCGTTCGCAAGAACGGCCCGTATCGAGTGGAAGACCCCGAGGGTTCGATCGAACTGGTCGACGCCGATGGCAATAAATATGACCTCACCGGCAAGCCGGCCTTTTCTCTCTGCCGGTGTGGCGGATCGGTGACCAAACCATTCTGTGACGGTACGCACAGCCGCATCGGGTTCCTGGGAGCGGAATCGGCGGTAAAAAAGGTGGACGGTAGCAACTAACCCGAGCTTCCCTGAACCCAAACAGTTTTGGCATGCAGTGACGGGTGTGCCTCGGCCTAAGTCACGCCCGGCTGCAGGGAACTGTGCCTTACAGCATCAAACTTCATAGGAGCCCCTGTGAATGATGGGAGAGACCGCGAGTTGGGGATGGGTCGCGGGATCACGCGGCGTGACTTCCTGAACGGAGTCGCACTCACCGCCGGCGCCGCAATGCTTCCTTCTCAGTTGCTCGCGGCCGCGGATATGGAGGCCACGCGGGAGCAGTCGCCAGACTACTATCCACCGGCGTTGACCGGACTTCGCGGCAGTCATCCGGGATCGTTTGACGCGGCGCACAGCCTGCGCGACGGCACTTTCTGGGAGCAGGCCGGAACTCCGCTTGAAACCGGGGAAACCTACGATCTGGCAGTGGTAGGCGGCGGCATCAGCGGACTCTCGGCCGCGCACTTCTTTCGCAAGGCAGCAGGGTCGAACGCCCGAGTCCTCGTTCTCGACAATCACGACGACTTTGGTGGACACGCCAAGCGCAACGAATTCTCCGCCGGCCCGCGGACCATGCTGGGCTTCGGCGGAACCTTTGCCATCGAGAGCCCGGCTCCGTACAGTCCGGTGGCCAAAGCCCTGATTCGCGAACTGGGGATTGACGTTGCTTCATATCCTAAGTACGTCAACGAAAACTTGTACCGTTCCTGCGGTCTGTATCCGAAGATTTTTTTTGACAAAGAAACCTTCGGCGCGGACCGGCTGGTGATTAATCCGATGACGCGCATATCGGGAGAGAGCCAGGATTCTCCGGCTGGGGCCGCTGCGCTTGCGAGTTTCCTGAGAGAGGCGCCACTTTCCTCACAAGCCAAGGCGGACTACGAACGTCTGGTCACAGAGAAGAAAGACTATCTGCCCGGCTTGAGCTCGCAGGAGAAAAAAGCCCGCCTCGCGCGGATGAGCTACAACAGCTTCCTGGCGGACGTCGCAGGAGTAAGTCCTGAAGTGGTCAAACTGTTTCAGGCGAGGCCACAACCTTCTTTCGGCATCGGATTTGACGCGGTGTCTGCGCAGGATGCATGGGGCGCGGGCGAGCCTGGATTCGAGGGAATGAATCTTGATCCAGCGCCGGGTAAGGGCATGAACCGCGATGCCATCCCCAACGAAGAAGCCGACAATTACTTTTTCCACTTTCCCGATGGCAATGCATCCATCGCACGCCTGCTGGTGCGCAAGCTAATTCCGCAAGCGATCCCGGGACACTCTTCCGAGGACGTGGTCATGGCGCGAGCGAACTATGCCAGGCTCGACAAAGAGAATTCCCCAGTACGGATTCGCTTGAACAGCACCGCCGTGCGGGTCAAACATCAGGGAGATCCGGCCAGCGCACGGGGAGTCGAAATCGCATACGCGCGCGGCGGCAAAGTGTACACCGTGCGGGCCGCGCATTGCATCCTGGCGTGCTGGCATGTGGTCATTCCCCACATCTGCGAGCAGTTGCCGGACAGACAGAAAGCAGCGCTGTCGTCGGCTGCCAAAGTCCCGCTGCTCTACACCAACGTCGCTATCCGGAACTGGAAGGCCTTCGAGAAGTTGGGCGCCAGCGCGATCTATGCTCCTTCTTGTTACCACTCGCACATGAACCTCGATCTGGCGGTGAGTATCGGCGGCTACGAATGTTCGCGGAAGCCGGACGAGTCGATTGTCGTCCACATGCTGAAGACACCCTGCAAGCCTGGGCGGCCGGCACGCGAGCAACACCTTCTGGGCCGGATAGAACTTTTTTCCACGACGTTTGAAATCATGGAACGCAACATCCGCGAACAGTTTGCCAGCATCGTCGGGCCGGGAGGTTTCGATCCGGCGAATGACATCACGGCCATCACCGTGAATCGCTGGCCTCACGGCTACGCGTATGAATACAACTCGCTCTGGGACCAATTCTGGCTGGAAGGCGGAGAGACGCCCTGCGAGGTGGCGCGCAAGACCTTCGGAAGGATCGCAATTGCGAATGCCGACGCCGGCGCCTATGCCTACACCGATGGCGCGATCGACCACGCCTACCGGGCCGTGGGAGAGATCACGAAGAAAGCGCCCAAGAACTGAGATCCGAGAACTGAAAACTAACAACTGGTCTTGCAGTTGGTCTTTGGTTTCGAATCAGTGAATCGTCTTAGTCTTCCGCGACATGTAGTCCATCAGCAGATACTGGCCCAACGTGTAGGGGGTAGTGAAGTAGGCCTTTCCTCTGCACATCTCAGTAACTTTCTGCACGAACTGCACCAGACCATAGTCTGACGCCAGCATGAAAGTATTGATCATCACGCCAGCCCGCTTGCACTTCGAAACCTCCTCCAGCGTCTGACTCACGACCATGGGGTCCAGGCCGAAGGCGTTTTTGTAGATGCGCCCGTCTTCGAGCGTGAGCGCGGAAGGCTTGCCGTCGGTGATCATCACAATCTGCTTCATGTCCTTGCGCTGCCGCTGCAGAACGCGCTGGGCCAGGCGCAAACCTTCCCGCGTGTTGGTGTAGTATGGCCCGACTTTCACCCGGGCCAACTGCGACAGCGGAACCTCCTCCGCCGAATCGTGAAAAAGAACCAAGGAAAGGGAGTCGCCGGGATACTGTGTCCGGATCAGATGCGAAAGCGCCATGGCAACTTTTTTGGCCGGGGTGAAGCGGTCTTCACCATAGAGAATCATCGAGTGCGAACAATCGAGCATCAGAACAGTCGCGCACGAGGATTGGTACTCGCACTGGTGCACCTGTAGATCGGCGTACTCGATGTTCAGCGGCAGCTTCAGGCCTTCGCGCTGGATGGCGCTGGAAAGCGTGGCGGTAATATCCAGGTTGAGGGTGTCGCCGAATTCGTACGGGCGGGATGCACCGCTGGCCTCGATGCCGGTGGACAGATCACGCGTGTCATGGCGGCCGAAGCTGGATTTTCCCAGTGATCCCATCAGATCGCGCAGGGTCTTGAAGCCGAGAAAGTCGAGGCTCTTGTCGGTGATTTCAAACTTGGCCTGTTGGGCCTCGCCCGCCTGACCGCCGACGCTCGATTGCTGTGAAGGGTCACGCGGCTGATCGAGGCTGATGTAGTCTTCCCGCTCCAGGCGTTCGATGAGTTGCTCGATCAGGTCGTCGAGCGTTCCGTCCATTTGCATCTCGCGCAGCCGTTCCTGCATTTCTTCGTCCAGCAGATTTCCATCGAGCAATGCCTGTTCGACGGCGCGACGCAGGTCGTCGAGCGTCTGCTCACCTTCCGGCATGTCGTAGAACATGTAGTTCTGGAAGCCGCTCTGCAACAGGTAGTCGGAGAGCGCGCTGAGCAGCTCTTCGATACTCAATTCGCCGGCCGGGTCGGGAACGTACTTGCTGTAGCGAATGCGTTTCATAGAAAAGCAGTTTTCAGGCGTCGGTTTTCAGTCGTCGGCAAAACATTTGCCTCAGTCTGCTGACGACCGAGGACCGACGACTGTGCACTAGTTATACGGTCTGCGGCCACGAAAGGGCGGGTCTTCCCGCTCTCCGAAAGGCTTCTCGGTTGCCTTGGGTTGTTTCTCTCCGGCGGTGAACACTCGCTCCTCATTTCGGCCAATACGTTTGTGTGCGTGCAGGCCTTCCAGAATGAATTCGGCCGCCGAGACCTGGGCCTCGGGGCTGTCCTTGGGGCCGACGCCGACCTTGACCGTCTTTTCCATCAATCCCTGGATGCCTCGCAATGACGGTAAAGCTTCGGCTGCGCTGGCGGTGTCCGCCAATTGAATCTCTCCACCCAGATCAAACCATTGCACGATTTGCTGCATGTCAACGCCTTTGAAATAGGCATCGTGAGTTTTCGCCACTGCCGCTCGAATTAGTTCGCGGCTGACGTGGTCGGCGCCTTTCATTTCGCCTTCGTATTCCAGCTCCAGCTTGCCGGTGATGGCAGGCATGGCGGCGTAGACGTCGGCGATGCGCGGCACCACTAAACCTTCTTCCTGGTGGATGGCCCGGCGTTCGGCATTCGAAATCACATTTTCCATGGCAGAAATGGGCAGGCGCTGGCTCACGCCCGAGCGCTTGTCGATTTTCTTGTCTTCGCGGGCGGCGAAGGCGATGCGCTCGATGACTTCCTGCACATATTTCGGAAGGTGCAATTTGTGGCCGTTGCGCTGGGTCCATGATTCTTGAGCCGTGATGGTCATGCCCTCTTCTACACTGACCGGATAATGGGTACGGATTTCCGAGCCAATGCGGTCTTTCAGCGGAGTGATGATCTTGCCGCGCGCGGTGTAGTCCTCCGGATTGGCGCTGAACACCAGCACGACGTCGAGCGCCAGGCGAATGGGATATCCCTTAATCTGCACATCGCCTTCCTGCATGATGTTGAACAGACCCACCTGAATTTTTCCCGCAAGGTCGGGCAATTCGTTGATGGCGAAGATGCCATGGTTGGCGCGAGGCAGCAGGCCGTAATGCACGGTGTACTCGCTGCTCAATTCGTGTCCGCCACGGGCCGCCTTGATGGGGTCGATGTCGCCGATCAGGTCGGCAATGGTGACGTCGGGTGTCGCCAGTTTTTCTACATACCGTTGTTCCGGACTCAGGTAGGCAATGGGGGTGGTGTCGCCTAGTTTCGCAATCTTTTCCTGGCAGGGACGGCAAATTGGGGCATAGGGATTGTCATGAATTTCGCAGCCGGCGACATAGGGAACTTGGGGATCGAGCAACGTGGTCAAGGCGCGCAGGATGCGGCTTTTGGCTTGGCCGCGCAATCCCAGCAGAATGAAATTGTGACGCGAGAGGATCGCGTTGACGATCTGAGGCACGACCGTGTCGTCATATCCGACGATACCGGGGAAAATTGCGCCGCCCTGACGGAGTTTCACGATCAGGTTGTCGCGCATCTCGTCTTTGACGCGCCGGGTACTCAGCTGTTGTTCACTAAATGGACTTTGGCGCAATTCGCCGAGCGTCCGCGGCAGACTCATGATGGAAAACCCCCAGTGGAAACAGCTTCTGTTCGGATTATACGCCGTCGATGGCGGACGTCGCCGGTCTCAGTTTTCTCTCAAATTCGCAAACCACAAGGGACACGAAGGTGCACAAAGGCTGGCAGTGAGGGGTTCGTTACGACTGACGAAGTCTCAGTTCAATGAACATGACCGTTACCACCGGCGGTTTGACGTACCCGCACCGTCCGCCGCAGATTCGGCAGGATTGTCTCGAAGTAGGAAATAATCGCTTGTAGGCGCTCAGCTTCCGATTTCAATCCCAGCAGCGTCTGCTTGAAATCGAGATCGAGCGGCATCGGCCCAACCAGACTGAAGGAGAGTTGAGAGGCTTCGATCTCGGAAGGATTCGCCGAAGACGATCCTGCCAGGGCGAAGATCTCGCCCTGCAGCTTCACCGCCTGGGCGATTTCCTCTGCGGTGGCCTTGCCGGGTTCGTCCTGCAGATAGAGCACCTCGGCTTGCAGAAACGACCGCTCCTGGTTGACCTGCATGACTTCAAAGCGTTCGCGCCCTTTAGTCACGATGTCCATGCGGCCATCGGGATATTTCCTGGTAACGGTGATAATCTCTGCAGTGCAGCCGATCTCAGCTACGCCCTCCTCCTTGGCCCGGACGACGCCGAACGCCTTCTTCTGGTCCAGACACTCGGAGATCATCTCTCTGTAGCGCGGCTCGAAAATGTGCAGCGGCAAGGGCGTCCCCGGGAACAGAACGAGGTCTAGCGGGAACAACGGGAGAAGGCTCACGCAGAGACTCCAATGCTTCCCGGCGGGTGCGGGGCGAATTCTTTTGATTGTACGCCCCTGCTTATCGGGTTGCGGAAATTTGGCGGGGCGGATTCAGGCTTGAGAATTATGGGTTCGTTTGCGACCTTTGCGGCGAGGGTGTTTAACCGCGAGAGCACAAAGTTAACCGCAAAGGTCGCAAAGAAATGAGAGGAGACGGAAGAACTGAAAATGAGCGAGAGCAAGATAAGTATCTCTGACAAAGTCGTGGTGATCACAGGCGCTTCCATGGGCATCGGAGAAGCGATGGCAAAGCTTTTCGCCGACGAAGGCGCCAAAGTCGTGCTGCTCTCGCGTGATGCGGGACGCGCCGAAGCTGTACGCGAGCGTATTGGCCACATCGAGAACACGCTGGCGCTTTCCTGCGACGTCCGCAACCGCGAAGAGATCGACCGGGTTGTCGGCCTCACCCTGCACCACTTTCAACGCATCGATATCTGGATCAACAACGCCGGGCACGGGCTCATGGACACAGTCGCCCAGGTCGACATGACCGCCTGCCGCGAAACCTTTGACACCAATTTCTTCGGGACAGTAGCCTGCATGCAGGCCGCATTGGCGGTGATGAAGCAGCAAGATTCGGGAGCGATCATCAATATTTCGAGCGTCGCCGGTCATATTCCGCTTCCCTTTCATGCCGTCTACAGCGCGACCAAGTTCGCCATGAATGCTTTTGGCAAAGCGGCAAACGTGGAGCTCAAAGGCTCGGGAATTCATGTACTGACGGTGTGTCCGGGATACGTGAAAACCGATTTCGGCGCCAATGCCATCAAGGGAACCGAAGCAAAGACCGTGCGGCCGTCCTCAGTCCGCGGAATCAGTCCCGAACGGGTGGCGCGCGCCGTGCTGCGTGGATATCTGAAGCGGAAGCGGGAAGTGGTTGTGCCCTGGACCATGCATCCGGCCATCAAGGTCTATCAGCTGTTTCCGGGCTTGGTCGAGCGGACGATGACGAAAATGTCGCGGCGAGTGGACTAGTGGCTATTCCAGTTCGGCGAGCATGCCTTCCATTTCCGACTGGGCATGGCTATTCCCGGTTTTCTTCGCGGAAGCAATCCCCTCCGCCAGCATCTTCCGGGCTTCGTCGGTGCGCTCGGCTTTGGCTAGCGTTTGCGCAGCCATGAAGTACCCTGCGGTGTAGTCGGGATGGATCGCCAGCAACCTGCCAAACTCTTCCAGAGCGCGTTCGACTTCTCCAGAGTTCGAATACTCCATGGCCAGGCCATAGCGAGCGAACGGGTCGGAGGGATTCTGTGCGAGGACTTCGGTTAGTAGAGCGATGCGGTCCATAGAATCAGCTTCTCGGTTTTAGCGCCTGGTCCTAAGCCTGAAGATCAGATTACTACAGCGAGGCTCACGTGTGGCCGCGGGCGGCTCGCCGGCGCAGCGCGTTCGCCACCACAGAACTGGCAAGGCAATGAACAGATGGATACAATGACCATCACCAACCGGGAGAATCGTACTTGGCCTGTCCGTTTTTCATGCCGACACAAAAATTGGATGGCGGGTGGCTCCATCCTTCGCGTTTACCTTTAGGAGGCGGGTGGCATGGGACTTGTTCTGCCCCGGGCCATGAAGGTACTCAGCCGTCCGAGCACGAGTTACACGAATTCTGCAATATGGGATACGCGGCTAAATGTTCCCGCATGCCGGTCGAGCGCGAGTTCGACGCGGTCCGGTTCTCGGTTTTCCGCGATCAGGGTTCACGGTTGCTGCTTTGGTTTGTATGCGAGGCCGGACATCGCCCTGTAAAGCACGGTACGCTCGAGTACGACGTCGACCGGAACGAGTGGATATCCTCGCATTGCGACCCGCGGATCCAGAAAATGCTGGAGTGTTACGTTGGGGCCTACTTGCAGCGTAGAATTCAGTCCGCCGCGCCGGCCTCAGGATTGAGCGAAAACTCATGACCAAAAGCGAAGATCTCGCATTGCCCCGGCCTGTCGGGGACTCGCAGTCCGAAATGGCGGAAATCGTTTTGCCCAACGATTCGAATGTGCTGGGCGCCTTGCTGGGCGGGCGCCTGATGCACTGGATTGATCTGGCCGCCGCCATGGCCGCGCACCGTCACTCGCGCAACTACGTGGTGACTGCTTCCATCGATCATCTTGATTTCAAGGTTCCGGTGCATGTCGGCGACCTGGTCATTCTGCGATCGTCAGTGAATCGCGTTTACCGCACTTCGATGGAAGTCGGAGTGAAGGTCTGGGTGGAGAATTACATTCTAGATCATTGCGAGCACGTGAGCTCGGCCTACCTGACGTTCGTCGCTGTCGATGCCGCCGGCCACCACCTCCCGGTCCCGCCCGCAGTACCCGAAACCGATGAGCAAAGGCGCCGCTACGAGGACGCCGGACGCAGGCGTGAGATCAGGCGTCTGGAGATGGAACGCAAGCGCGCAAGCGGACTCTAGCAGACGCCATCCGCAATTGTTTCCATGTTTTGAACTTCATGCTGCAAGCCCGCAAGCGTACCTCTATGAACCCTCGCCTAGAAAACAAGATCGCCATTGTGACCGGCGCCGGCAGCGGGATTGGCCGGGCATGTGCCCTCGCTTTGGCCCGCGAAGGAGCCCGCGTCGCTCTGGTTGGCCGCCGTCAGGACAGAGTCGAAGGGGTAGCGCGGGAAGCAGGCGGCGCAGCGATCGCCATCGCCGCCGATGTATCGCAGCCGGGTGACATCGAAGGCGTCCTCGAACAGACGGTACAAGCCTTCGGCGGAATCAACGTCCTGCTCAACAACGCTGGAATTCTCCACGCCGGCACTGCTGAACAGATCACGGAAGCGCAGTGGGATGAGACTTTCAACATCAACGTTCGCGGACTCTGGCTGCTCTCCCGGGCGGTGCTGCCGCATATGCGCAAGGCCGGCGGCGGATCCATCATCAACGTCGCGTCGGTGCTGGGGATCAATGGCACCCGCAACCGGGCTGCCTATGCCCCTTCGAAGGGTGCGGTTGTGCTGCTCACCAAATGCATGGCTGTCGACCACGGTCACGAAAACATCCGGGTGAATGCCATCTGCCCGTCGTTTGTCGAGACCGATCTGACCGCCGCCATCTTGGGTAAGGCGCCGGATCCGGAGGCAGTGCGTCGCGAGCGAATCGGTGTCCATCCCATCGGCCGTCTCGGCCAACCCGAAGACCTGGCCGGGCTCGCGGTCTATCTCGCGGGCGACGAGTCCGCTTGGGCGACGGGAGCGGTGTTTCCGGTCGACGGCGGATATTTGGCGGTGTGAGGAAAGCAGCAATTGGCGAATTTCCCCGACCGGTGGTTTCGCAGAAACGGCCAAGTGCCAATTGCTAATTGCTAATTGCTAATTGCTGCAACCCCCTCACGTATAATCGACCTATGAGTTCTCCTGTACCCCCGCGTCCCGGCCAGCAACAGCAACCGCCATCTCCCCAGCCTCTCCCCGGTGTGGGCGCTATCATGGCTGTCGGTTCCGGCAAAGGCGGTGTGGGAAAGACCACGCTCGCCGTTAATCTCGCGATTGTGTTGTCCAAGCTTGGGTACAAGGTCGGATTGCTCGACGCCGACGTGTATGGGCCTAACGTGCCTCTTATGCTCGGTATCAGCGCGCAGCCCAAAGTGCTTGGCGACAATCGGATTGAGCCGCTTGAAGCCCACGGGCTCAAAGTCATCTCGGTTGGCTTTTTGAATCCTGGGGACAAGCCGCTGATCTGGCGCGGTCCGATGCTGCATTCGATCATCAAGCAATTTTTGGGATCAGTGGTGTGGGGAGAGCTCGACTACCTGGTCGTAGATTTGCCTCCGGGCACGGGAGACGTTGCCCTGTCGTTGATTCAAACCGTTCCGCTCACCGGCGCGATCGTGGTTTCAACGCCCTCCGATGTCTCGCTGCAGGATGCGCGCAAAGCGATCGAGATGTTCCGCCAGATGAGGGTTGATGTGATCGGCATGGTCGAGAACATGAGTTACTTCGTGTGCCCGCACTGCAATCATCAGACCGACATTTTCTCCCGCGGAGGGGCGGAGAAGACAGCGGCGCAGTTTGGCGTCGCCTACCTTGGGGACGTCCAGCTCGATCCCGCCATCCGAAAAGCCAGCGACAGTGGCCGGCCGACGGTGCTCGCCGGAGAAGGCACCGCATCCGGCAAATCGCTCTTCGACTTTGCCCGCAAAGTGGTCGCGCGGGTAGACCAGATCAAAGCCAACGCCGGCGAGTCGGTAATCCAAATTCAGTAAATCTTGTCATCCTGAGCCAGGGACCCGCTTTCAGCGGGTTAAGAGAGGAATGAACAGGCGGCAAGATGTGCGCCCGCTGGGGAAGGCCTGCCGGGATCACCGCTACCGCCCACAAACTGGCACGCATCATTTTTCACATGGTTACCACCGGACGAGCCTATAACGAAAGCATTTTTGCCGCCGAAGAGCAACGCCAGCGCAAGCCTCTGGAAAGCAGCCTCAGGCGCAAGGCCGCTAAGTTGGGATACCAATTGATTCCCTTACCGCAAACGGCGTAAGCGCCGCTGCAGGCAGCATCAAAGTTGTTCATTAGGAGCGGAGGCTGCTTTGCACAAAGCGAAGCAGCCGCGCAGTCGCAGGACGCGTGGTTATTCGAAACCGGAGTAAGTGGGCGTTTGTTCTGGAGGGAAAGCCGTGACGAGGTCAAAAGAGCGCCGAAAAGACCGTAAGGGTCCTTCGACTCCTCAGGATGACAATGCTATCGCAGACATTTCCAAGCACGAGCGGGACGCTCGCGCCTACATTTTCTTACAGCGAACTCATGTTCGCCAGGAACTCGCCATTCGACTTCGTCTTGCTCAACTTGTCAATCAGCAATTCCATTGCCTCCACGGGCGATAACGGATTCAGCACCTTGCGCAGAACCCAGATCCTTGTCAGATCTTCCTTCGGGATCAGCAACTCTTCCTTACGCGTGCCGGAGCGCTGAATATCAATGGCCGGGAAGGTGCGCTTGTCGACCAGTTTGCGGTCGAGGATGATTTCCGAGTTTCCGGTACCTTTGAATTCTTCAAAGATGACGTCATCCATGCGGGATCCGGTATCGATCAGCGCGGTAGCTATGATAGTCAGCGACCCGCCCTCTTCGATGTTGCGCGCCGAACCAAAGAACCGCTTCGGACGCTGCAGAGCGTTCGAATCCACGCCGCCTGACAAAACCTTACCGCTGGGCGGAACGATCGTGTTGTACGCGCGCGCCAGACGGGTAATCGAATCGAGCAGAATCACAACATCGCGCTTGTGCTCGACTAGGCGCTTGGCCTTCTCGATCACCATTTCCGCAACTTGCACGTGCCGCGCAGCAGGTTCATCAAAGGTCGAGGAGATGACTTCGCCCTTCACCGACCGCTGCATGTCTGTAACTTCTTCGGGACGCTCATCGATCAGCAGCACCATCAGCACAACTTCGGGATGATTGGTGGTGATCGAATTGGCCACGTTCTGCAGCAGCATGGTCTTGCCGGCGCGGGGCGGCGAAACGATCAGGCCGCGCTGACCTTTGCCCAGCGGCGTCAACAAATCCATCACTCGGGCGCTGACGTTCTCGCGAACCGTCTCGAGCTTCAAACGTTCCTGCGGATACAAGGGCGTCAGGTTATCGAACAGGATCTTGTTGCGCGCTTCTTCCGGCGATTCGAAGTTGACCGCTTCAATCTTGACCAGGGCAAAGTACTTCTCGCCCTCGTGCGGCGGACGGACCTGGCCGCTGATGGTGTCTCCGGTCTTGAGATCGAACTTGCGAATCTGCGACGGTGAAACGTAGATATCGTCCGGGCCGGGCAGATAGTTGTAATCCGGCGAGCGCAGAAAGCCGTAGCCGTCGGGCAGGATTTCCAGCACGCCCTCGGCAAAAATGTGGCCCTCTTTTTCGCTCTGGGCCTGGAGAATCTTGAAGATCAGGTCTTGCTTGCGCAAT
>Ga0134124_10001529_pt1 | contig 18612 bp, 8 predicted proteins | sample KB304_FD_96880 | JGI IMG/M metagenome (GOLD analysis project Ga0134124, IMG submission 96880) | Terrestrial soil microbial communities without Nitrogen fertilizer from Kellogg Biological Station, Michigan, USA - KB3-0-4 | ecosystem: Environmental > Terrestrial > Soil > Unclassified ...
GCGACGATTCGGTGGATCCGAGCGGGGACGAGACGCACGGACCTCCGTCTGGGTCTGACTTGCAGCACTCACCGGCGTGTACATGTGCCCTTGTTGTTGATACACGCAAATTCTGTTCCCGCCATCGCGCTTGGCCGCGTGCAGTGCCGCGTCGGCCCCTCGAAGCAGCGCGTCTTTGGTTCGCACGTCGCGCGACGGAAACAGCGCGACCCCCAAAGAGAGCGCGACAGGCAACGGTGACCGCTGTTCCCAGCCCTCCAGCAACAGATTGGCGTCCTGGAAGATTCGTTCAGCAACCGTAACCGAGCCGGCAAAATGGGTGCTGGGCAAGACGACTAGGAATTCGTCCCCGCCGAAGCGCGCCACCACGTCGACTTCGCGCACGGAGCGGCGAATCGTATCGGCTACGAAGCAGATCACGCGATCGCCCGCGTCGCGCCCCGCTGCCTCGTTGTGCGCTTGCAGCCGATCGATGTCGATCACCAAACACGAAAGCGGGTCGTGATAGCGCTCGGCGCGCTTGAATTCCTCGTTCAGCCGCGAATGCAAATAGCGATAATTGTACAGGCCCGTCAGGTCATCGTGCAGGCTCAGTTGTTCGAGGCGGGCGCGCGCTTCGACCACGTGGTCGTGCAGCCGTTTGATGCGCAACATGGCCTCGACGCGGGCCAGCAACTCGGCCTCGTCGAACGGCTTGCAGACGTAGTCGTCCGCGCCGATCTTGAGGCCTTCCACGCGGCTTGCGCTGTCGGTTTTGACGGTCACGAGCAAGACCGGCAAAAAGGTGTCGCTGGTCATGCCTTTCAACAGTCGGCACGCCTCCAGCCCTGAAAGCCGCGGCATCAAGATGTCGAGCAACACCAGGTCCACACCCCCCTTGGCCACTCGCTCGACCGCCACTTGCCCGTCGGGCACCGTCTCCACGACGAAGCCGTGCTTGCGCAGCATCCCGGCGAGTAACTCGCGCGTGATTCGATCGTCTTCCGCGACGACAATCGTCGAGCCCTGAAGCGATCCCTGCGCAGCGCTGGGCGAGTTCGACTTTTCGCTATCCGGCACGATGCTACGGAGGTTACTAGAATCGCCCGGGAGCGGCGAACCTCAAGCCAAAAAAGCGCTCTTGGCTGGCGCGCAGCCCGGCCCGGGCCGGCGCTTCGGGCCGCTCAGAGGCCCGTCAGGCCGGATCCAGCACCCTCTTCAGGGCGCGAGGTCGAAACCGAGCCAGGCGTCGAAGCCTCCCCGCCCGACCCGGTGGCCCGCAAAGCTTGCCACGGCCAAACAGCCACAGGGGTGGCGGTAGCCAAACCCCCCCCACGCCGCCAGCAGCTCGCCTCGAGTCAAATCATAGTCCACCGACCCGGTAGTGCTGAAGGCGCGAGTCCACGGGATCGACAATTCAGAGCCGCCACTCCAACCGTCGCGGTCGAGGAACGGTCGTGCGGCGTCGAACCAGCTTTCGTCGAACAGCACTCGCGCGCGCGCCGGCGAGCCATGGCTCGCGCCGTCGGCGCGCACTGACAGGTGTAGCCCCTCAGTCGGGCCGAGCCGCAGCCGAGACAGCGACACCATCGCCGGACTCCGCCCCAAGGCGACGAACGACTGCGCCATGCCCAACCAGCGCGCGTCCGCGCGGATGCGCGCGAGTCCCACGGCCTGAGCATCGCTCTCGCGCGAGAGTGCCCCAGCGCGCAGCGTGAGTGCGAGCGCTTGGCGCGTACTGCGCTGACCGATGGAGCTATCGACGCCGCCCGCCGCGAGCCAGGTTTGCTGATCGTTGATTTGCGAACCGCGAGGACGGGCATCCACCAGTCCTCGGGCCACGATCGCCGGCTCGATGAAATGCGTCAGCGAGCCGAATTGGCGCAACAGGGGTAGCCCAACCCGAGCTTGCAAACCGGCGCGAAGCAGGCCTTCCGTGCCATATTCGGCGACTTGCAAATCGCCTGCCTCGGCGGCGGTCAGGTCGATTCCGAGCGGACCGGGCCGCAGCTTGGTGCTCAGGGTGCCGCGCTGAAACAATTCGGTTTGGCTGTGACTTCCGCTCACGGCAGTGGTCCGCGAAAGCGCGAACACGTCGTAGCTCACGCTGTCGCCGAGCCCACGCGCAGCTCCGAGGTAGAGCTCCGGGCCGATGGCCCCGAGATCCCCGAGCGCGCCAGCGCGCGGCGCGTCGGCCCGAACCCCGAAGCCGAGCGCCAACTGATCCACGTGCGACACGCTGATGCGCGCGCGGTCCATGCGTCGCGCGCTGACTTCGAGTGACGACGAGACATTCGCCGCCCGCGCCCCGCGCAGCGCGTCCACCCGATAGGCGAAGGTTGCGTCCGACAGCGCCGCGCTGCCGTGCGCATCGACCTCGAGTGCGGTGTGCTGCACGTGGTCCCAGGCGACGCGCGAGGTGCTGCTCTCGGTGTCTAGCCCGGCCTCCACGCGCGCGCCTTTGACCAAGTACGCGCCCGCTGCCAAGGTCAGGCTGCTGACGACGCGCCCGTCCTCGACTTTTAGCGGCAAATAGCCGCCTCCGCCGATGAACACGCCATCTTCCCCGCGATAGGAAAGGCGCGGCAAAGTCAGGCCCATGCGGGTCGGCGCCCGCAGCCAGAGCCCGGGCAACCAGAGCACTGGCACGCCCGCGACTTCGAGCCGTGGATTCATGAACAGCGCGTCCGTCGGCGGCGCCAAGGTGGCGTGTGAAACCCGCAGCCGGATCGGTGGCGAATCACAGGTGCAGAACGCGACGTCGGCAGTGCCATCGGCTTCGACGCCGCGTGGTCCGCGACGTAGTTGCAGGTGCTGACTCACCAGCCGGTAGCGCTGGGCTTGCACACGCACGTTGCCGTCGAGTTCGAGCGAGCCGAGATCTGCCTCCACTTGGACACGCTCGGCCTCGAACTCGACGCGATACTCACGCACCGCGCGCGGCGACTCCGCTGCCTGGACGCGACCCGCCCAGCTGCAGCCAGCCAAGCACCCATAGAGCGCGAGCGACGAACGGCGAAGTGACACGTTCAGGGGTTGCGCGGCTCATTCGCCACGCTGGCGCTCTGTCGCTTGCCGGGCGCGAGGTTCACGTACAGGTGATCGAGGTACACGTTGAGCGTCAGGTAGAAGCGCGCATCCGGACTGTAAAACATGCTGCGACGGCGGCCGTCCGGCGCGAGTTGCGAAGCCAAGTTGGCGTAGCCGAACGTGAGTTCCAGCGTGTCGGTCAGGCGGCCCCAAAGCTCGCTTTGGAAATAGGTGAGCGCCGACCGCGTCTGGGGATCGGCGATGCCGCCCGCCTGCGTGCAGCCCGTCAAAACGACGCCGCAGATCTGCACGTCGTGGTTCACCGGGTATTTCCAGGCCGAGCGCAGCTCGAAGGTGGTGACCCAGTTCAGCCGCTGATGAACGTGCGCCCAGGTGGCGACTCCGAAAGCGGCGGCGTGCTGAGCCAACGTGGCACCACCCAGCTGATCGGACACGATCGACCGTCCGTCGACGCCCATGCGAACGCGCTCGAGCGCGCCGTTGATCGGCACTTGGCCGTTGCTGAACTGGTAGCCGTAATCGATCTTGCCGAGGAGTTCGAGGGACGAAAACCAGGCCGCGCCGCGCCCGTTCAGCACGATCTCTTCGCGCGCGCCCACGCGCACGCCCAAACCCAAAATCTTGCCGCTGTCGTAGCTCACCTTCGAGGTGGGCAAGAGCAAGCGCGGGACGCGGATCGCGAGCTCGGTCAAATCACCCTTGCTCTCGCGCAGCTTGTAGGCAAACGAGCCCCAGAACTCGAAGTCGGTCGCGGACCACTCGCCCTGCTGAGTGGTGGTATCGCTATTGGTGCGCTCGGTCACGACGCCGAGGTCGCCGCGCACGCTGATGCTCGAACGATCATTTTCCAGCAAGTAGTAACGAGGACGAAAGCCGATCGTCATCTCGTACAGCGGATTGCGCGTCAGGTAGTCCTGCCCGACGCCCAGGGTGGCGGCGGTGACGGCGTGGTCCCAATACAAGTACGTGTCGTGCCAGCGCAGGTTGGTCGGCTCGATGCCCTCGGCGCTCGCGCCGGCCACCCCGCGCGGCGTTTCGCGTGTCCGCGCGGATTGGGCGTGCAGCGGGCGCGTGGCGACCAGCATGCAGGCGAGACACGCGAGAAATGCCGCCGAGCCGAGCCGATAATTCAACCTAAGCGCCACGCTTCTTGCGAGGACCTTACTCTCGTCGCTTTTTTTTGGCTATGGTGCCCCCATGCCGGCACCCCTCCCCGCGACCGAAATCACCGCACTCCTCGGCCGGGGCACTCATTTCGAAGGAAAATTGCAGTTCGAGGGTCGTGTCCGCATCGACGGTAGCTTTCGGGGCGAAATCCGCAGCGCAGACACGTTGGTCATCGGCGACGGGGCCGACGTCGACGCTCAAATCGACGTCGCCACGGTGATCATCAAAGGTGGGGTGGTGCAAGGGAACGTGCGCGCCGCGCGGGCGATCGAGCTTTACGTGCCCGCTCGAGTTTCGGGCACACTGCACTCGCCCGAGATTTTCATGGACAAGGGGGTGCAGTTTTCGGGGACGTGCACCATGGCTCCTGTTGAAGACGCGCCGTAAACGGCCGTTCGCTGACTGTGGTGGTTTTTGCGCCAGTGAGGCAGAGGCGCATCAGGGCATGCTTGCTTGGAAGAGCCGCGAATTGTTGGTAACTGGGCCTCGAATCACGATAACTTCGCTGTGATTCTGGGGTCCCCTGACCGGGCACGCGCGATGCAGAGAGCTCGGGTGAACGACGCAGCCCTCTGCGCACCGCCCGGGGGAACTTCTGCACCTTCCAGTAGTAAAAGTAACTGTCAGGTTCCGCGAGACGCACCATGAAATACTCAAAAGCTTCCGGTTCTGCTGGCTTTCTCGCTTCGCTGCGGCATAGCCGCCTCAGCGCGCTCGCCGTTCTCGGCGGCTTGCTGTTGAGCCAGGTTTCCGCTGCTGCGGCACCGGCATCCGGTCCGGAGCTGCAAAAGTGGCGCGAGGTCTCGCGTTTCAACGTCAAGACTCCGTATGCGGACATCAACGCTGGCGCCGCCCGCGTGAACGTCGACGCCCCTCAAGATCTCGTGCGCTCGGTGGTGCTCGACTTCAAGAACTACGCGAAGTTCATGGCACGCTTCGAGAAGTCGCAGATCGTCGGACGCTCCGGCGACAAGACCGACGTTTATCTGCAGGTGCCGATTCTCAAAGGCGCCGCCAAGGTCTGGGCGGTCGTGCGCTTCGAACCGATCAAGCAGGTGGACGGCGCTGAAGTGCTCGTTGGCCACATGATCAAGGGCAACGTAAAACGCCTCGACGCGACCTGGCGCCTGAAGAAGCTGGATGACTCGAGCACCCAGGTCGCCCTGGAATTGTTGATCGTGCCGGATTTGCCGGTGCCGGACTCGCTGGTCGTGCCAGAAGTCCGCTTTGCCGCCGCCAAGGCGGTCGAAGGTTCACGCGACGAGGCCGAAAAGCGCAAAGCGCGCTGACGTTGAATGTCAGGCTTGCCTTGACGGACTAGGCAAGCGCCGGTACTCGCTCGGGCAGTGTTGCGCCCGCTGACTTCCGTCGAACTCGTATTGGTGCCGAGCGAGCGGCACGCCGAGTACTTTGCAGCCGCGCGCGGGCGCCGCGTGCTGAGCCTGGCCGAGTTCGCACAGCGGTTGTGCGAAGCGGCCGAGCCGGAGCTGCGCGAAACCGCGCCCGAGACCACGCGACTCGTCGCCGGTCAGGTCTTACCAGGACAACCCGCGGCGTTGGCGCTCGCGGTCGACGAAGCGCTCGGGCAATTGCGGCGTGCCGGGACGCTGCCCGAGGACCTAGCGCGGGTCAGCACTGCACGCAGCGGCATGCTGCGCTCGGCGCTGGAACGCACCAGCGCACGACTCAGTGAGTATCGGCTGCGCGACCATCGCGAAAACGCCTGGCTTGCCGCCCGAGCGCTCGCTCGCGTCTCGATTCCGGATCTGGCCGACGTCAAGCAGGTGCGCGTCCGCGGCTTGTCGCACTGGGAAAACGGCGATCTGACCTTGCTCGAAGCGCTGCACCGAAAGTTGCGCGCGAGCGGCGGTGGCGGCGTGGTGATCGAACTTCCGAGCGTGCCAAAGAGCCTGGGCGCTCCGCTGCACCAGGCCGCCGAGCAGCTCGCGGGAAGTCTCGAGCAGCGTTGGGCGGAAGAGCTCGATCATCCCGAGCTCGTGTTCGTCGAGGCACGCCCCGACGCGCACCCGCCGCAAGTGATCGAAGCCGCTCACGAGGCGAGTGAAGCGCGCGCAGTAGCCCGCGCCGTGTTGGATTCGCTCGCGCGCGGCACGTCCCTGGATCGCATCGCGATTGTGCCGGTGGACGCCGCCGAAGCCTTCCTCGAACCCCTGCGAGCGGAGCTCACCGCCGCCAAGGTTCCCTTCAGTGAAGCGTGGTCCCGCCCCGCAAGCAGCGCGCCCGAGGCTCACGCCGCGCTCGAGCTGCTGCGCTTGGCCCAGGGCCCATTGTTGCGCGACTCGCTGGTCGACGTGCTGCGCGTTCCCGACCTCGAGCTGAAGACACTGCTGGGCGATTCGCACGGACAGCTGAGCTCCACGGCGTTCGTCGACGTGATCGCCCGCTTACCGGTGCGCGTCGATCGCAGTGGGCGCGAGTTGCTCGCGGCTTTGGAAAGTGAACGGCAGCGGTGCGATCCGAAGCGCGAGCGTTCGCTCGCGGCGATTCGCACCGCCGAGCTCGTCCTGGCCGGGCTACTCGCGCGCTTCGAACGCTTGCGTGAAGCGAGCACGCGGCGCTTGTTTCGAGAGCGCGCCCGCGAGCTGTTCGCGGAGCTCGGCCTGCTCACGGCGTCGCGTCGCGCCCTGACGCAGGCGATCGCCTACGCCGAAGCGCTGGACCACGCACCGCTGGCTGCGCTCGGGCAAAACGCACGCGCCGGCCGTGCCATCGATCTCGCGCTCGAGCGCGTGGTCAGCGCGGCCGAACTGTTGCGCATGGCCGAAGAGCGCTTGAATCTCCGCGAATTTTGCGATGAATTCGCGCTGGCCTTGGCTTCGGTTGGACCGAACCAGGGTGCCGGCCGCGCGGGCACTTTACGCATCGCCGGCCCCGCGGCGGTCGCGGGCTTGGATTGGGATCTGTTGATCGTGTGTCGCGCCGCGTCGTCCACGCTCGACTGGCAAAGCGCGAGTTCGGACAGCGTGCTCGACGCCGACTTGCTCGAACAGCTCCCCAGAGCGCGCCGGCCGCGGACGGCCGCCGAGCGAGCTTCGTTCACGCGGCTCGCGCTGGCGACCGCGCTATCTCGCGCACGGCAGTCGCTGGTGACCTGGGCCACGCGCGACGCGCGCGGTCGGAGCGGCGCGAGCCGCTTGGTCATGAACTTGGACGCTGATGTCCGAGTCGAGCCGGCCTCACCGCTGGATCCGAAAGCCGGTCGCGCGCTCGCCCTCGCCACGCCCAGTCCGGAAGTGCGCGCACGGGCCGCGCTCGAGGCGCGCCGTCAAGAGTTCTACGCCGACCCCGATGCCGTGTTGGACTTCGACAACGGCATCGCCGGACCACTCGAGCGCTGGGTCGGAGGTGACGCCGATCGGCCGATCGCCTTGACGCTCTTGGAGCGCTACGCACGCTGCGGTTTTCTCGGTTTTTCCGGGCTGGTGTTGCGAGCAGGTCAGGACGACATCATCGGCGACGGCCTGAGCGCGCGCGAACGCGGCAGCTTGATCCACGAAGCGCTCGCCATCGCGCTGGAAGGCACTCGCGCGAGCTTCGCCACGCGCGATCTGCAGGAGCTCGAGCGCGAGGCGTTTGCTCGTGCCGAGGCGTTTTTGCGCAGCCGGATCAGCAGCAATCTGCGTGGCGCCGCGCTGCGCGCGGCGCTCGAGGACGTCGCGGCGCTGCTTCGCTGGTCGTTCGCCAACAGCGACGGCATTTGGTTCGCTGAAGCCGAGCGAGCCTTCGGCAACGGTGAGGCGTGGTCGGCCCTCGCCGTAGGTGATTACTTCGTGTCGGGCCGCATCGATCGCATCGACAGCAACAGCGACGGCAGCAACGTGCGCATCGTGGACTACAAGACGGGCAGCGTGCGGCTCACGGGTGAACACGGCGAGCAGTTACTGCAGCCCTGGATCTACGCGCGAAAGGTGGCCGATGAGTACCACGCCGCGCGCATCAGCTCGGGCTACTTGAGCCTGCAGCGGCGCAAGCCCGAGTGGCGAGCCGCGGTCGAAGACAGCGAGCCCGCGGCGCCGGCCATCGCCGACAAACTGGCACGAACGGAGCAACTCATCACGCTGCTCCGGGCCGGGCGCATCCCGGCGCGACCGGCCCTGCCCGGTTCCTGCACGCGCTGTGATGCACGCGACATTTGCCGTCGTCCGCTGTCGGCGCCGCACGAGGCGAGCGAATGAGCCTGCCGGGGCTGGAGCAAAACGCCGTGATCGCCGCCAGCGCAGGCACCGGCAAGACCCAACTCTTGACCGGGATCTACCTGGCCTTCGCGCTCGGGCTCGGCAAAGACGGCACGCAAGTCCCGAGCGAGCGCATCGTGGCGACCACCTTTTCTCGCGCCGCCGCCGCCGAAATCCGCGAGCGTCTCGAACACCGGCTACGCATCCTCTCGGATCCCCAAACGCTGACAGACGACTCTTTGGCGGCGCTGGCCCGTGAGCGTGGGCTCTCGGAGCAGGAGCTTTGCACGCGGGCGCAGCGTGTGCTCGAAGAATTGCCGCGCGCCACCATCGACACGCTGCACGGCTTGGCAACGAGCATTCTGCGTCGTCACGCGCTAGAGCTCGGGCTATCCCCCAATTTCACGATCCTCGACGAAGAGCAAGCATTCACCGACGCCGAACGCAGCATCGACGACGTGCTCGACGAGGCGCTCGCCGACGATGGGCCGCTGTCGTCCGCCAGCTCGCGGCTTTTGGACGCGTGCTACGGCCTCGACCGCGCTCGCAACGAGATCACCGTCTTGCTCGGTCGTCTGGACGAAGAAGGCCTGCCCGCGGAGGCGCTGTCCACGGGCGATCACGTCGCCGACGCGCAGCGCCAACTCGCGGCGCTGCGCGCGTTGTGTCGGGACATCACCTGTGCCGAGCCTTCGGCGCTGAGCGCTCCCGCGCGCGCCGCACTCGACGCGCTCGACGCCAATGATCTGCTCGCACTCCGCCCGGCGCTCTTGGAAATCGCCGCGGTGCGCGCCACGAAAACGCTCAAAGAACTGCCCTTTTGGTCGGCCTGGGAGCAATTTCAAGACCGCCTTTCGGGCGGCACGAAGCGCGAGCGCTTGGAGGCGCTCGTCGAGCACGCCGAGCGCGCCGAGCAGCTCGACGCGGACGCCCGCGGGGCGAGCGCCCTGTTGGCGAGGGTTCAGCGCGCTCTGCTGGCGCGGCGACGCACGGAGGGCACGCTCGGCTTCGGGGACGTGCTGCGCCTGGCTCGCGACGGCCTGCGCGACCAACCGAGCCTGGCCAAGAGCGCGAGCCAAAAGACGGAAGTGCTGCTGGTCGACGAATTCCAAGACACGAGTCGCGTGCAGCGTGATCTGTTGCTGCTCTTGCGCGAGCGCCCGAGCTCGATCGATCGTCGACAACCTGGGCAGGTTCCTGCGCCGCAGGACATCTTGCCGCGCGGACTCGTCGTGGTGGGTGACCGCAAACAGTCGATCTACGCCTTTCGAGGCGCCGAGGTGTCGGTGTTTGCGCAGCTGGCCGCGGAATTGGCCGGGGCACCCGCGGCCGAGCGCTTGGAGCTGTCTGGCGTGCACGCCAGTGCCGAACCGGTTGCGGAATTTCACACGCTCACCGCCAACTACCGCTCCACGCGCGCGATCATCGACACGGTGAACGTCATCGCCAGCGCGGACTTCAGCGAGCGTCCGGAACGCGCCTTCGAGATCCGCTACACGCCCGCAGAGGCGTTGGTGCTCCCCGCCGGCGCAGAGGGTGCAGCGATTGGCCGGGTGACGATCGTCGAAGACGACGGCTCCGCGCCCGTCGATCCCGACGCGCCCCCTTTGCTGCGCCAGGCCGACGGAACCTTGCGCAGCGCCCTGGCCGCAGCCGGACTGTGCGCCAAGGTCGCCCGCGAGGGGACGAGCTTCAAAGACATTGCTCTCTTGGCGCGGCGGCGAGCGACCTTGCCGCTGCTCGAGATCGCCCTCGACCGACTCAACATTCCGTTCGTGGTCTCGGGCCGCGCGCTCTACGCGACCCCGGAAGTGCGTGATTTGTTCGCCGCGCTTCGCCTGCAGATCGACCCCGGCGATCGCCACGCGCTGGCAGTGCTGGCGCGCGGGCCCTTGGGCGGGCTCAGTGACCGCGCCCTGGCAGAGCTGTGCACTCCGCGACGCGGGCTCGATCCCGTCCGTGACTGGAACGCGAGCCGCTTGAGTGACGCACGCGAACACGAAGCGCTGAACACGCTCCGCGAGCGTCTGCTCGAGATCGGGCAGATTGCACCGCGCCTGTCGCCGCGCGACGCGCTGTCCCTGATCGCCGATCGCTTCCAATTGGAGGCGCTCTATTCGCTCTTGCCGCGCGGGCGAACGCGCTACGGCAATGTCGAGCGCCTGCTGGAAATCGCCGCTCGCCAAGGCGGAAACCTGCAGAGCTTCGTGCGCTGGCTCCAGCGGCAGATCCTGAACGAGACCGACGAAGCCGAAGCCGCGGTATTTTCGGACGAAGACGACGCGGTTCGACTCTTGACCATCCATGGTAGCAAGGGGCTCGCCTTCCCGACCGTGATCGTGCTCGACACCGGCTCGTGGGAACGACCAAACTCGGCGCCGATCGGCCTGTTGCGCGGCGACTCCGAGACCTCACTCGTCATCCGTCACATGACCGACGCAGGCAGCCTAGCCACGCCGCTGTCTCGTCGCGCCAACGACGATTCTCTCGCGCGCGCTCGCGCCGAGCGACAACGGCTCTCGTACGTCGCGCTCACGCGTGCGCGCAACCACTTGGCCATCGTGCTGCCGGCGGGGAAATTGCGCGCAGACTCGCTCGCGGCATCGATCACCTCGGTCCAAGGGCGGCTCGACGAAATCCCCGGCGTGACCCGCGCATCCGCCCATCAGCTGCTCGGCGAATCTCCGTTTGCCAGCACGCCGATGGACACGCCGCCTTCAGCCCCCCCTGCCCGCCCTGCGCGGCCGCGCGTCACCCTGGCGACGATCGGCGTGACGGCCCTGTCCGACTTCGCGATCTGCGCGCGGCGCTTCGAGCTCGCGCATTTGTTCAGCATCGCCGAGCCGCGCACGGGCGCCCGCGTGAGCGCGAAAAGCAGCGAAGATCCGCGCGCGCTGGGCAGCGCGGCGCACCGCGTGTTGGAAGCTTTTCCGAGCGACCGCTGGGGTACGCCGACCGAGCCGAGTGAAATCTTGGAGGCGCTCGCGCGTGAAGGTCTGGACCCGCAGGCGGACTCGAGTGGCGGCACCGCGCGCGGCATCGCGCAGTTCTTGGCCGGTGAGTACGCGCGTTCGGTGCGACAAGACGGTTCGAACATTCGGCGTGAGCTTTCGCTCGGCATCCCGTTCCGCAACACTTCGGTCGAGCCGAGCTCGGCGCCCGCGCCCTCGGCTGCCACGAGTTCGCGAGCGCGAGGTCGGCGAGTGGCGCCAGGCCAGCTGGAGCTGTTCGCGCTTCGACCAAGGACCAACGACCCGGATCCCGAGTTGCTTTCGGCTACCGTGGTGCTGAAAGCGACGCTCGATCTGGTCATCGAGCGCGCCGACGGCAGCATCGATGTCATCGACTACAAGCGTTCCCGGGGCGGCGACGAGGACCGTTACTCATTTCAGCTGGCCGCCTACCGAGAAGCGGCACGCCGTCACTACGGGGTCGACCGCATTCGTACCGGTCTGGTACACCTCCTGGGTGAGAACAATGAACCCGATTGGCAGGTGCCGCCCGACTTCGATTTCTTCGAGCTCGGCACCCGCCTGATCGAAGCGCGCTTTCACGATTCGTGGCCGGCCATTGCAGAGCCAGCCTGTCGCAAGGCGCAATGTGGGTTCGTCTCCGCGTGCCACGCGCCGAATCGAGCAACCGCCGAGCGGCCCGCAGACCAACAAAACGATTAGCCGGCCGCCGGGGGCTTGAAAATCTGCTAAATCGACGCTACAGAGGTCGGCAGCGTAACCAGAAAAAGTCGAGTAGATTTCAGAAGCTGCATTGGGCTTCCCGGCCACACGACCCGTTGCGCACTGCGTTAATTTATGGCAGAAAATTAGCGTAGCTTCGCCTGTCCCGGCCCTCCGATCGCCATATACTCGCGCTCGTCAGGTAACCCCCTGCTCTTAGGTAACGAAGAACTTAGTAAGCGCCCGGGTGGGCCCCCCACCTTTCAACTCACTCTCCGACATCGAGCCACCGAAATGACACTTCCGCCTCGCTCTGGACTCTACGACCCCCAATTCGAACACGACGCCTGCGGCGTTGGTTTCGTTGCCAACATCAAGGGTGAGGCGTCGCACGACATCGTCAAGAAGGGCATCGACATCCTGTTGAACCTCGTGCATCGCGGCGCCACCGGCTGTGATCCGCTGACGGGCGACGGCGCAGGCATCATTCTACAGATCCCGGACGCGTTCTTTCGTCACGCCTGCGACGAAGCGGACATCGATCTTCCGGAAGCAGGAACCTACGGCGCAGGCTGCGTATTCCTACCGCGCGACAAGAAAGAGCGTCGTCGCTGTCAACAGATCTTGGAGGACAAGATCTTCGGCACCGGTCAGCGCCTGATCGGCTGGCGCGACGTCAAAGTGAACGAGAGCGTGCTCGGCCCCGCTGCGCGCGAGAGCGCGCCCGTGATTCGCCAGGTGTTCATCGGCTCGACTTGCGAAGACGAAGCGACCTTCGAGCGCAAGCTGTTCGTGATCCGCAAGTGGGCCGAACGCACGGTGCGTGAGACCAACCTCGCCGGCAAAGGCTCGTTCTATATCCCGAGCCTCTCGAGCCGCACGATCATCTACAAAGGTCTGCTCTTGGCGGAGCAGCTCGCGGAGTTCTACGTCGAGCTCAAAGACGAGCGCATGGTCAGCGCGCTGGCGATGGTGCATCAACGCTTCAGCACCAACACCTTCCCGACCTGGGAGCTCGCGCAGCCGTTCCGCACGCTCGCCCACAACGGTGAGATCAACACCGTGCGCGGCAACGCCGCCTGGATGGCCGCGCGCGAACAATTGTTCGACGGCGAGATCTTCGGCGAAGACGTGCGCCACATCTTGCCCACGATCACCCCGGGCGGTAGTGATTCCGCGACGCTCGACAACGTGACCGAGCTGCTGCTGCACGCCGGGCGCAGCTTGCCACACGTGATGATGATGCTCGTGCCGGAAGCTTGGCAAAACGACGAGCTGATGCCCGCGCACAAGCGCGAGTTCTACGAGTATCACTCGTGCTTGGTCGAGCCGTGGGACGGTCCCGCCGCCCTGGCCTTCACGGACGGCAAGCGCATCGGCGGCATGCTCGATCGCAACGGGTTACGCCCCGCCCGTTACACGGTGACCAAAGATGGTCTGGTGTGCCTCGCGTCCGAGACGGGCGTGTTGGAGTTCCCCGCCGAGAACGTGCTGCGCAAGGGCCGACTCGAGCCGGGGCGTATGTTCTTGGTCGACACCGAGCTTGGTCGCATCGTCGAAGACGAAGAGATCAAAGACGCCGTCTGTAAGGCCAGGCCGTACGGCAAGTGGCTGTCCGAGAACAAGATCTCGCTCGCCGACATCGACGCGTCGCCGCCCAGCGCGACCCGGCGCGAGTATGCGTCGCTCGTGCAGCGTCAGAAGACCTTCGGTTACACGCAAGAAGACCTCGGCTTCTTGATGGCGCCGATGGCTCAAAACGGCGACGAGCCGCGCGGCTCGATGGGCACCGACACGCCGCTGGCCGTGCTCAGTGATCGCCCGCAATTGCTGTTCAACTACTTCAAGCAGCACTTCGCGCAGGTCACGAACCCCGCGATCGATCCGATCCGCGAAGAACTCGTGATGAGCCTCAAGGCGTACATCGGTGGCGAAGGCAATTTCCTGTTCGAGCTGCCGGATCAGGCGCAGATGTTGGAGCTGCCGCACCCGATCCTGACCAATATGGACTTGGCGAAGCTGCGTGAAACGCACCTGCAGCAAGTCCGTCAGCCGCCGACGATTCCGATGCTCTACCCCGTCGAAGAAGGCGGCGAAGGGCTGAAGTCCGCGCTCGACGAGATCTGTCGTCAGGCGTCCCAAGCCGTGCTCGACGGCCACAGCCTGGTGATCTTGAGCGACCGCGGTTCGAACGAGGGCATGGCCCCGGTGCCGAGCTTGCTCGCGACGGGCGCGGTCCATCACCACCTGATGCGCAACGGCACGCGCGTGAAGATCGGCATCATCGTCGAGACCGGCGACGCACGTGAGGTGCATCACTTTGCGCTGCTGCTCGGCTACGGCGCGGGCGCGATCAACCCGTACTTGGCGCTCGAGACCGTCAGCCAAATGGTCCGCGAAGGCACCTTCCCGAACCTCAAGGATCCGGAAGTCGCCCAGGCCAAGTACATCAAGTCGATCAACAAGGGCTTGCTCAAAGTGATGAGCAAGATGGGCATCAGCACGCTGCAGAGCTATCAGGGCGCGCAGATCTTCGAGGCCATCGGGCTGTCCCCGGAAGTGATCGACACCTACTTCACCGGCACGGCTTCGCGCATTTCCGGCATCGACATCGACGTGCTCGCGGAAGAGTGCCGGCTCCGCCACGAGCGCAGCTACCCGAAGATGACCGACGCTTCGCCGATGCTCGACATCGGCGGCCAGTATGCGTTCCGCGCCCAGGGCGAGCGCCATCTGTGGAACCCAGGCACCGTCGCGGCTCTGCAGCGCGCCGTGCGCATGGACGACGTCAAGAGCTACAAAGAGTACGCGACGCTGATCAACTCGCAGATCTCGACCACGGGCCTCATCACCCTGCGCGGGATGTGGGATCTGGTCGAGACCGACAAGCCAATCCCGCTGGATGAAGTCGAACCCGCGAGCGAAATCGTGAAGCGCTTCGCCACGGGCGCGATGAGCTTCGGCTCGATCAGCGGTGAGGCGCACGAAACACTCGCCATTGCGATGAACCGCATCGGCGGCAAGAGCAACACCGGCGAGGGTGGCGAGCGTGATGAGCGCTACCAGCTCGATCCCAACGGCGACTCGCGACGCAGCGCAATCAAGCAAGTGGCTTCCGGCCGTTTCGGCGTGACCACCTACTACCTGGTCAACTGTGACGAACTGCAGATCAAGGTCGCGCAGGGCGCAAAGCCCGGTGAAGGCGGCGAGCTCCCTGGTCACAAGGTCGATGCGATCATCGCCAAGACCCGCCACTCGACGCCGGGCGTGACGCTGATCTCCCCTCCCCCACACCACGACATCTATTCGATCGAAGACTTGGCGCAGCTGATCTTCGACTTGAAGATGGTGAACCCGCGCGCGCGCATCAGCGTCAAGCTGGTGGCGGAGGCGGGTGTCGGGACAGTCGCGGCCGGCGTGGCCAAGGCCCACGCTGACGTGATTCTGATCGCCGGGCACGACGGCGGCACGGGCGCGTCGCCGCTGACGTCCATCAAACACGCGGGTGTCCCCTGGGAAATCGGCCTGGCCGAGACGCACCAAGTGTTGGTCAAGAACGACCTGCGCAGCCGCGTCTTCTTGCAGGCGGACGGGCAAATGCGCACCGGTCGTGACGTGGTGTTCGCGGCGCTGCTCGGCGCCGAAGAGTTCGGGTTTGCCACGGCACCCCTGGTGGCGAGCGGTTGCATCATGATGCGCAAGTGTCACCTCAACACCTGTCCCGTGGGCATCGCCACGCAAGATCCGGTGCTGCGCGCCAAGTTCAACGGACAACCCGAGCACGTCGTGCGCTTCATGTTCTACGTCGCCGAAGAAGCGCGTGAAATCATGGCTTCGCTCGGCTTCCGCACCATCAAAGAGATGGTCGGACAGGTCGATCGCGTTCGCCAACGCACGAACGTGACGCACTGGAAGGCCTCCAAGCTCGACTTCTCCGACGTGCTGATGCCCGCCGCGGCCAAGCCGGGTGTGGATGTCAGCAAGACCATCGAGCAAGATCACGGCCTCAGCGCCACGCTCGACGTGATGTTGCTCGAACGCCTCAAGCCTGCGCTCGAACGGCGCGAGCCCACGCGGCTCGACATCCCGGTGCGCAACGCACACCGCACGATCGGTGGCATGGTCGCAGGCGAGGTCGCGCGGCGCTTCGGACAAGAGGGCCTGCCCGAAGGCACGATCGATCTGCGCTTCACCGGCTCGGCGGGGCAAGCCTTTGGCGCGTGGGTCACCCGCGGCATGACGCTCAGCTTGGAAGGTGAAGCCAACGACTACGTGGGCAAGGGCATGTCCGGAGGCATCCTCGCCATCCGCCCGGCTCGTGGCGCGGACTTCCAAGCCGAGAAGAACGTGATCGTGGGCAACACGGCGCTGTACGGCGCCACCAGCGGCCGCGCCTTCTTCAACGGTCGCGGTGGTGAGCGCTTTGCGGTTCGTAACAGCGGCGCGACAGCGGTCGTCGAGGGCGTGGGCGACCACGGCTGCGAGTACATGACCGGCGGACACGTGCTGGTTCTCGGTCGCACCGGACGAAACTTTGCCGCCGGCATGAGCGGCGGCATCGCGTACGTCCTCGACGACGGCGCGGACTTCAAACAGCGCTGCAACACCGGCATGGTCGAGCTCGAAGGCCTCGCGCCGGAAGACGCCCTGTTCGTCGCCAAGCTGCTCGAAGAGCATCACGCGCGGACCAACAGCCCCAAAGCGGCCGAGCTGCTCGCGAATTGGGAAACGGCGCAGTCTCGCTTCGTGAAGGTCGTGCCGACCGAGTACCGGCGCGTCCTCGCCGAGCTGGCCAAGCGGGAAAAGGTCGCCTCGGCGCCTAGCCTGCCCGTGCTCCAGCCCGGCGCCAACGCCGAATGAACGCTCCGTAGCCTCTAGGCCTCTAGCCGCCTTGCTGATGACTCAACGTCGAGAGTGAAAAGTCGTGGGAAAAATTACCGGATTTCTTGAAATTGAGCGGGTTGACCCGTCGAAACGCCCCGCGCGCGAGCGGGTCAAAGACTACCGCGAGTTCGAACTGCCGATCGTGCAGGAGACGCTCTCCGCACAAGGCGCGCGTTGCATGGATTGCGGGATCCCCTTCTGCAATACCGGCTGCCCGCTCGGCAACTTGATCCCGGATTGGAACGATCACGCATACAAGAACAAGCCCGAGCTCGCGATCGCGTCACTGCACGCGACCAATAACTTCCCGGAGTTCACCGGGCGCGTTTGCCCGGCTCCGTGCGAGGCCGCGTGCGTGCTCGGCATCAATGAAGACCCGGTCAGCATCAAGCTGATCGAGCGCTCGATCATCGATCGCGCCTTCGAAGAAGGCTTGGTCAAACCGGTGCTGGCCAAGACGCGCACCGGCAAGAAGGTCGCGGTGATCGGCTCGGGTCCCGCGGGCCTCGCGGCCGCGCAACAGTTGGCCCGCGCGGGACATGACGTCACGCTGTTCGAGCGTGACGACCGCATCGGGGGCCTGCTCACCTACGGCATCCCCGACTTCAAGATGGAAAAGTCGTTGGTCGACCGGCGCATCCAACAGATGACGGCGGAAGGCGTCGTGTTCAAGACGGGCGTCAACGTCGGACATGACGTGACTGCACACGACCTGAAGAAGAACTTCGACGCCACCGTGCTGACCATCGGCTCGCGCAAGGCGCGTGATTTGGAAGTGCCGGGTCGCGAGCTGCCCGGCACGTATTTCGCGATGGATTTCCTGACGCAGCAGAACCGCCGCGTCGCAGGCCTGCCCGTGCCCGATTCGGAGGCCATCCTGGCCACGGGCAAGCACGTGATCGTGATCGGCGGCGGCGACACCGGCAGTGACTGCATCGGCACCTCGCATCGCCAAGGCGCGCTCAGCGTGACCAGCTTCGAAATCATGCCGCGCCCGCCAGACGAGCGCGCCGCTTCCACGCCCTGGCCGCTCTGGCCGCTACAGCTGCGCACGTCCTCTTCTCACGAAGAAGGCGGCAAGCGTGATTGGAGCGTCTCCACCGAGCGCATCAGCGGCAACGGCAAGGTCGAGAAGCTGCATTGCGTGCGTGTCGAGTTCAAAGGCGGGCGCTTCGAGCGAGTCGCCGGCAGTGAATTCGAGCTGCAAGCGGACCTCGTGCTGTTGGCGATGGGTTTCGTGCACCCCGAGCATCCGGGCATCGTCACGGACCTCGAACTCAAGCTCGATCGCCGCGGCAACGTCGAGGTCGATTCGCAGTTCGCGACCAGTGTCCCCGGCGTGTTCGCCGCGGGCGACTGTCAGCGCGGCCAGTCCTTGGTCGTGTGGGCGATTGCCGAAGGCCGAAAGGCCGCGCGCAGCGTCGACCTGTTCTTGATGGGTCGCTCCGAACTGGCCTGAGCTTCACCAAATAAATCCGCACATTTCACGGGTGGTCAGGGCCGCCCGTGGCACCTACACGCCGGGCCGTGCAAGGCTCATCGGGTTTTGAGCGCGCGCGTTTCTCGCAAGAGCAAGATCCCCCGTAGTCCTCGCCCACGGCCACCCGAGACCTCCCAACCCGAGCTGCAAGTCGCGTACACGCCCGCAGGCCACGCGACGA
>Ga0134124_10001530_pt1 | contig 18611 bp, 19 predicted proteins | sample KB304_FD_96880 | JGI IMG/M metagenome (GOLD analysis project Ga0134124, IMG submission 96880) | Terrestrial soil microbial communities without Nitrogen fertilizer from Kellogg Biological Station, Michigan, USA - KB3-0-4 | ecosystem: Environmental > Terrestrial > Soil > Unclassified ...
ACCGGGCGGATCTGTTGGTCGGCAAACTCGCGCACTGATTGGCGAAAAAGAGACTCTTCGTCCGACAACGAAGTCAACGCGCGCGGAGCGCTCTCAGACATTGATGAAGCAGGTTGAGACATTACTTATTACTCCTAAGGTCGGGTTGATAATTCCAGCACTAAGTGAAGCTCAATCTATCACGCTGGTTTCAAGCGAGGCAAGTTTCGGGTAGTGGGGTGATAGTGTGTTGCTCGCTCACATTCGCGTTCCTCCTCTGCGTCCTGGCGTCCTCTGCGGTTGATTCCGAGCCACTGAGCAGGAAAAACCGCGGACGCCGGGGACGCAGAGGACTGCTTGCTGGCAACACGCTAATACCCCACTACCAAGTTTCGGCACGATGTCCGACAAACTTCAGGTTGTCGCGCACGCCCGCTACGCGGGCTATCGACAAACTGAAATTTGTCGATATGAACCTTTGAAGCTTCAGGGCCTGCTGATATGATTCGCTGGCCAGTCGCGTCCCGCAAAGTCGAACCGAAGGCATGGGACGCTCGTACTACGACTGAGTCTCCTGTTGATATTCAAATCCTGCAACCGTTGAGGGTCGTCGAACATGTACTGTCCCATTTGTGGAGCTGAATCGATTCAAGGGCTGAACTACTGCAAACGATGCGGCGCAGGGCTGAGCGCATCCACGCCGCCGCTCGATCAAAAGGGCGCCACTGGCAAGGCGATGGGGGTGATGCTCTTCCTGGTATCGCTGGTGAGTATCGCCGGATTCGTCGCTCTGTTCAGCACAGTCTACAATCTCGGCGAGCGCTCGACTTTCGACACCAGGGCGTTGATCGGCATAATGGCGTTCGGCGGCGCAACTGTTATCGGAGTGGTAGGCCTGTTGGTCTGGCTCCTGTTGCGGTTGACTACCGGACATCAACCGGCTGCCTCACCCGAGAGGACCGCCAATCTGGCGCCTCGCGACTACAGCGTCCCGCAACTGCCGGCCCCGCAAATCGGTATCCCAAGTGTGACCGAAAACACAACGCGCAACTTCGATCCCAGCAGGTATCGGGAAAAAGACGAGCGCGGGTGAACGACCCGGCCGGCAGGGCGGCTCGCATAGTTCACGGGCTGCATCGCAGCTTCTTATGAGTCTAAACAGTCCTTGGAGGAGAACATTTGATGAATGTCGTTGACCTGAAGAGTGTCACAAAACGGTTCGATCAGTTTGTGGCAGTCAGGGACCTCTCTTTCACGGTAAGGAAAGGCACAATCTTCGGTTTGCTCGGTCCCAACGGCGCAGGCAAGACCACTTCGATTCGAATGATCGTCAACATCTTTGCGCCCGATGAAGGCGATGTCCTGGTGATGGGCAAACACGTCTCTCCCGAGCTTCAGCCGCACATCGGCTACCTTCCCGAAGAACGCGGTCTGTATAAGAAGATGAAGATCAGCGACCAGCTCGTCTTCTTCGCAAACCTCAAAGGGGTAGATTCAACCGAGGCGCACCGCCGAGTCGATGACTGGCTTACACGTCTCGAACTCTCCGACTGGAAGAACAAGAAGCCGACCGATCTTTCAAAGGGCATGCAGCAGAAGGTTCAATTCATCGCGAGTGTTATCCACGATCCCGATGTCATGATTCTCGACGAGCCCTTCTCGGGTCTCGATCCCGTGAGCGTCAATGTGCTCAAGAATGTCATCCTTGATTTGAAGCAACGAGGGAAGACGATTATCTTCTCAACTCATCAGATGGAACAGGTCGAGCAAATGTGCGATGACATATGCCTGATCAATCACGGGACCCAGGTGCTGAGCGGCGGGTTGAAGGAAGTGAAGCGGCGATACGGCAAGAATACCGTCATCATGGACTTCGAAGGACCTGATTCCTTCCTGAGCGATGATCTGGTCAAGCACCACAATCGTTTTCCGAATTACAGCGAGATCCTGCTCAACGACGGCGCCGACGCACAGCAGGTGCTCAAGCGGGCGCTCGCCGCCGGCGCGCGGGTGAATCGGTTCGAACTGGTCGAGCCTTCCCTTAACGAAATCTTCATAGAGAGCGTGACCGGAAAGGCTTCCGTCAGCAACGGGAGAATGGCGTCCGAGACTACGCGCTGAAACGATGAACAGTTCGTAGTACGGCCTTTAGGCGGAAGTTCGTAGCACGATGGCCAGACCGTCACCGGGATACAAACTTCCGCCTAAAGGCCGTACTACTTACTCTTCTCAGGAAGCGAGAGGTAGGAATGAAGAAAGTTCTAATCATCATCAAACGTGAGTACCTTGTCAGGGTCCGAACACGCGCGTTCATGATCGGTACTATCATAAGCCCGCTCTTGATGCTCGGGTTGATCGCGCTCCCGATCTTCTTTGCAACTCGCGGCGGCGGCGATCGGCGTGTGACCGTGTTGGATCAAAGCGGCGACCCCGAACTCTTCGACGCCATCAAGAAGAGCCTGGAGTCACGCGGCAACGCTGATGAAGAACTCAATCGCCGTGATCCCGGAGTCGGGCGCACGAACTATGTGGTCACGCGAAGACTCGTGGCGCCCGGCGAAGACCTGGAAGCGCTCAAACGAGAATATTCGCAGATGGGCGATCAGGATGCCGACAGCACATTTCTGGTTCTTCACCCGGGCCTGGACAATCTGGAACCCGAGTACTACGCGAAAAATACCAGCGACTTCTCGATAGGCACTCTCGAGCGCGCCATCAACGATGCCGTGTCGGGTCTCAGACTGAAGCGCGCCGGCCTGGACCAGACAACTATCAGCAGGTACACCAAGCGGGTCGAGCTGAATAGAAATAAAATCACCGCCGGCGGAGGCGTTTCCCAGGGCGGAAGCGCCGACTTCGTGGTCGCCTTCGTGATGTTGTTCTTCATTTACATATCGGTTTTGATTTACGGCCTGTTCGTTATGCGCGGGGTGATCGAGGAGAAGCAATCGCGAATAGTAGAAGTGCTTGTGTCGTCGGTCAGGCCAACTCAGATGATGCTTGGCAAGGTGATCGGCATCGGAATGGTGGGGCTTACTCAAATCGGAGTGTGGGCGCTATCGGCGTTGCTGCTGACGACGATCGGCGTCTCGACCTTTGCGTCACGAGGGATGACGATGCCTGCCGTTCCAATCAGCTTGCTGATCTACTTCGTGGTGTACTTCGTGCTTGGTTATTTCTTATATGCAACTCTGTATGCGATGGTCGGCGCGACGGTGTCGAGCGAAGAAGACGCGCAGCAGGCGCAGATGCCGGTGACGATGTTGCTGGTTGTTCCGATGGTGATCTTCAACATGATCATCGCAAATCCCACGAGCACATCGTCGATCGTGCTATCGATGGTGCCGTTCTTCGCGCCAATCTTGATGATGGTTCGGATAGCGGTAGTAAATCCCCCGTTGTGGCAGGTTCTCTTATCAATGGCGATCATGCTCGCCACCATTTTGCTGTGCGTGTGGATTGCGGCGAGGATCTATAGGGTCGGAATCCTGATGTACGGCAAACGGCCGAGCATCAGTGAACTGGGAAGATGGCTGAGGTATAGCTGATCCTCGCGATCAACGTCGACGTCGTGTTGCGCCTCTGCGTCCTCGGCGTCCTCTGCGGTTAATTCCCTGTACTGATCAAGAAAAACCGCGGAGGACGCTGGGGACGCGGAGGACTGCTTTGCCAACGTCGAGTTCGGCTTTTGGCGGACGCCGATTTTTGGTAGCATCCGCAATACTCAAACACTGGCTCGAAAGGACGATCAAAACTATGTTTGGCAAAACCCTCTCAGAGTACATCTCGTTTGCAAAGCCGATACTGCTGTTGATCATCGTCGTGGGAATCGCGCGGTTGGCGCTCTCGCTGGCTGGCGTTCAGAATTCGACGGTCAAGTGGCTGAGCGTTTCAGCGGCGATGTTCATCGGTCTCGTTTATTTTGCGATCCGCGTGTACACGACCGGCTTCGGAAGTTATAAGCAACTGCTTCCGTTAATGTTCCTTCAGAGCGTGGTCTCGCAAGTGATTATCGTAGCGGGTATCGTGATCGCGATGCAGACCGGCAAGGACAACATCTTCAGTGCGCCTGAGTATTCAGGCGGCGGTGATGGCAAGACCTGGCTGCACGTGGGAGCGCATCTGGTGCTGGGAACGACCATCGGCCCGCTGCTGGCGTGGCTCGTAGGCTGCGTCATCATGTGGGTGACGAAGAAGGTAGTTCGGAGAGAACCGGCGGCGGCTTAGCGAGTGATTGGCGCAGCAGCAAGCAGTCTTTTCGCACGTCGCTGGTTAAGGCACCGCGGATGTTCAGGAATGGGATGCCCTCTTTGCTCGGACGTCTTGACTGACGGCTACAGCGACGCTACTTCGATGATTCTCTGGTTATGTTCCTTCAGCCGCGCAGAGCCTCGCTCAGATATCGGGCGATCCTGTCCCGATTGGCCGCTAGGCTCGAGTATTGCTTTTCGCATACGTCACTAAAGCGCGCTAGTACCTTTCGGTGAACTTCTTCCTGATCCTCAAATACTCCAAGTGAGCGGAACTTCAGGCCCCAGCGTTCGAATTGCAACAACGCGATGGTGGCATCACGGACCTTATCGTCATTTGGCAGCGCGTAAACGAAGAGAGGCCTCGGCATCTGGTTGATACGACAGTCAACCAGGTACTTTCCTTCCGGATCATGTTCGACATCTTTCCAATCAAACTCTCTCCGTTCATGCGGCACGTTCTCGCTAATAAACTCTCTAAAGTCTTCCAAAAACGTGGAACGCACACGCTCCCGCGACAGATATGAAACATCCGTAATCTTGAGAAGCGCTTGCACGAAGTTGTATAGAGCATCGCCGTATCTCTCATCGGTGATCGATATGATGAGCTCGCCTTCGCGATCTGCCACATCGAACGCAGTAAGAGCATTAGTTATAATTGTCTGCCGAGTTCCTCTTTGCAGATCCCTTTCATCAAGGTCGTAGGTCAAGTGCATGTATGTGTGACCTTCATCCGAGAGTACCCATCGCCCCGCCTCGCGTTTCAATACAATCGCCAGATGATCTCCGTCATCAAACAGAAACGGAGTAAAGACTCGATAGCGATCTATTCCTTCAGAAGTGATTCTGAGCTGGTTACATACCTTTTGCTTGAAATCGAGTTCGATGGTGTCGATCGACATCAGACTGTCTCCTAGAACAGAGAAGGTTGCGAATTGGGCGGGGAGTCGAACCCGCAGTCCTCCTGCATGCAAGCTATCGCTCCCTGCAAATCACTATAGCGGTCAGTGGGCTGCGCGAATCCGTCTTCCCGTAAACCAGACTCCAATTGGTAATGCTCCGTTGCGGTGTGAATATGGAAATCGTAGAACGGTCCACCGCCTTCAAGCTTGTTTGAATGTTCATGGCTCTTGCCGTTATAGCGCTTCAATCGTAAAAGCTGAGTTGATCCCGGATCACGGTAAGCCAAGATGACTGAGAAATCCAACGGGTTGAAAATACTTTGCCTAATAATCAACCGGAACTCACTGCCGTCCTCCCCAACAATATCAAGCTCGCGCTCCTTGTGTCCTCGCTTGGGCCGAGCTTGAATGCGGGAACGGTAGTCCCGAGGAAGCGGCTTCCGTTCATTCAATAGGTCGGCAATCTCTCTATCGGTAAGCTTAAGACTCATTTCAAGCTCATCTCAATCGTCCAGTCTCGGGCTCCGTTAACTCTAAATGAGAACCAATCAACAGGCCAGCTCTGTCCTTGCCGGAGTCTTCGCTTCAATCCAGAACAGGCATCGAGAGTGTCATATTATTAAGAGCAAACGAAGAGCGCTCTCTAAGTCTTCGGCCTTCTTCCGGACCACGGTTTGGCCTTCTCGAGTTGTGACGCAAGCCTCAACAACGTAGCGTCTTCCCCGAACCTTCCTGAGAACATCACGCCGACCGGTAAGCCATCCGCCGTCCAGTGCAAAGGCACGGACATCGAAGGCTGGCCCGTAACGTTATAAAGCGCCGTGTATGGACCAAACTCCGTTACGTCTCTTCCATAATCCGCGATGCTCGCCGGTGAGAGGCTCAGGACACCCAACGGGACCGGGGGTTTCGCAAGCGTCGGGCTCAGGACCACATCGTACTTCTCATGAAACTTTGCCATCGCCAACCCGACTTGATGCATAGTCGCGATGGCCCGTGAATAGGCGATGCTGCTGATCGCGCGGCCAGCTTGAGCTGTAAGCCAGGTCACCGGTTCGACGTCCTTCTCCGTGACCGGCCGGCCAAGCGGTTTCGCGGCGTCGTCCAGCGTTCGCGCGATCGACACTCGAAGCACAGCCAGGAACGCATTGCGCATCCACGCGTCTTCAATTGGCGGCTGCGCTTCTTCCACACGATGTCCCAGACTCTCGCACAGCTTCGCAGCATCGATCGCCGCCTTCCTGCATTCGGGATCGAGCGGTGTTCCCGCCGGCGTTGCAACCGCAAGCGCTATTCTTAGCTTGCCCGGATCGGCGCCTACCTCTTTCAAGAATGGACGCGCGGGCGGCGGCGAAAAATATGGAGAGCCTGCCTCGATTCCCGCTGAAACATCCAGCAGCGCCGCACTGTCTCGAACGGAAATCGTCAGAGCATGATGATGAGAGCAGCCGTTCCATCCCTCAAATTGAGAAGGCCCCAGCGGCACTCGTCCGCGCGTGGGCTTCAAGCCAAACAATCCGCAGCACGATGCTGGAATTCGAATCGAGCCTCCTCCGTCGCTGCCATGCGCCATCGGTACGACGCGGCTTGCGACCAGTGCGCTCGATCCCCCGGATGAGCCTCCGCTGGTGCGTTCGAGATTCCATGGGTTATGAGTCTTACCGAACAAGACAGATTCGGTCGTCGTCGTAAGCCCAAACTCAGGCGAGGTAGTTTTGGCGAATATCACCAGCCCCGCCTGCTTGTAGCGAGTAACCAACGTGCTATCGAAATCGGGAGTGTTGTCCTTGAATACTCGACTGCCGTAAGACGTGATCGTTCCCGCGAGCTGCTGACCCAGGTCCTTGAGCACAAACGGAACGCCCTTGAACGGACCCTCCTCCAGCCCTTGCTTGATCTGCGCAGCCGCCTTATCGAAGAAAGCGTGAGCCACAGCATTGATCCGCGGGTTGATCGCCTCGAGTCTTTGCCGGACCGCATTGAGCAATTCGAGGGGCGTGACCTGGCGTTTCGCAACAAGCTCAGCCAGCCCAAGCCCGTCGTATCGGTCGTATTCGGCTGCGAACCCCGATAGTCTCACTGACTCAACGTGACCGTGATCGGCCGCATGCATTGATGGTTGATCGATTGTAGTCACAAGTGCTCCCACGGTAGCCGCCGCGCCAAGCTCGAGTAGGTGTCGCCGGCTGATTTGTTTGTTCTCGTTCACGATTCCCTCTTACTCAAGATACTGACTCACGTACTAGTGCACTCGGCTTGTGCGCCTTTTGACGTAGTCCATCAGAATATATTGTCCTAAAGTCATCGTCGTCGTGAAGTAAGCCTTCCCCTGACAAATCTCTGTTATCTTCTTTACGAAGTCGACCAGGTAATAGTCGTCGGCAAGCATGAACGTGTTGATCATTATTCCGCTGCGGCGGCACGCCGCGACTTCGCGAAAGGTCTCGCGCAATATCAGCGGATCCAGACCCATCGGGTTCTTGTAAATTCGCCCATCATCCATCGTCATCGCGGAAGGCTTGCCGTCGGTGATCATGATGATTTGCCGCATGTCTTTTCGCTGAGACATCAAAATGCGGCGAGCCAGCTTCAGACCTGCGCGAGTGTTGGTGTGATAAGGGCCCACCTGCGCGCGAGCCAGACCCGAGAGCGGAATCTCTTCGGCCGAGTCGTGAAAGAGCACCACGCGAAGACTGTCACCCGGATACTGCGTTCGCACGAGATGGGTCAACGCGAGAGCGACTCGCTTGGCCGGCGTGAACCGGTCTTCTCCGTAAAGAATCATCGAGTGCGAGCAGTCGAGCATCAACACCGTCGCGCACGAGCTTTGATACTCAGTCTGGTGAACCATCAGGTCCCCATACTCGAGATTGACCGGCACACCGAGGCCTTCGCGCTGGATCGCCGAGCGCAGCGTTGCATTCACATCCAGGTTCAGAGTGTCGCCGAACTCGTAGCGTTTTGGCGCTTCGCTGGCTTCGATTCCGGTAGACAGATGATTGGTGTCGTGACGGCCGAATGACGCCTTGCCGAGCGATGCGATCAGTTGACGAAGCGCCTTGAAGCCCAGAAAGTCGAGGCTCTTGTCGGTCAGCTCGAACTTGACGCTGCGCTCGACGGGCTTGCCGGTCCGACCTGCTTTTGACGAGAACCCGCTGTCCTGTCGCTGATAGGGCGGGCCTTCGCTGACTGTAATGTAGCCTTCTTCTATCAGGCGCTCGATCAGGCGATCGAGCAACTCCGCCATCGCTTCGGCTTTGATGTTGCCATGCTCATCGCTGAACTGCTCGAGTTCCTCATCCGACAACAGGCCTTCTTCCATCAAGGCACGCAGGATGGCTTCGCGAAGAGCATCGAGCGATTGATCGCGATCGTCCCAATAGTTCGAATAGTAGTTTTCGAAGCCGCTTTGAAGAAGGAAGTCGGCGAGCCGGTCGAGCAAATCCTCGAGACTGAGTGACTGCCAGTCTATGCCGTCCCATTTTGAATACTTGGTGAAAGGCATGAATCAAATTGCGGATTGCGAATTGCGGATCGCGGATTACTCCATCGGAATGCCCCTAGCTTCCTTCGGCTTCTTCTTCGATCTCCGTTATGTCGCCGGTAGTGAATAGGTAGGTTTTTAGCGTTGCATCGAACTTGGGATCGTGCCGCCGGATCCATTCCAGAACCATTGCGGCGTGTTCTTTTTCTTCGTCGCGGTTGTGCTCGAGTATTCGGCGTAACTCATCGTCGTCGGTAACATCAGCGCGCTGATTGTACCAATCGATAGCTTCCAGCTCTTCCATCAACGAATGGATCGCTCGATTCATATCCCGCGTTTCCGGTTTCAACGACTCGTAAGGTGCGTGCCATGCAATTGGCATTATGATCCTCCCTGTCAGTGGTCAGTGGTCAGTGGTCAGTGGTCAGTGGTCAGTGGTCAGCAATTATTGTCCGCTCTTTATGCTAATGACCAATGACTAATGACCAATGACCAATGACCAATTACTCAATTAATTTTTCGCGAACGGCTGAAGCTCTCGAAACTCTGTCCGCGTGTTTCAGTCTTCGCCGCCGCGTAGCCGCGCTCTTCACTGCGACTGATCTTCTTGTGAGCGTGCAGACCTTCGAGAATCAGTTCGCAGACGGCTACCAGTGCTTGTGAATCAGACTTGCGCGAAAGCCCTGAACTAATCGCTGCGTCGATCAAGCCATCCACGTGTTGGAAGTTCTTCAAGCAGAGCTCCGCGCTGTCAGTATCGCTGGTTCTGATGGCATTACCATCGTTGAACCAGGCGACGATCCGGGAACAATCGACGTGTTCGAAGTATTCTCCAAACGTCTTGCCGACCGCGGTCTTTACCAGGTCACGCGCAACGTTAGCCGCGCCTCGCTGTTCTCCTTCGTATTCAAGCTCGAGCTTGCCGGTGATCGACGGCAGCGCCGCGTAGATATCGCTTATGCGCGGGACGATGTCGGACTCGCGGGTTATGAGGCCGCGGCGCTCGGCGTTTGAGATCACATTCTCGATAGCCGAAATCGGAAGCCGCTGGCTGACGCCCGACCGCTTGTCTACCCGTTGGTCCGACCTCGCTTCGAAGGCAATCTGCTCGACCGCTCGAACTATGAAGTCGGGCACAATGAGCTTGCTTCCATTCCGTCCGAGCCACGCCTCCTGTTTGGTGATCTCGATTCCCTCTTCGACCGTGGCAGGATAATGCGTATTGATTTCCGATCCGATGCGATCCTTGAGCGGCGTGATTATTTTCCCTCGCGCCGTGTAGTCCTCAGGGTTCGCCGAGAACACCAGCATCACATCGAGCGGCATTCGTATCGGATAACCCTTAATCTGAACGTCGCCCTCCTGCATTATGTTGAACAAGCCGACCTGGACCTTGCTTGCCAGGTCCGGAAGCTCGTTGATCGCAAACACACCGCGGTTCGCGCGAGGCAGCAGTCCGTAGTGGATCGTAAGCTCGTCTGAGAGCAGGTGTCCGCCGCGGGCCGCCTTGATTGGATCAAGATCGCCAATGAGATCGGCAATAGTTACATCGGGCGTCGCAAGCTTTTCAACATACCTTCTGTCGCGAGGAACAAAAGTCACCGAGGTCTGATCGCCACGGTCCGCGATCAGCATTTTGCAAGCCTTGCATATCGGCGCGTAAGGATTGTCGTTTATCTCACAGCCTTCAATCGCGGGCATCTGCTCGTCCAACAGGCTCGTCAGCTCGCGAAGAATCCGGCTCTTCGCCTGTCCGCGCAGCCCGAGCAGGATGAAATTATGACGCGAGAGCAATGCGTTCACGATCTGAGGGACGACCGAATCATCGTAGCCGACTATTCCTGGGAATACCGTCCGGCGCCGCTCGAGTTTGCTTATGAGATTCTCGCGCATCTCGTCTTTCACGAACCGATGCTGGATGCGCGCCTCGTTGAACTCGCTACTCTTGAGTTCGCCGATGGTTGACGGAAGATGCATGGATTAAGTACCTCAGAGTCCTTTGGAAACGCCGCAACATCGTCAGTGATCAACTCTAGCGTTGCTTGTTTAGGCTGTAAACCCCGGGGGAAAATCAACAACAAAGACACCGAGTCAAGAAGGAGATTATCGATGACTGCTCGCCCAGGTTCAGAATTGCTGTCGTGTCCTGCAAGAGGTCGAACCTCAAAGCGGCACTCGCGTTGTTCTTTGCGCGGTACCACTACTGCAAGGTGAACAGCTCAATCAGAATTACATCCGCAACGAAAAACGGATTGACGGATTACATTTGGACGCTGCGAGAACCACTAGGAGCGTAGCTGCGTTTTAGATTGACACCGGTTCAGTAGAAGGTTATAACGAAACCACTAAAAAAATGGCGTGATGGCTGCATTGTCGTTTCCACTTGCCCGTGACAGAATATATCTAGTGATGGACGCAGCTACGAAGGGAGGGGGAGAATCATGGCTCTTGAGAAAGAGTTAGAGACCTATGATCGTGAATTACAAGCCCTCCTTGCCAATGAAGGTGAAGGCAAATTCGTACTTATTCAAGATGCTAAAGTCGTTGATGTATTCGGGACCTATGAAGATGCGATTAAGGCCGGATACGCTCAGTTTGGCCTGAGCACACCGTTTCTCGTGAAGCAGCTTCAATCGGTAGAACAAATTCACTCAATTACGCGCCACGTAACATTCCCGTGCCACACCTAACCCTCAGTGTATCGTCTGGCGCTCCCCTGATTGATATTCACGTTGGGGTTAGCCAAGCACGTCGCAATGCTCTGACGGCAGCTAATCAGCCGATCCCGAATGCAATTCCCACAAGAAGCCTGATTGACACCGGCGCAAGTTGTACCTGTATTGATCCAACGATCCTAAATCAACTTGGGCTCACTCCGACTGGCAGCACTCATATTCACACTCCGACAACTGGCGGTGCTCCAGCGACCGCTAATCAATTCGATATAAGCATCTTGATTGTTTTTGGCAGTCCCCTTCGGATGTTATATGGAAACCACACCATCCCCGTTGTTGAGTCTGATTTATCTGCTCAAGGAATTGAAGCCCTCATAGGACGCGATATCTTAGCAAGCGGTATCCTTCAGTATAATGGCGAAACCGGACTGTTCACACTCGCCTTCTAATCAAAGCAAACTTTCTGGACACTAACGAATTGCCGAAGCTCATTCCGTCAGAAAAAATTTGTGACCTTTGTTGTGCCTTTGTGGTTAATCCGCTTCAGTCTTTGCCGAAGATCTTTTTGAAGACTCGAAGAAAGCCGCCCTTCTTCTTATCCTTGTCATCGTTCTTTTTCTTATCTGAACTCTTGTCAGAACTCTTCGAGTTGACGGCTGTGGTTTGATGATCCCTCTTTACTTCCGCAGCCTGAGCGGGTTTGGTCGCCGTTTCCGCTGGATGAGTGTCGGTCACGGGCTTCAGGGCGGGAGGTGGTTCAGGTTTGGTTGCAGCAGACGTCGCGTTCTTATTGGCGTCGCGCGGGGAAGCGGTGGTGTCGACGCCTTCGGCGGCAAGCGCTGCGGCTTTCGGATTGGGCGCTTCTCCGTTATTGCTGTTTGCGGCCGCCTTCTCTTTCTTCCTCGATTCCGGAGCGGCTGAATCGGCCGCCGAGGCGTCCGGCTCAGAAGCCGGATTCGCCGCCGCTACCGTTGCTGAGTTTTCAGGAGCTGTGCCGTCGGCTGAGGCGGCTTTTGGAGCCGGGAGCGGTTGAGGTTCGGAACTAACGGCGGGGAGAGCTACGCGCGCCTTTGGAAGAAATATGATCGAAGCCGCCGAGATCACAACCGCACCGACCAGCAAGCCGGCCCCGAGCAGCGACCACCAATTGCCCCGGTCTTTGCCTTGCGTTTCGCTGGCTTCACGGCCGAGGCGGGTTCCGTCTACGTCGCAGAAGTTCAACTCATCCGGGAACGTGTCGTTACAAACTGGACATATCTTCATGTATACCCCGGCTTTCTCGTTGAACCTGATTGATTGGTGACGCGGCTATTGTACCATCGAGGTCAAACGAGGTTCAAACAACCGCCTCATTCGTTATGGATTCGCAGGGGCCGTGCAATTGTGATTCGATGCTTTTGATTCAAACGCGAACACGTGCCAAGTCTTCCCATCCTTATCAACCAGGCTCGGCTCGATCGTCTTGCCTAGAAACTCACCGATTGCGCGATCCCAGAAGTTCCTGGCCTTTTCATTGCGATCTGTAACACGCACTTCCCACTTCCCGGGAAACCTCTTCCAAATCTCATGCGCCGCTTGTGTCCCCACCCGCTGTCTTCGGAGACCACGAACGATGAAGAACTCCGCCATATCCCACACATCGGGTTCATCAGAAACTGCCGAGCCCCCGCGCACGAAAACGAAGCCGGCCAAATGCCCGTCAGCCATAACCAGAAATGGATAGCGATCAGACTCTTTCCAATATAAGGGAAGACTCTTGTAACCAAAGCGACCATCGGCGCCCAGCTTTAGGTCCATGAATTCACTGAAGTCATGGACATACAGCTCGAGCATATTAGCCAAAACAGGCTCTTGTTCCGGCGACGCGGCGATGATCTCGACATCCGCTGCCGAGTTCAATTTGCCGGTAACTCCCATTGGTCCCTCAAATACTGCGAGTGTAACTACGCCGACAAGAACTTCGACGACGTCCACGAGGGTTACGTCACTGTTTCTATGGATTTAGCGTTGTGTTCTGTACTCAAGCCCAGGAATCCTTATGATCCGCGACGTTTCCATCCTGATCGATATACTCGATGTCAATTTTCTCAGGAGTGACGTGGAGCAATGCAAATGTGTGTATTCCTTTGTAATCCGGATCGTCAGGCTGTGCCCGATCGTCAATCCATTCAATCGGTATACTCGGCTGTTTCGACGGAACGTTGTATGGGAAGCATCCATTACCCAAACAGACGGCCTTTATTCCCAAGTTGGGCTTGAAGACAACGCACAGATGTTCGTGCCCCCAGATCCAGCCGTATATCTGATTGGCGTTTAGAAACGGTTGCACTCGACTGGTGAGATTGTCGGTATCGGTTTTCTCGTAAGCCGAAAAAAGCTGGTGGTGTGATAACAGGATTGTTCTTGGATTATTCCCTTTGAACTGTGCCGTCAACCATTTCACTTGCTCCGGATTGAGATCATGATCAACATAGCCTGTATCAAGTCCGATGAAACGCCAATTCTTGTTACCCAGGCTAAAATAGCTGGCGGGTTGCTTGAACTCCTTCAAGGTGACATCGAAATAGCCATAGCCGCCGCTGTACATTTCATGATTTGAATTCAGGGCAAAGGAAAGCCCGGGCGCCGCAGGCTTGGGCCAGTACTTCAAAAAGCGGTCTTTAACTTCTTTCTCGGTTCCCGCGTAGTAGACGTCACCAAGATGAATAATGTGGTCGGGGTTCAACTTGTTGATCTGTTTCGCCACCGCCTGAGCGGCCTCGTTACCGCCTCCCCAATCACCCACGATAGCAATTGTGGCTTCGTCCGCAAGCCCGAAGCGGAAATCCGTGGCTGAGCTGTGGCTGATAAACTTGTGCTTTCCTTTAAACAGGATCTTTGCTTTCGCCCACACTACCTCGACCCATCTTGGGTCCAAATTATCGAATTGTTCGGCGATTGCCGCGGCTCCGGTTCTCGTGCCGGCCTTCCCTTTTTTCTTACCGGGTTTTGTCTCGTAGAAAGCGTCCAGGGTCATCGCAGGTCCCGCGGTTTTGGATGCTGCCCCCACCGACGACGCGCGTGTAGATCCTTTTTTCTTCGCGGGTTTCGGCGTCACCTTCGCGTCCGGATGGCTTTCGAGATACTCATCCATCGCGGCCTGGAAGACCGCTACAGCTCGGTTCCGCGGCGCATACCAGGAGTCTACTGCTCTTTCATTGGGGGTCACTGAATCGATGCCCGCCGCTCTGGTTGCTTTCTGCTCGTTGTCGTAGCCCCGTTTGAGTATGTCAACCAGCGAATCTCGTTGGTCGGGCCATTTTGCATCGCTCGTCAAGGACAACGATTTCATTCCTGCTTTCTTGACTTTCGCCGAATCGTTTCCCAGTTGGCTTATGGTGTTCTTCATGAGCTTCAGGACTTCATCGCGTTCGCCTGTTATTTTATGCATTGTTTTTTCCTTGTGTGTTTGAAACTTAACATTCGGCAGTTCTCTAATCAGCGCTGAGGTGACCTGCCGATCAATACAGCTGAGTTGTCCAGGCTTCTATACGGACTGAATGGCTCGCATCAGATCAATCAACCCGTAGCCCTGGAAATATTTTTCGCGCTTCAAATAGGTTGCCGTCGAAAGGAAGATTTCCTTCACCTTTTCCGGTTGTCCGATGAACTCCCGCCGAACAGAGAGAAAGGCAGCTATTACACCGGCAACATGAGGCGCGGCCATGCTGGTACCGCTGTCTTCAACGTAGTAGCAGTCTCGAGCCTCGCGCTTTACTCGCGCTCTGGCCCGTCCTGCCGCGCACGATATGATCTTTTCACCAGGCGCGACCACGTCAGGCTTTGCCCGCCCATCGCCCGTTGGACCCTTCGACGAAAAGTATGACACCCCGTAGATATGGGGCATATCTTTATGCGTGGAACCGACTGTGATTGCCTGCTGCGCATTGCCAGGATCGTTTACGGTCAACGCCATTCCGGCGGCAACGACATCAGTAAACTTCGTCTCCAGGGAACCGTATCCAGAGTTTCCCGCCGCCACGACCACTACTACGCCTGAGTTAACAAGTCGATTCACCTCAACGCATAGCGGACTCTGCCCACAGGCAAACCACTCGGGGTCGAAGTCATTTCCAACGCTGATGTTCACGCCGTGGATCAGAATTCGGCGACCGTGCCCGTTTATTTCCTGTATTTTCGCAATGGCCTCGATGAGACTGCTAACATCTCCGCCTCCATCTTCATCGAGCACTCTCATGTTGAGCAGCTTACATCTCGGGGCCATGCCTGCGATGTTATCAAGCTTCATCTCATCATATGTGATCTGGCCTTCCTCACCTCTGTTTCTAACGTACGCACTAAGGGGCCGCCTCTTCTTTTGCGAACCGTTGGCCCCGCCCATCTGACCTGCGATAATGCCCGCGACATGAGTCCCGTGGCCATTTGGATCCTCCCGCTCTTTCCCTTCGCCTGTAAAGTCCATAGGGACAAGGGGCGGTTCTAGAACCAGGTTCCCGTGTAGTTTGAAGTGAGGGTGCGAGTAGTCTATTCCTGAATCGAGTACTGCCCAGACAATTCCATCGCCAAAGGCAGAGAAAGACGCGTGAGCTGCATCGGCCTTCACCGTGCTGACTGACTTGTTAATCAGCGCGCGAATCCTAAAATCGGGCCAGACGTGATAAATAGCGCGAGACCCGGAAATCCCTCCACCCTTTTTTCGGTGCCGCTCGCCATTTTCTTTGCTATCCCGGTTTACTAATTTGCGAAGCACGTCTCCTTCAAGTTTGGCGAACAAATACTGTTGAGAAAGCTTACTTCGTTCCGCATTGATCTCCTGGTCCTTCGAAGTGCCTATTTCCTTGATGATTTCTCGGGTCGCCGCAATGACCCACTCCCGTGCCTTATCTCTACCTTCAGGATATTCCAGGTTTAGATCGATGATAACGCGATAGGCCGTCGGCGAAGATTTCGGATCACTCTCACGTTCAGCTTTCTCTCTTTTGAAATCCTTGAGAAGCGGTATGGCAATTACTGTTGTATCCAGATTCTCAGGTAGGAACGGCTTTCTATTGGGATCGCTTTGTGGCAGTTTGGGCGCTTTAGCGCTTGCCTCCTTCGGTATAGACGATCCTTTTGTAACTCCCGGCCGCGGCGTTTTTGATGAGATACGTTTAGGCATAGCTTACCTCCAGAAAGTATTTGCGGCCTGAAAACGGAAGAGGCCGACCAAATTAGAACTTCTCTGACATGCGATCTTCGCCTGGGATTAGAAGAAAGCGCCCAGTTGTCGACGGGTAAATCTCCGGTTAATACACTCAACGATAACGTAGGGCGGCAGGAACACTATTAACAAAACCGTTAAATGTCAATACCTCGTGACGCAACATTTCTTACACTTTAAGTCTAGAAGGCTGTCTAGCCTTGCATCAGCGAGGCCGCTTGGGAATGGAGTGATTCGCTCCCGCGGCGTCCACTGCATGCGTTGGTAGCCGCCCTGAGGCGAGCGCCACATTAATCGCCCGCTTCCGGTGTCTCTACCGAAGAACGCTCTTGCGTTCAGGCCTTCCTCGCCAGCACGAGCAGAAAGCGATGGGGGCGGCCATCTTCAATAATCGTCTCGATGCTGTCGAAGACGAGTTCAAACCCCGCTGCCAAAAGGGCCGCCCGTTCCCCATCAGCATCGAAGCTGCTCCAGAACTGTGGGGCCCCAAGCCAATCTTCATCATAATCAATCTCCTGGTTGCCCGTCCCGAAGTTGGCGAGCAGGATGCCGCCAGGCCGGAGCCACCGCGCAACTGAGCGGAACACCCCAACGTGTTCGGCGCGCGGGACGTGGATCAGCGAATACGACGCCACCGCCGCGTCGAAGCTTGCCCGGGCGAATTCGAGCGTCGTCACATCACCCTGAATAAAGCTCGCTGCCGGTACATTCCTCACCGCCAGTTCGATCTGGCGAGCAGAGATATCGACGCCGGTAACGTCGAAGGACTTCGAGAGCGCAAGCGTCAAGGGGATTCCGGCGCCACAGCCGATGTCCATGACTCGCGCTCCAGACCGGACATGTTCGCGGAGGAGATCGAGCCATCGCGCGAGCTCTCCCTGGCGCGGCTGCCCGGCACGCCATTCTAGGTAACGCTCCGCGATCTTATCGTACGCCTGGGACACTACGAGTTTCGGATCTTTCATAGCTGAGGGCGCGCTTGCCCCGACTCTCGTTACCATCCCGCCCGCAGGCGCATAACACGTTGTCACGACGTGGCGTTCTTTTCCAAAGCCCTGGCGCGCAGCAGGCCATAGATTGTGAGCAGCAAGGCCACCATGATGGTTACGCCGCATAATTGTAGCAGTCCCGTAACGACCGCACTGTCGACTCCATGTGGTGGCGGAGAGCCGCCATTAATAGTCGGCATGAGCTTCGACGAGGAGCCAATGAACGCGGCTGCAACTCCTGATGCGCCATTGGTCCAGGTGCCGATTTGCAGCGTCGCAAACCACACCTTCAGCGCAGTCGGATTGAGGCGGAGTTCCTTGATCAGGAACCCGAATGCCACCATCAAGACGCCATTAGCCGTGAACTCGATGTGAGCCATCACTATCCCGCGAAACCACGCCACAGCCGAAGGCGGGATAAATCCGATCATGCAGCCGACGGTAATCTGGAGGACCGCCAGCAGCAAAGTCCAACGTTTGAGATTTGCCTTGAAGCTGTCGATGTCAATTGCCATTCCTACCTCCCGGTCGCGCGTTGAGTGTTTCCATTAGACGGCCAATAGGTACTTCGCAAGCGGGCTGACGCGAGCGAGAGTTTCCGGACGCATGCGAGCAGGCGGGTTGACTCCCGCCTGGGCTTCACGCCGGATATAGGCGCCTTGTATTGAACGCCGAGGCTCGCCAGACTCGTTTGTCGAGTGCCCATGCCAGACAGACCCGTTGTAGATGATGACGGAACCCGCCGGGCCACACGCCTGGACTTCGTCGTCCGCTACCCGGTCGTTGAGCTCGCCTGGAATTGTGGACCACCTGTGTGAACCCGGCACCAAACGAGTTGCTCCGTTGTCGCATCGAAACTCATCCACCATGAAGATGAAACCTACCATCGGCCACCCAACGGCGTCGCGCTTGAAGTCCACATGAAGACCCTGCGGCTGCGAGCAAGGTCGCACAGTCCTCGCAAGCATTGTGCTGAGCTTGTACGGCTGACCGATGATGCGACAGCACGCCTCGAGGACAGGTTGGTATACATATAGCCCATCGAATTCGGGGCCGCGATTGACTAAGTCATGGACGCGCGTCGTTGTTGAACCAAGCGACACGTCAGCCGGCTGGGCGCCCGACACGGCGG
>Ga0134124_10001531_pt1 | contig 18603 bp, 17 predicted proteins | sample KB304_FD_96880 | JGI IMG/M metagenome (GOLD analysis project Ga0134124, IMG submission 96880) | Terrestrial soil microbial communities without Nitrogen fertilizer from Kellogg Biological Station, Michigan, USA - KB3-0-4 | ecosystem: Environmental > Terrestrial > Soil > Unclassified ...
GACTTGGCACAAGCGATACGCGGACGGCCTGGCTTGCTGCCAATCGCTGTTTGCTTGGGGTGGGGTGGGGCGGTGCGTTCAAACGGTCAACGAGCCGCGCGTGTGGATTGGGGGGTAGCCATACCGTTCACGGCAGACCGCATTGTGGAGCTCGTAAAAGAGGTCGATCGAAAATGCCGTGAGGCCAGGAAACTCGCATCATTCTCGATAGCTGCTGCCTAGCATGGAAACACCAGATCGGAAGTAGTTCTATCTCTCAAGCGCTCGAACTATTGCCTTGTAATCCTCGGCTATATTCGAGCGCGCGTTTCACACTCTGCTCAACAACCTCAAGTCGAAAAGGCTTCAACAGATAATCAAAAGCACCAACCTTGAGTAGTTCCTGGGCGTGTTCCTCATCGCTGAACCCGGAAATGATAATTACCGGCGTCTGCGGATAGAGATGCAAGACTCGTTCAAGAAGCTCACGACCGCTCAAACCTGGCATCGAGATATCCGTGAGGACAACTTCAAAAGTCGCGGCTGCCAATTTCACGAGCGCCTTTTCTGCCGTCTCGACAGTTTCACATTGGTATTCGCTCGAGAGCAGTTCGTCGAGCGTATCGCGGATCACATCGTCGTCGTCGACGATCAGGATCTCAGCCATGATGGTCCTCCCACAATACTCACCAAGGGCGTCTCCTGGGCGGAAGACGTAATCGAGACGTCGCCTTTGACGATCTTTTCAGTTATGAGGAGAAGCTTGAAGGGGTACTGCTGCGGAAATCATAACACACCTAACCCATCGATAATCTGCTCTGTGTTATTCTCTGTCCGAAACTTACGATGGAGACTCAAAGCAACAAAGCCGTGATCAGATTTGCCGGGGACGAGATGTTTATTGGCACATCGCCTTCAGGTCACTCCATAGCACTAGACACTAACAGTCAACGTTCAATTGCGCCCTCACCAGTCGAGCTTCTGCTTGTTGCACTCGGATCGTGCACAGCGGTAGACGTGATTGGCATTCTCGAAAAGAAAAGACAGAAAGTTAGCACTTACGTGGTTGAAGTAACCGGTAAACGCCGTGACGACTATCCACGAAGTTTTACGTCGATGAACGTTCATCACATCCTTACCGGCACCGCCCTCTCTACCAAAGCTGTCCAACAAGCTATTGAACTCTCCGAAACAAAATACTGCAGCGTCGCTGCAACTCTCCGCCCGACCGTGACAATCCAATCAAGCTTCGAAATCATCGAAGAAGCATAGGCCGAGTAGGAGTAACCCTTGTGATTAGAAATACCCTCGCTGCAATTCTTGTTTCGCTCTCAGCTGTCGCGCACATAAGCGCGGAAACGAAAACCAACGCAGTTTTTCCTAACAGGATCCTGATGCAGTCCACGAGTGAAGCGGCTCTCGCTTCAGTACGACGCAGCGATGCCTCGGCTCGTGATTCGAGTGGGACGATTACAAAACTTACTCCCGAGGAACACCTGCGCCGAGCCAACATCTACCTGGCGAATCGCGCGTTTCCTGAAGCACGCTCACATTGGCAAGCACTGATTAATTACTATCCCCAGGATACTCGCGTTCCCGAAGCCCTGCTTGGCATAGGAAGGTCGTATTTCCTGGCCAAGGATTATGAATTGGGTTACCCGATCTTCAACCGTTTGGCTCAAGACTATCCTGCAACTAAAGAAGGTCGTGAGGGTTTGAACTTCAGCGCCGCTTCCCTTCTCCGAATGGGTAGGTTCTCAGAATCAGCGGCAAGATATGCTGAATACTGCGATCGCTATCCTAACGGCGAACGAATCGATACTGCACACCTGAACGTGATCGACACTTTGCGTGAAGCAGACAAACCAGGCGACGCATTGCTGTGGGTAAAGCGTACCAGACAGCGTTTTTCCGGCAGCCCGACCGAAACCAACGCGATCTTCGCCGCGTTGCGTCTTTACGTCGCCGTCGGGAGGTGGAATGAAGCGATCTCGGCTGCCGATGAACTATTGCGAAGATCGTTTTCAAAAGCGGTTCTGACTTCTCCATCAGAAGTTACTTACTTGAGAGCGTTCGCACTGGAACAGTCGGGACGGAAGATCGAGGCGGTCAACGGGTATTTGGCTGTACCAGACGGTATCGAGTCGTATTACGGGTGGCTCGCAACGCAACACCTCTCGAACCTTGCAGACGCGTCGAGGAAACAGCTCGTTACGGCTCGCGAAGAAAAGGTTAATGCTGTCATCGCCAATGTAGCGGAGCTCTATCCGGTTCCCTTCAGACAGTCAATCATCCGGGCCGCAAAGGATCGTAAGCTGGATCCCCGTTTCATACTCGCGTTGATCCGGCAGGAAAGCGTCTTCAAACCATATGCAAAATCGCCGGCGGGGGCGCGCGGGCTTCTACAACTCACTATGGACGCCGCACAGAAATATGGTCCGGGCGCTGGTCTGACAAACCTCCAGGAGAATCAACTCTATCAACCAGACACTTCAATTATCCTGGGCGCCGAATACCTCGAGTCGCTCACACAAATGTTTCCTCAATTATTGGAGCCGGTGGCAGCGTCGTACAACGGCGGCGAAGACAATGTTGCCCGTTGGCTGAAACGAGCCGGTAGAAATGATCCTGGCGTGTTTACTTCGGAGATTGGCTTTGAAGAAACAAAGGGCTATGTGCAAAAGGTCATGTCGAACTATCGAGTATACCGTCAGCTCTATACTTCCGACCTGATTCGTCGTTAGCTTTTCAAGGCTCAGGACTGAACCCTCGAGAATCTTCTCGCCGTCGCAGTGGATAAGGTTCATAGTTCGGACGCGGAAATACTCCGAGCTTTAGCAACGTCGCATAGTACTCATAGCGAACACTCAACTCCGCCAAAGGCTGCGCCTCGAGTTCCATATCGATCCAACGCACATCATTTCGTACCGAGCGCCCGATTCCTGTAGCAGCATAGTCGTCGTCAGCGCGTGCGATACCGGCTTTTCTTCCAGACTCACCGGCACGCGCATCAGCTGGTTGATTTGAGGGTTCACTCTGACTCTTTTCACGGTCGCGGTAGATTGGCCTCGGAGGATTTATCGATACCGGCTGCTGGCGTTCTCTGAATACGACTGCCGAGATAACTCCAAGGTTTGTCGTTTGACCCAGCTTGGCACCGTAGGAATCGCGTTCATCTGTGAAGTAGAAACGTCGTGCGCGCTCGGTGCTCATCTGCCAACCACCAATGATGATTGTCTGGTAAGGATCAATCACCCATTTGCTGGAGTTCCAAGCTGAAGTATGGCGCGCGTCGATCGTATTGAGCCCATCGACTGAAAGTGCCACGGCCACGCGATCCGGAGTTGGATTCCGTACACGCAGTTCATACTCGGCGCCTTTCAACGCCTCAACATAGGTGCGGCCGCGCGCAAAATATTCGGCCATGGGTCGGCCATCCACCAACACTTCCAAATCGAATCCACTTTGTGGCCTGGGCATGCGCGTCATGCGGTCGTCCCGTTGTGTCTGAGCATAGGCCGTCGCAACGAACTGTCTTGGTACGACAAAGGCCAATCCAACGCCCACCGTCAAAACTAAACAAACAGAAAAACCAGCGCGGCTCATAGTCTTCACCCCCGAAAATAGAGTCGTTCCGAGAGCAGAACGACTGAAGACCTTCCTTCTTGCGTCACATGAGGGGCTGGGGCCCGGAAATTGATGGCTAATCTGGCGTTTTTGGTTGAGTAATGGAGGTGAGAACGCTACAATTGCGCGCCAATTCTGGAAGTTCCACCAAAAAGTTTGCGATAAGAGAGGCTAAAGAGCTGATGGAGTACGCGCTGACTGCGACTAAAAATGAGGCCCGCGCAGGATCCTATTATGATCGAATCGCCCGGTTTTATGATCTGACCTTCAAGCTCAATGGATATGGCCGTTCGCTCGATCAATACCTTGAAAACCATCCTCTCCCTGTGTCGCGCGGCGCGAAGATCCTTGACGCCGGTTGCGGTACAGGACTGTTGACTCTGGCATTGTTACGAGCTGTTCGCTTTCCGGTGTCGATTACCGCACTCGATTTGAGTTCGACCTCCATCACGGCTGCGAGGAAAGCAATCTATTTCAGCCCGGGTCGAAAGCGAGATGTCACATTTGCACAGGGCAATCTACTCTCGTTACCTTTTGCTGATGATTCTTTGGATCTGGTGGTGACAAGCGGAGCGCTGGAATACGTTCCCCTCGAGGATGGTCTTACGGAGATTGCCAGGGTGATTGCACCAGGTGGACATCTCCTTCACTTGCCCATACACCCTTCAGTAGCCGGTACGTTCCTCGAAATTCTTTTCAGATTCAAAAGCCATCCGCCACGCGAGGTCATGACTAAAACCGAACGGCATTTCCGAATCGTGCATCATTATCGATTCCCACCACCGCAGGTGATGGGTTGGAGCAAAACGGCGATTCTTGCCCAGAAGGTTTGAGGTTTATCCAACATCGATTTCGCTACTTCACCGGCACTAACCTAAGAATTCGATCATCGTCATTAGTAGGCGTCCCGCGTCCATCGCGATTCGAGGTCGAGAAGTAGAGGAAACCATCTGGTCCTTCGGCGACATCACGGATCCGACCATACTTTCTGATCAAATCCTCCTGACTTAAAACGCGGCGCCCATCGAGAGTCACTCGAATTAATCGCTCACCGCGCAAACAACCAAAAAAGAAGTTTCCTTTGAACTGGGGAAAAGCGGAACCCCGGTAAAACATTCCACTAGCCGGAGCACACGTAGGCGTGTATTCAAGCAAAGGCGACTCGAGACCCGCACGAGTCTCCTTGTGATGGATAAGCGGCCATCCGTAATTCTTGCCACGTTCGACGATGTTCACCTCATCGCCGCCGCCAGGACCATCGAATCCGCTGGGCCCGTGCTCGGTCTGAAACATTAGATTTGAGCCAGGTTGCCAATCCATTCCTTGAGAGTTTCGATGACCGTACGACCAGATTTCAGGTCTCGCGTTGGCCTGGCCGATGAAAGGATTGTCGTTGGGAACAGAACCATCATCGTTTAGTCGTAAGGTTTTGCCGGCCAATGAGTCCAGGCGTTGTGCGAGTTCGCGTTGAGTAGCGTCACCAGTTGTGATGTACAACTTGCCGTCTGGACCGAATCGCAAACGGCAGCCTGCATGAAACTGCGCAGCGGGAATGTCGTCGAGGATGACTTTTCTATCAACGAAACCTTCGGGCGCTTCGCGATAGCGCACCACCCTGACGCGAATACTTGCGCCCCCGTAGGCGTACGAAAGGTATAGCAGGTGATTGGTCGCGAACTGCGGATGAAGCACAACACTCATCAATCCGCTTTCGCCCGTCGGTTCAACGTCTGGAACAACAAAGAGCGGCTGTGGTTTCAAACCGCCGTTCTCGAAAACACGAACGCGCCCGACGCGTTCAGTAAAAATCATGCGGCCATCGGGAGCCCAGACAATCGACCATGGGATCTGTAAACCGCCCACGACTTTCTCCACTTTAAAGCTTGAGTTAGTTTGCGATGAAGTTTCCAGTTCACCATTGCCAGCACCAACGGGTGGATGACTGCACGCCAGTGTGATTGCTAAGAGTGAGGCTATGAGTAAGAAGCGATGGGGCATGTGGAATCGATGGTCTTTGGTTTTCGATCTTTGGTTTTCGTCTCGGGTCTTGCAAAGACCAAGGCCCAAACCCACCACCTGGTTCAGTGCTGTATATACTCATGCAACAACTTCAATTCATCGCCCTGCTCACCGAGCTCAACACGCAGGAGATCTCGAATCGAAAGCATCCCGACCCAACGATCGCCGTCAACCACAGGCAGATGACGTGTGCCGATCTGTTCCATTCGCTCGAGCGCCTGATGAGGAGTCTCGTCACATCGAATCACGGCTCTTAGTTCGCTTGTGACTTCCCCGACGCGAACGTCGTGAGGATCGCGACCCGGAACAACGATACGATTAAGCACATCACGTTCAGAAAAGACGCCAAGCAACTTTCCAGCGTCGTCAACAACACAGACCGCGCCAATGTTTCGAGCAGCCATAAACTCGGCCGCTTCCTGAACTGTGTCCGTTGCCTTAGTAGAGTAAGGCTCACGGTTGCGAATCACGTCTTTGATCAGCATCGTATTGCCTCCTGAATCTGTGCTGGTTGGTGGGACGTATTATTCCACAAGAATGCGGAGATTACACAGTAACTGGTGCTTGGTTCTTGGTTCTTTGTGCTTTGCTCTTAGTTCTGAAGTGTCAGCGTTCATGAAACCTACAAAATTCAAAGCACAAAGATCTAAGTACGAAGATCAAAGCACAAAGCTCAGCTCCGCCTCAAAACAAACTCGCCTGTGCTGTGGGTCGACGGAACGTCGTTGTCGCAGCCGTCTTGTGTTCGCGCTTCTCGTTGAAACCCAGTCGTTCGCTATGGATCTTAAAGAGACGTGCAGTGGCCTCCCAGTATTGTCCTTTGCCGCGCATCCGCTCGCCAAACACACTAGAGTTGAGTTTTCCATCGCGAGCTTCTCGAATGCGATTCAAAACACGATCTGCACGAGTCGGCATCTTGTCGCGTAGCTGTTCTTCGAAATAAGGCGCAACGCTGCCCGGCAGTCTAAGCATGTTAATGAAAGCCTTTGTTGCGCCTGCTTCTTTCGCACGCTTCAACAAAATTGGGATGTCACTCGACAGGCCAGGGATAACCGGTGCGATACCGATGCCAACTGCTATGCCGGCAGAAGCCAATTCTTCCATCGCGTGGAACCTCGCTTCCGGCAGAGGAGCGTATGGCTCAACAGCTCTTGCAACTTCGACGTCAGTGAAAGGGATCGTAAAGAACACTGCAAGACTTGCATCTCGTGCAAGATCCTTCAGCACATCGATGTCTCTTCGAATCATTGCTGATTTGGTTATGATCCCAACAGGCTGACGAAACTCTGCGCAGATTTCCAGGCAACGTCGAGTGAGTTTGTAATTGGCTTCGAGTGGGATGTAAGGATCCGAAGTGAAGGAAAAAACTATCTCATCGCCTTTCCAGGAAGGCTTGCTCAGTTCCTTCTTTAATAGTTCCGGCGCATTTACCTTAGCGATAATCTTTCGGTCGAAGTCGGTGCCGGCACCATATCCGAGATATTCGTGCGTTGGTCTGCTGAAACAGTAGGTGCATCCGTGGATGCACCCTCGGTAGCAGTTGACGGTGTAATCAAAACCAACGTCCGGACTATTGTTATGAGTAATGATCCGCCTGGTTTCGGTTTCTTCAAACACCTCCAACTTTACTTCGGGAGGTTCACCGATCCACTCAACTGAATGTGTAAGCCATGGGTTGGGAGGATTCTCGACATAACGCATACAAAACCCCTCACCTTGAAATACTTCAAACGGGAGTGTTCGCCACGGTAGTGACAGATTCGATTGCGTGGAAGAACAAGAATACTTGCACACCTTCACCGCCCACTGTTTCGATGAGGCAAATGTAATCGTTGGTGATTTCCGCGACGCGGCCCTCGTAAAGACCACCCGTCAGAGTCTTAATCGACACGGCCTCGCCCTTGAATCGTCGAAAGAGATTTTCAGTGTGTTGTCCAGCCATAACTACTCCATCTGTTTCAGTGATCTGTTCTTCTCTTCTTCCGACCAGGTCACAAAAAAGAAGCGGTACTTGTCAGGATCCTGGCAGGTAATAAACCGACCTCCCCAGCCTTCATCTGAAGGTGCCTCAATCTCGGGAGCTCTCCTGCGCACCTCTTCATAAAACAAGTCGACATCTTCAACACCGATAAAGAAGTGTGCTCCACGACCGCGCCGCAACATTGTCTCCAATTGCTGAGCAAGAGTGATCTTCAGTGAACCTGCCCGCAACGTTGCCATAGGTGGGTCACCTCCGGCGTTGATCGAATCGACTTCCAATCCAAGAACATCTTGATAGAACGCAAGCGATTCTTCGAGATTGTTTACTTCCAAAAACAACAGATCCAACCCGGTTGCATTCATCGAATTATTCCATCAGGAGATAAAGACCGTACGCTCCGCTAGCAATTACTGTCCAGAACACGAGCTCCTGCAACCGGCTATGACGTTTCAGACGACTGGTGGTGGGAAGCGAATCGTTAGCTGCCTTCATTGCGCTGCGCGCCATTAAGACTCCGAAGCCAAGTACAAAAACAGCCAGTATTGCCAGTGGCCACAAAAACCAGATCCACTGGAAACGGACGAGCATCAGCAAAAAGAATCCTGCTATCAAACACAACAGCGCGCTCAAAACGTGACCAAAGATGCCGACGTCCTGTGCCGTTGGGGCGGCCCGGGGAACAAAAGTCTCCCGAACCGGGATGTTGTATCTTCGGCGGTCGTAGTCTTTGCGCAGTGAGTGATCTTTCAAAACGCCGTATGCCTCGTTCAGCGATTTCATTCTTTCCTCGCTGCCGCCGAGATCTGGATGATGTATTGACGCGAGGCGTTTGTACTGCCGGTCGATCTCTGCTCGTGTAGCACTTTCCTCGACCTCCAAAACGACGTAGTAATCTTTGTCAGGCTTTGCACTCATCGCGGTTGCCAGATTCTAGAGGCGCGATTTTCGTTTGGCAATAAAGAGGTGTATGAATGTCGGTACAAGAGCGGTTAGCGGGTGGGTCAGAACTCCGAATTGAAGACAAACCACCAAGACACAAAGGCACAAACACACGAATTGAAGAAATACGTCTCCAATGTAAGTTTGTGACTTCGTGTCTTGGTGACTTGGTGGTTAATCTTTTTCAGTCCCAACTTTTGACACAGTCTGGATAGCGGGGAGGCCACTGTATTTGGATTAGCGTGACTAACGAAAGGCGCGGAGCGGGTGGACACGCAAGCTACAGGATTGACCTGAAGTCAGTTAAAATGAATTTATAACCAACTACACGAAAGGAGTCTTCTCCATGTCAGCCACACCAACTCCCAAGCAGCGCAAATTCATCGACTGCGGAGAGTATCCCAGCGAAAAGAATTGTTCTCTTAAAATTTCCGGGACAGAGGAAGAAGTGCTTGATGCCGCAACAGCACACGCGACTTCCAGTCACGGGCATGAGAACAGCGCCGAGCTCAGAGAAAAGCTCCGCACTTTGCTTAAGGACGAATAGTTCCTGCTACATTACACGCGAAGCAGAACTGGTCCTTTTCACCAACGACAATCAGCCAATGCTAGCCGAGTCATGCCACTCGGTTGTGAGTTGGCTTGCGCCTAAAGGAGTCTGACTCACGGCTCTGCCGCCTGATGTGAGGCGTGGCTGTGCCCCGCCGTAACGATACCTAAAACGTCCTCGGCGCGCGGCTGCGCCGCGCGTAAACTTTCTTAACGACATCAACGGCGGGGCGGAGCCACGCCTCACATCAAGCGGCAGAGCCGATTAGAACGTTGTCAAAAAATGGGGACTGTGGACTTGACAGAGAGAAACTCGGAATTGCATTTTGCTGCTCCTTGCGTGGCTCTCAGGCGAAGCTTATCTTTTAATCGGAGGCAACATATGCAATCACTTGTTCTTGCGCTGCTTATCGCGGCTTCGCTTTTTGCGCAACAGACTCAACCTAAGTGCAACAACATTATCGGCGAGTGGAAATGGTTTGTTGGACCCCAGCTAACAATTTCAGCAGACCATAGTTTTACGAATGGCGAAAACTCCGGCAGTTGGGAACTGACGAATGCATCTCAGCGCAAGTACATCTTGCGTTGGGACGTTGGCGGGTTTGTCGACGAGGTAATTTTGTCCACTGATGGGAAGAAGTTAACGGGCAGTAACAATCAGAAGAATAACGTTTCGGGCGAAAGGGTTGGCGATTGCGCAAATAAATAGCAAGCGGCTGCGACGCTGGTCTCGTCCCGCTTATCTCGTGCTAACCTCTCAACACATGTCACATTCGGTAGAGCCAGGCGACTATCTCATTTTTCAACTCGAAAGCGCATACGGTCTCCTTCGTGTGTTGGCGATCGACGGCGAGGGCGCTGACACGGTTTGGCACCTGCTCGCCTACGACGAGTTCTTTCCTGACGTCGAATCTGCTGAGGCAGTATTAGCAGGCGGTGGTCCCTTATCTGTGCGCAAAGCACATATGGCTTTGACAGATCGCGCGTTCGAACGCACCCCAACCGCACGTCTCAACAATCGCCCACTAACTGATGAGGAGTTAGTCGGATATCGTGTCTGGCTAGAATCCGACAGAAGCGTCTCCGACAGGTCAGCACTACTCATGCTCGGAATTCGTTGATCTCCATTAAGCTAGTTGTCTTTTCTCTTCGTCACCTCTGCGGCTTCTTAGAAACTTGTTGGCAAGACCTTTTTTGAAATCAGCTTGGTTTTTCTCGGTGCTTTCTCTGTGTCCCTCTGTGCCTCAGTGGTGAAGAACGAACCTTGGCCAACCACAAAGGTACAGAGGACACAGAGGAAGCACCGAGATCAAAAAACCAAGTGATCGCTTTTTTTCAGAGTTCCACTCTGTTATCTGCTTGTCGCACGAAAAGTAGAGTTGCTCTGCGGTGAGTCTAACTATCAACATTACCGCTGACATGCAGAGTTCGCAGAAATTACGCAGAGAACGACAACGGTCTCTCATGATGATGCAAAAACCTAATCAGAGAAGTTTAAGAACAGTCACGGTCGGCGCTATCGCTGTCGTCATCGTCTCCGCACTCACGACTCTAGCGCTTCGTCGCGAACGTCTGATCGATGCGTGGCGCCCTACCAATTACAACGTTTCAATCACACTTAACGATTCCCTGACCGAGATCACACAGGCCCAAACCGACATCGATATAGTCGCGCTGAAACCTTTACAAGTCGTTGATCTTGATTTCGGCGAGCTTAAGACTGACTCCGTAACCTTGAACGATAAGCCAGTTCCCTTCCTTCATCAGAATGGAAAGCTTCAGGTCACACTGCCTACGACATTCGCGCCCAAGACTAGCTTGAAGATCTCGGTTACGTATCATGGCAAACCGAAAGATGGTTTGATTCTGTCGAAGGATAAAGATGGAAAGCCCTCAGTTGTGGGCGACAACTGGCCCGACCGCGTTCATCACTGGATTCCCTGCTTCGATCATCCCTCGGCAAAAGCAACTATTACATTCAACGTCTCGGCGCCGAGTCGCGATATCGTCGTTGCAAATGGACATCTCACCAAGGTTGAAACGAATGACCCTGGCAGAAAAACGTGGACCTATTCTGAAGGCGCTCCGATTCCTCCATATTGCATGGTCATAGGTGTCGGAGAATTCGCGCGACTTGAAGCACCACAGTCACCCGTGTCTCCTTTGTCATTCTATGTTCCCCAGTCAGATGCTGCTTATGCACCGAAGGGCTTTAGCTCGGCCGCCTCAGCCTTGCAGATGTTCAACGAGAAAGTCGGCCCATACCCTTACGAAAAGCTCGCATTGATTATTGGAGCGACGCAGTTTGGCGGGATGGAGAACTCAAGCGCGATCGTTTTCCCCGGCACCCTCTTCAATCCAAATCCAAATCAAACACTCAGCAAAGCGTTTGATATTCGCAGCGGCATTGAAGATGTAGTCGCTCACGAAATCGCGCATCAGTGGTTTGGAGACTCAGTCACTGAGTCAACGTGGGCCGACCTATGGCTCAGCGAAGGGTTTGCAACGTATTTCTCAGGTCTATTTATTGAAAAGCACGAAGGTGAGGAAGCATTTCAGCAATATCTTAAACGCGCCGCCGATACTGCGCTCGGTTACGAAGAGAAAAATCGCATACCCATTCACGATCGCGACACACAAGATCTTTTCAAACTACTCAATGGCAACAACTATCAAAAGGGCGCCTGGGTCTTGCATATGCTTCGATCCAGGTTAGGTGACGAGGCGTTCTTTCAAGGAATCAGAAGCTACTATCAACAGCATAAGAATTCCATCGCTAGTACTGAGGATCTGCGACTCGCGCTAGAGAAGGCTTCCGGAAAAGATCTTCAGACATTCTTTACGAGGTGGGTTTACGACAGTGGCCATCCTCAATACGATGTTCAGTGGAGTTGGCAAGCGAATTCAAAACGTCTGGACGTCGTCACCACACAGAAACAACCTGGTGCGGTTTTTCTGGATGAAATTCCACTGGCGGTAGCAACGGCAAACGGAACGCGCTACTTCAAGCTCCGACCTCAAGCAAAGAGAGCTAGCGAAACGTTTCGAATGGATGAACAGCCGATTAGTGTTGTAGTAGACCCGAATAACACGCTCTTGAAGGAATTGACCGTTTCAGGAAATCAGTACCACCCTCGCTAGCGAGTGGATCAACTATTGACTCTCACCTACACAAGGTCGGGAAGGGGGCAGATACTGACTTAGTGAGGCTTGATTGAAACCTGTAACGCAACTCTTCGTTCTACGTCGATAGCCGGCGTAATCTCTTTGTTGTCCGGTGTGTGTTTCGTTTTTCCCAGCCTCATTCCTCGGTCGACGTCCGTAAGAATATCTTCGTTCTTACTACTTAACGGAACGCTTTCAAACCAACTCTCTGCCGACTCGCTGCCGATCTTAAGACTCTTTGCAATTACAATTTCAATCGGAACAGTGTCAGGTAGTTCGCCCCAGTAAGAAATCGGAAAGCGTCTCAGACGTATGTCGGCATGCGCCGGCAACAACAGTGCATTGAATCCTCCAGTACCAAGAAAGTGACCCAGGGTCACACGTCCGGTGCGCAGTAAAAGGAAAGACTCCAAAGCGTCGACACCACCCTTACCGCCAACGGGTTCGTGACCAGATCCAATGTTGCTCGGCAGCAGGAACCATCTTGATGACCCACTGTCATTACGAAGTCGAACATCGAAAGTCAGGTACGCCAGTGGTGGTCTGCCGGGACGCAAATCAACGAACTCAACCTCTGCCGGCGACTTGACGGGAGTTCCCTGCCCGTCTTGAAGGTTCGACCTCTCCAGACTCATCGACGAGATCGAATTGTGTGTTCGAGATTGATAATCGTCGGGACTGCGGAGACGTTCAATTCCGGGCGAGGTTGAATCCTGACCTACAGGAACGTGGTTGAATACAACGAGGAACGTAAAGAGAAGGGAGTAAGTTTTCATGGGCCGTCATTATACGTTAGTCCTAAATTGTCCGATATGCTTTAGCTTGTCGGCTGAAGTGTGCGAAGTCCTAATTCTTTGCCGACAAGCTAAAGCATATCGAACAACCGGCTTCATGGTCCGAAGCGATGCCGGTACTCGTCGGAGGAAATGAACGCCTTTACCATCTCAGCGGTGATGTAGTTACCGTTGAATAGATTCAACTTGTCCAGCCAAAATGTGTAGCCACTGAAATCTCCATCCGGCGCTTCATTCGGATTTCGGCGGAGATACCCGAAGTACTGCATCAAAACAAATGCTTTATTGAACTCGGCGTTTCTCAGGTCAGTATCCTCAGCAACTCCGCGTAACACCTGCGCACGTTTCATAAAGTCAGTTGGTGTTGCTCCGAGAATTCCTACAAGGTTCGCTCTCTCCGATGCCGACAACACATTCCCCGCATTCTGGTTTAGCTTGTCGACAAACTCCTGACCGACCATCGAATCCGGAAAGGCGGCACGAAAGTCGGGTCGTTGGACAAACGCCAATAAGAACGCTTGCTTGTTCGCTTCGAGTTGCGTCTGCCAGTCGCCAACGTTTACTTCGAATCCCTTGCCAATCTTTTGTGTGTCGCGAATAAAGTCCGAAAAGACAACCGGAACCGGAGCACCCGGAAGATTGTTGAAGGCACTCTTGTAAATGCGATACACGAGATAACCAGTCTCCTGGAACTCGATGGATACAAAAAACGCTGCCGAGACATTGTTACGTTTTACTTCGATGCACTGTGGGTCCGAACCACACATATCGATTTCGTGCTTCCAGAAATCGAACCCCGCCATGTCCGGCTCGCGATTCAGAAAATCAAGGTAGTGCTGTCTGACGAAGAAGCTCGTGCTATCAAGTGGATTAGGACCGTTAACCGCATCGTTATCGTTGATGGTGAGTGTTGCAACGGCGGGTGAACCGATTGCTGCTCCTGACGCGTTCTGCAATGAGATATTGAACGTCTCGCCTGCCGCGCCTTCAGCAAAGGAGTCGTCCACAATTGGCACCGAGATCGGTTTTGAGGTTTCACCGGGAGCAAATGTCAACGTGCCGGTTGTGACCAAATAATCACAACGTGAACCAGCATGATCACTGATGACATTGCACGCATTCGTTGGTCCAATGTCGCTGGTTGCATAATCGACAGTAGCTGTGCCTGAAGAATCACCAGTTCGCACTACATTGATTACGATTGCTCCAGTTGCTTCGGACGCGCTGGCGTTCGCGGATGCGAAACTAACGGCCGGTCCAACGATTTGACCCACCTGGCCGGTGCTCGCACCAAACAACGTATCGGATGCGTAGACTGCTTCGATCCGGTGGAAACCGAGTGACAAATTCGATGTTGTGAAAGTCGCCACCCCACTGCTGTTCAAGGGAAGCTGTGAGAGTACCGTGTTGCTTTCAAGAAAGGTGAGCATACCTGTCGGACTTCCGAGACCTCCGGTCGTTCCGGTTACAGTTGCGGTAAACGTCACATTTTGACCGGGCACCGATTGAGGTACCGATGAAGTGACAGTTACGTTGGTACCACTTGGGTGAATCTTTTGAACCATTGTCACAGATGACGTCGTGTGACCAGCGTCGCCGTTGTAAGTGGCTGTAATGAAGTGATTCCCCAAATTTATGCCGCTCGCCACGAGTGTTGAAGTCGAAATCGACGCGTGACCGTTGGCATCGATTGGAACATTACTGGCCAATGTGATCGTGACGGGCGACACGCCGTTGTAGCTGAGATCACTAAAGGTCACAGTACCAGTCGGGTTTGGCAAGTTACCGGTGACGGTTGCAGTGAAAGTTACTGTTTCGCCGACGACGGTGTTGCGAACATCTGGCGAGGACGAAGTAATAGTTAACGCGACTCCAGGTTTGGGACCAACTGCAAAGAAGACACCGCCATTAAGCGTATAGAGAGTCCCGTCTGGACCAATCACAGTGGGCACGTACGGTTGCCCAATGCCAGGCGAGAGAACAACCGATTGGTCGAGCGAGTTGGTTGCGAGGTTCCAACGATAGATATGCCCGTCCTCGCTATCAAAGAACACGCTGTTGGTTGCTGGATTTACTGCCGGAGCGTTGATGCAAAACTCCTGAACCGCAAATGGAAAAGTGGGCCCGGCGTCATCGGGTGTTGGGCCGATGATGGTCAGGACTTCGCGCATCTCTACCAATCCGTTCGCAGTTGAGTGTGGATCAATCTGCGTGCTATTCGGATCGAGGATCGCAACCCGATTCACTCCGCTACCATCCTGAAACGCATAATCGTTGTACTTACTGAACAACAAATATGATGAGGTGCCATTGTAAGAAGAAACCATAGACGAGGGTACGATGGCCGGAGTGTAATCCCACCCAAAGGCTCCAGGTGTTTTTGTAATCGACAGGTCAGAACTAAACCGAAGCAGGAATCCGCGGGAGCCGTTTCCGGAATTGCCGAAGACTCCAAAATAAACATCACCGTCTGGAGCCACCATCGGTGTCGATGTTGAGTCATCAGTGATGCGCGCTCCGCTTCCATTGCGAGGGTCCTTTAGAAACACCGAGTGTTTGGTTGTTAGAGTCGTCGAATTCAGTTCTACGAGATAGCAGTAGAAGGCATTGTTCGATGCCTTAACCGGAAAGTAGATCGAAGTTTCGTCGTTGCTGAGTGCGGGTCCGGCGTTATGGCTGTCTAGATCTATGAGAGGGTCGTTAGCGGCGGTGCCAACGAAAACAAACGAACCCGCACCAGCAGGATTAATCCTGGCCAGCCCACTCTGCATTGAATTCAATGGCGACGGCGCAGTTCCCTGGACACGAAAACCAAAAAAGATATTTCCGGCCGAGTCAGCAGTGATGGGAGTGTTTACGAAAATTGTATTGTTGAAAACAGTGGCGTTTGCGTTGTATGCAGAAAGAGTTGTGTAGAACACTTCGCGAACAGGAGCTGTGGGCGAATTCGAATCGATGTTATCGATGTGCCACATCGTGCCGCCTGCGCCTGCAAAATAGAGACGTGTCCCCACAATGCAGATGTTGTAAGGCAAGAGCCAGTTGTGAGCCGGCATGATGTAGTCAGTAGCTACAGTGTATTTGAAAGCTCCGGTAGCACCGTCAAACACATCAACACGAAAACCATCGTTCGAGGTTTTCACGGGAACAAAGACTGTGTTGTTAGCTGAAATAACAGGAGAGCCGTAGTGAGCGAGTGCGCCTGTATTGTTGAGATCGATGTCCGTCTGCCACTTCACGACGTTCAGTGGTTGAACTGCCGGTGTGAAGATTCCCGTGTGCTGAGCATTTCCCCCAAAGGTTGTTTGGGCCAGTAGTTGTTCAGGTGCGAGTGTTAACCAGCAGAAGATAAATAGCGGAAAGATAAGTTGCCAACTGACGCGTTTAGAATGGTTCATCCCCGAATGCTCTGTTCCTTGGAGTGTAGTCGCGACAGCATAGCATGTAACTAGAGGGGCAAAACGACCACGTTCCCGCAAGAATGAACAACGCTGAAAGCGTTGGCCAATTCCAGCCCAGGGTTGTGACAACCCTGGGATCATGGCCATCCAAATAAGAGCAACTCTGAAAGAGTTGCGCATTGCCCAGAATGCGACTTCGAGCCGACATCAGCCACGCAACTCTTTCGGAGTTGCGCCAATTTGTTTCTGACATCGATTCCCAGGGTTGTCACAACCCTGGGCTGGAATTGGCCAACGCTTTCAGCGTTACGGGCCGAAACGTTGTCTGTATTCCGATGACGAGATAAACGCCTTCACCATCTCAGCGTCGATGTAGTTGCCGCCAAACGCATTGAGCTTATTGAGCCAGAAGTTATAGCCAGCGAAGTCGACGTCAGGCAGATCGTTTGGATTGCGTCGTAAGTAGCCGAAGTACTGCATCAACACAAACGCCCGGTTGAGCTCCGCACTCTTTAGATCCGAATCATCAGCAACCGAACGCAGTACTTGCGCGCGCTTTGTCACATCGGCAGGCGCAGGGACCAACAACGACACTAGATCACTTTTCTCCGCCGGCGACAAAACAAGTTCCGCGTTTGTATCCAGCTTATCCACGAATTGCTGGGCACTCATCGAGTTTGGAAAAGCTGTCAGGAAATCAGATCGTTGCACAAACGAGAGAGCATATGACTGCTTGTTAGCTTCAAGTAGCGCCTGCCAATTTCCGATTCCAACCTGCACACCCTTTCCGAGTTCTTGAGTCTCTTTAATAAAGTCGGCAAACGTGATTGGCACTGGCGCGCCCGGTAGGTTTCCGAAACTCGACTTGTGCACCCGGTAAGCAAGATAACCAGTTTCCTGAAACTCGATCGACAGAAAGAATGCCGCTGAGACGTTAATGCGCTTCACTTCGGTGCACTGTGCGTTTGAAGCACAACTGTTGATTTCGTTAGTCCAGAAAGCAAAACCAGGCGGGTCGGGATCGCGATTCAGAAAATCGATGTAGTGTTGGCGAACAAAGAAATTTGTTTGGTCGCTCGGATTACCGCCGGGGGTGTTGTCGTTGTCGTTGATTGTTACCTGGCTGGTGAAAGGCGAACCGAGTGTCGCGCCCGCAGGGTTCGATAACGTCAAGCTAAAGTTTTCGGGACCCTCCACAAATGCATCGTCGCTAATTGGGATCGATATGGTCTTGGAAGTTTCTCCCGGCGAAAAAGTCAGGGTACCTAACGTCGCGAGATAGTCACAGCGTGACGAAGCTGCACCTATCACACTTCCACACGAATTCGAACCAGCGGTATCACTCGTCGCATAGTCAACCGTTGCGACACCTGCTGTATTGCCGAGTCTTGTGACAGTTAGCGAGACACTTCCCTCGCTTTCATTAACGACGTACTTGGTGGCGCTTGCCTGAATACTGCTCCCTGTGGGTAAGTTGGAAAACTGTCCGCGAATCTCACCGTTGATGAAGTTGCTCGTGTGCACGTTGATGTACCACAGACCGTTCTTCAAGTCCGCCGCCTGACCCGGAGAAAGCGCAATTGCGAAGTCGTTGACCTGGCCATTCGGCAATGGGAACAGGATTGCACCCGGCACTCCCACGGCAGCGGGTCCGTGAATGTGCGCGGCAGTTTGTGCGCTCGACAGCCCCGAGAAGTTCAAAGAGATGCGCGCTGTTGTTTCGTCCGGACTTAATAAGAGCGTAGCTGTACCGGTTGCAGTTGAGTTTGTTGAAGGTGTTTCCTGTGAGCCGTTCAGTGTTGCCGTGAATAGCAAACTCGGTTTAGATTTGATTTCGTAAACCGCGCCATTCGAAAGTGAAACAACAAAGACATTTCCATTTGGAGCGGTTTCGATATCCGTTGCGACACCGAAGTCGCGGCCGATCACTAAACTTTCACTCTCAGTCTGGTCAAACTTATCAACGTTGTCAGCTACACGATCTTCAAGACGCTGATCGCTAAACGCGAAGTGTTGTCTGTTGACTGTGAACCTGAAGCGAAACAGGTAACCATTCAAAAGCGTCGTCCGCGAGGCGCCAACGAGAAGGTCGCCTTCATACTGCGGACCTAACCCTCTGCCCTTGATGAAACCGATCCCGGCAGGTGCA
>Ga0134124_10001534_pt1 | contig 18598 bp, 16 predicted proteins | sample KB304_FD_96880 | JGI IMG/M metagenome (GOLD analysis project Ga0134124, IMG submission 96880) | Terrestrial soil microbial communities without Nitrogen fertilizer from Kellogg Biological Station, Michigan, USA - KB3-0-4 | ecosystem: Environmental > Terrestrial > Soil > Unclassified ...
CAAAGTGGCGAGCCAGATCCTGGAAGCTGCCGAAACCGAGCTGGAGCTCGTGGACGGTGCGGTTCGTGTGGTCGGTGCGCACGGCCTGAACGTCCCGCTCGGCCAGATCGCCGCGCGCCTCAACGGCATGTCGGGCATCCCCATGTTCCAGGGCATCGAACCGGGGCTGTCGGCAACGGCCTACTACGAAGCGCGCAAGACGGCATTCGCAAACGGCAGCCACCTGTCCGAGGTCGAAGTCGATATCGACACCGGACGCGTGAAAATCCTGCGGTATGTCGTCGGCCACGATTGCGGGCGCCTGATCAACCCGATGTTGGTCGACGGTCAGGTGCGTGGCGGCGTGGTGCACGGCATCGGCAACGCGCTGTTCGAGCGCATGCTGCACGATGCCAACGGCCAGCCGACCACGACGAATTACGCCGATTATCTATTACCCACCGCGCCGGAAATGCCGCGCATCGAGATCGTGCATTTCGAGTCGCCCTCGCCGCTCAACCCGATCGGCGTCAAAGGCGCCGGAGAAGGCGGTACGATTCCCGCCGCCGCTTGCATCATCGCGGCAGTCGAGGATGCACTCAGACCGTTTAATGTCCGCATCGCCGAGCACCCGGTGTCCCCGGCGCGGATTTGCGAACTTATCAAGGCGGCAAGCGGACCGGCGAAGTGACGTGCAACGAATTTATCGCTGACCGCAGAAGGCCCCGCCACTTGTCTTGAGAGCGGCTTCATGTGTGAATTTGAATGGAAAGGTATCTGCGCCCGCCGCCTCAGCGCCGAGGCCGGAACTGTTGCTAACAAACTAAAAACAAGCACAATACGGCCGCTGAAGCTCCGATAGGGCGCAACGAGCGGGCCGGATGGCAAAATTTGGAATTGGTGCCTCGGTTCTACGCAAGGAAGACGATCGCTTCTTGCGCGGGCAAGGGCAATATGTTGCCGACTTCCGTCTTGCCGGTATGCGCGAGGTCGCCTTCGTACGCAGTCCGGTCGCGCATGCGCGCCTGAAAGGCATCCGTATTCCGGCGGAATTTCGCGGTGCCGTATTCACCGCGGACGATCTCACCGGTGTGAAGCCTATCGTTTCGGCACCGCCGCTCAAGGGCTTCAAGTATTCGGTTGAGCCGATCCTGGCTACCGGGAAGCTGCGCTATGTCGGCGAAATGGTCGCCATGTGCATGGCCGATACGCGGGCAGAAGCGGAAGACATCGCGGCAGCCATCATAATCGATTACGAAGAATTGCCGGCGGTAACCGACATGCTTGCCGCCGCCGCGCCCGGTTCTCCGCTCGTGCACGAAGAATGGGCCGACAATATCTTCGTTGAGTTCAACGAAGGCGGCCCAATCGACGATATTGCAAAATCGGCGGCGATCAAGGTCAGCCGCAATATCCGCACCGCGCGCCATTGCATGTTTCCGATGGAGGGGCGCGGCGTGGTCGCCTATCGCGACACACGTCTACGCCTCCTCACACTGATCACCTCGACCCAGTTTCCCAACTCCGTGCAAACCGGCTTGAGCGCCTGTCTCGGGCTTGAGCACGGACAGGTGCGCATCATCTCGCCCGATGTCGGCGGTGGTTTCGGTTACAAGGGCCTCCTGTGCCGCGAGGAAGTCGCACTCGGCTGGCTAGCGCAGCAGGTCGATTATCCGGTGCGCTGGCTGGAAGATTGTCGCGAGCATCTCGCAGCAAACGCTAATTGCCGCGAGCACCATTACCAGATTACCGGCTATGCCAACGCAGACGGCAAGCTGCTTGCGATCGAATGCGTTGGGCATGTCGATGCTGGCGCCTATTCCTCCTATCCCATTTCCTCGTCGGTGGAAGCGGCGCAGATCGCCAATCTGCTACCGGGCCCCTACGTCTTCTCAGCGTATCACTGCAAATCCTCAGCGGTGGCCAGCAACAAATGTCCGATCATCCCCTATCGCGGCGTCGCGCGCACCGGCGTCTGCCTCGCCATCGAAGTGATCATGGACGCCATCGCGCGCGAGACGAAGCTCGAACCTTACGAGCTGCGCCTGCGCAATATGGTGCGCCCCGAGCAGATGCCGTTCAACAACATCGTCGGCAAGCATTTCGACAGCGGCGATCACCCGGAATGCCTGCGCCGCGCGGTCGATGCGATTGGCTGGACGAAAATCCGGGAGCGGCAGAAGAAGGCCGAAGCGGACGGTCGCCTCATCGGTGTCGGTGTGTCGTTCTTTGTTGAACAGGGCGCGCATGGCACCTCGGTGCTCGCCTCCTGGGGCCGCCCGATCGTGCCTGGCTACGAGCAGGCCAACGTGAAGCTCACCGCCGACGGCGAAGTGGAGATTCACATCGGCACGCACTCACACGGCCAGGGCCACGAGACGACCTATGCCCAGGTCGCACATGAAATCCTCGGCGTCGAGTTCGACAAAATTAAAGTCATGCAGGGCGACACGCTGCATACCCCCTACTCAACCGCGACCTGGGGTTCGCGCTCAATGGTGCATGGCGGCGGCGCAGTGGCGACAGCCTCGCGTCTCCTCGCCAAACGCATCGTCCATATCGGCGCCTGGTTGATGCAGGCCGATGCCGCCAACGCGACTGTCGCCGACGGTAAGGTGGTGGCTGGCCAGAGCAGTGTGTCGTTGCGCGATGTGGCACGCGCCTGGTACCTGCAGCCGCAGACGTTGCCGCCAACTATCGATGCCGGCGGGCTCGACGTCACCGCCGGCTATCGTGCCGCGCGCGACAGCGGCACGTTTACCTATGCAGCGCACGCCGCGGTCGTGGCGGTGGATCCGGCCACCGGCATGATCGAGATCCTCGATTACGTCGTGGTGGAAGACGGCGGCACGCTGGTCAATCCGATGATCGTTGATGGACAGATCCACGGTGGTACGGCGCAGGGCATCGGCACTTGTCTTTACGAGGCGACGCCGTTCGATGCGCAAGGCCAGCCGCTCGCGTCGACCATGCTTGACTACATCCTGCCCGGCGCGCCGGAAGTGCCCGATATCCGCGTGCTGCACATGCAGACGCCCTCGCCTTACACCGAGTTCGGTATCAAGGGCCTTGGCGAAGGCGGCGCAGTCGGCCCTCCGGCAGCGATCGTCTCCGCGGTCAACGACGCACTGCGGACGCTCAAGGTCGAAGTGCATGATTTGCCGCTGACGCCCGAGCGCGTGCTGCGCGCGATCGACGAGGCAGCGGTTGCTCGCACATGAAACCGGTCGCTTTCGATATTGTACGGGCAGGCAGCATCGCCGAAGCCACGCGGATATTGGCCGAGGCAAACGGGAGCGCCCGACTTGTCGCTGGAGCACAATCGCTTGGGCCCATGCTCAATTTACGTTTGGCGCAGCCGCGCATTCTCGTCGATATCACCGGCATTCCGGAACTGACGCGCATCGAGGACGCGGCTGATGCCGTCACCATTGGCGCCTGCGTGACCACGGCGAACATCGAAGACGGCCGCCTGCCCGGACGTGGGCTGCAAGCCATGGCCGATATAGCGGCCCATATTGCTTATCGCGCCGTGCGCAACCGTGGCACCATCGGCGGCAGTCTCTGTCATGCCGATCCTTCAGCCGACTGGGTCTCGACGCTGTACGCTCTCGGCGCGGAGTGCATCATTGCCAGCGGTCAAAACCGACGCCGGCTGCCGGCCGATCAATTCGTTACCGGAGCTTATGAAAACGCGCTCGGCCCTCATGAAATGTTGGAAGCGATCCGCGTGCCGCGGCTCTCCGCGCAGGCGCGTTGCGGATATTACAAAGTCTGCCGAAAGGTCGGGGAATTCGCTTTGGCTATCGGCGCGGTGTTGCAAGATCGGGAGCGCAGCCAATTCCGGCTGGTGATCGGCGCCACCAAGGGACGCCCTATTGTCATTCCGGACATGCGCGAACTTTCGCGCGCCGGTAACACTTTGGATCATGGCGCACTGGCGGCCGTGTTCGATCGGCACGGCATCGTCGATCGTATCGACCGCCGACAAAAGATCGCCGCGGTCGAACGCGCCTACGCGCTTGCGGTGTCGTCGTGACCGTTGTCCGTCTCACCATCAATGGCCGAGTGGTCTCGGCCGAGGTAGAGCCGCGCACGCATCTGGCCGATTTCCTGCGCGACCATCGAAATCTAACCGCAACGCATTTGCGCTGCGAGCAAGGCGCCTGCGGCGCCTGTACGGTACTGATCGATGGGCAACCGGCCCGCTCCTGCATCACTTACGCGGCCCTTTGCAACGGCGCCGAGATCACCACGGTCGAAGGCTTGCAGGAGGACGCAGTGACGGTGGCGCTGCGTCGGGCCTTTTCGGAAGAGCATGGCCTGCAATGCGGCTATTGCACGCCGGGCATGCTGGTGACCGCGCGCGACATCGTTATGCGCCTGCCTGACGCCGATCCGGCGCGCATCCGCTTGGAGCTGAGCGGCAATCTGTGTCGGTGCACCGGCTACGTCGGCATCGTGCGCGCCGTCAGGCGCGTGCTGGAGGAGCGCCGACGCGGTGAAATCCCGGATGTCACCTACAAGCTCGCCGCGATCGGTCCAGTGGGGGCACGAGCCGCTGTGGGGGACGAAAGCCGCGCGACGCCTGTTCGCGCTGCGCACGTTGCCGATGAAGAGATCGCGCCATCCGACACGTTCGGCTTGGGTGGCCGCCCGCCGAACGTGGAAATCCGCCAGTCGTTCACGGTGTCGCGTCCACCGGCGGAGGTCTGGGGCTTCTTCGGCGACACCGCCGCTGTCGTGCGCTGCCTGCCCGGTGCCCGTCTCGTTGGTCAACCGACTCCGGATCGGGTCGACGGTCAGATGGCGGTGAAGCTTGGCCCGATTTCCGCAAATTTTTCCGGCCAGGCGCGTATCGAGCGCGACGACAGCATGCAGCGCGGCATCATCATGGGCGCCGGCCGCGATCAGGCGGGCGGATCACGCGCGGCCGGCGAAACGGACTATTCTTTAGAACCGACCGGTGATGGCGGAACGCAGGTTTCACTGACCATTCGCGCACTGCTCACCGGCCCGCTGGCGCAATTCGGCCGTAGTGGCATCGTGGAAGATTTGGTGACGCGGATTACACAGACGTTCGCGCAAAACCTTGAAGCCGCCTTGAGCGGCGGAGGTGCCGTCGACGCTCCGCCGCTCGATGCCGGCGCACTGGTCGGTCAGGTGCTGTGGGCGCGGGTCAAAACGTTCTTTGCGCGACTCTTCAGATCTTGAACTCGGTCAGCGTGTTCGGCGCGAAGATTTCTTCCGGCTTGAACATCCGGTCGATCAGCCCCTGTTCTTTCGCGTAGCCCATCAGCGTTTCGACGTTGCGCCAGTTCGTCGCGAAGCCTTCCGACCAGAAGTCCTGCCCGAACACTTCGATGGTTTCCTCCAGTGCCGGCAAGAACCACGGCAGACTGTAGGGGATCGCGTTGATGTCCAGCATCATGTCGTAGCAACGCTGCGTGCTGTCACGGAACGCCTTGAACAGGCTCTGCGCGATCCACGGCGCGCGCTCGTACAGCGCGCGCTTAATCACCACCGTGTGCATGATCGGCACGAAGCCGATCTTCTTGTAATACGCGAGTTCGTCCTTCTTGTAGTCCGGAAACAGCCGCGTCACGTCCGGATGCTTGTTGCGATAGGACGACGGAATGCGCGGGCCGATGAGCGCGTCGATCTCGCCGCTCTCCAGCATGCCGTTCAGGCACTTTCCATCCGGGATATTCTCGATCTCGACCTTGGCATCGACACGCACATTCATGCGGTCGGCGCGGTTCGGCTGCTCGATGCCACCGGTGCGCCATTTTATTTCGCCGGGCGGCACGCCGTAATCGTGCTCGAACATCGCGCGCAGCCAGAGCGCGGCCGTCATCGAATACTCCGGCACGCCCATGATCTTGCCGCGCAAATCTTGCGGACGTTTGATGCCGGATTTTCGGTTGACGAAAATGAACCCGTGCCGGAAGCAGCGCGACGGAAATAACGGAATGGCGACGAAGTCGGGGCCGCCGCGCGACTTCGAGATCAGGTAGTAGGCGAGCGAACACTCGGCGACATCGAATTCGGCGTAGCGCAACTGGCGCCAGAACACCTCTTCGATCGGCAATTCGATGTATTCGAGATCGAGGCCTTCGGGTTGTACCGAGCCGTCAATCAACGCCCGGGTCCGATCGTAACGTCCACCGGCCATCGTCACTTGGAGTTTTGCCGCCATCGTAGCCCTGCTGTTTTTTTCCGCTTCATCCCGCGCGCGTAATAAGATACTATAGTCCTGATTATAGCAACAATTCGCGATGCTGCTGTCTTTAGCGCCGTGCTGTTGTTTGCGAGGGACGCAACGATGCCAAATTGCGCGGCACGGCCGCTCGTTTTTGAGGCTCCTTCGATGCCGTCCATGTACCGCGTTTCTGGCCGCAGCCTCAGTCGTCGTGACGCTTAGACGATCATCATGCCAACCGCGACCGTGTCCACTCTTCCGATAAACGCCGCGGGTTCGAGCAAGAGCGAAGCAATTCCTGTGTTGCGCATCGACAGTGTGCGCAAGAGCTTTGACAAGCTCGAAGCCATCCGCAATGTGTCGCTGGATGTGACGGAAAACGAATTCGTCAGCCTGCTTGGGCCGAGCGGTTGCGGCAAAAGCACGTTGCTGATGATGGTCGCCGGCCTCATCCATCCGTCGGGTGGCGAAATCTCCATCAACGGCTCGCCGGTAACCGGCCCGCGCCCCGAGATCGGCGTCGTGTTTCAGCAGCCCGTGCTGCTGCCGTGGCGCACAGTCCTCGACAACGTGCTGTTCCCTATCGAGCTGCTGAAGTTGCGGCGCGCCGACTATGAAGCCGCCGCGATGGAGCTGCTGGCGATGGCGAAGATCGACGATTTTGCACACCACCTGCCGCGCCAGCTTTCGGGCGGCATGCGGCAGCGCGCTTCGATCTGCCGCGCGCTGATCCACAAGCCGCGCATCCTGCTCATGGACGAGCCGTTCAGCGCGCTCGATGCCATCACGCGCGACGAAATGGGCGTCGAGCTTCTGCGCATCTGGCAGGCCAACCGCAAGACCGTCGTTTTCGTCACGCACAGCATTCGCGAAGCGGCGTTCCTCTCCGATCGCGTGCTGGTGATGGGCCGGCGGCCGGCAACCATCATCGAGGAGGTGAAGATCGATCTGCCGCGTCCGCGCCAGCTCTCGATGATGGAGAGCGAGCCGTTCAATCAATACGTCCGCCGTCTGCGCAAGTCGATCGAGGCGAGCCATGCTTAAGTGGATGCGCAAATCGCTCGCCGACCTCGCCTGGCCCGTCGGCATCAGCCTGCTTCTGCTGGTGTTGTGGGAGGTTGCGGTGCGCAAACTCGGCATTCGCAGCATCATCCTGCCGCCGCCGTCCGAGATCATGGTTGCGATCTGGGACCGTCGCGAATTGCTGCTGGCGCATTTGTGGCCGTCGCTCTATCTCACCATCCTCGGTTTCGTCCTGTCGGTGATCGGCGGCATCCTGGTCGCCGTCGTCATCACTTATTCGTCGACACTGCGCCGTGGCTTCTATCCGATCATCGTGGTCTCGCAGGTGGTGCCGAAGATTTCCATCGCGCCGCTGTTCATCGTGTGGTTCGGTACCGGCACGATGTCCAGCCTGCTGCTCGCCGTCCTCATCGCCTTCTTCCCGATGACCATCAATTCCGCGCTCGGCTTCCAGTCGATCGACGAGGACATCCACCGCATGGCGCGCACCTTCATGGGCTCGCGCTGGCAGATCTTCTGGAAAATTCGCATGCCCAATGCCCTGCCCTATATTTTCAGCGGCATGAAGATCTCGATCACCCTGGCGATCATCGGCGTCATCGTGTCAGAATTCGTCGCTTCGCAGGAAGGTATCGGCTACCTCATCAAGCTCGCCGGGGGCCTGCTCGATACGCCGCTGATGATGGCGGCCATCGCGGTACTGAGCATCAGCGGTCTGGCGCTTTACGGCCTGATCGCGCTGGCCGAGCAGCGCTCGGTCTATTGGCAGACGTCGAGCGATATCGGCGGCAATGCCGGGGGTTGAAGTGAGCAAAGCGGAACGGCATCGATGAAACACCTCACCGCTCGTTTCGACACCGTGCACTTCGGCTTTTATGACGCCACGCTTAGACCCGTGCTCGAGATCGACAGCGGCGAGGATGTGCTCATCAATGCGGTTTCGGCGGACCCGAACGACGCGGTTCCTCCGGATTGGATCCCGCAGCAGATCCCTGACATCTATCAGCGCGCGCAGCGCGGCACGGGCCCGCATATCCTCACGGGCCCCATCGCCATTCGCGGCGCCCAGCCGGGCCATGTTCTGCAAGTCGATATTCTCGACATTCGTCTAACGCAGCCCTACGGCTACAACATCGTCAGTCCGCTGAAGGGCATGTTCGGTGCCGAGACGCCGACGCAGAAGACGACGATCATCCCCATCGACCTGAAAACCGGCCTTGCCGACGTTGCGCCCGGCCTGCGCGTGCCGACACGGCCGTTTTTCGGCCAGCTCGGCGTCGCGCCGCCCGTCGAATGGGGCCGCCTCGACAGCCGGCCGCCCAATAAGTTCGGCGGCAACATCGACAACAAAGAGCTGATCGCGGGCACCCGCGTCTTTTTGCCGATCTGGACCGAAGGCGCGCTGTTCAGCACGGGCGACGGCCACGCCGCGCAAGGCGACGGCGAGATCAACCAGACGGCCATCGAAACGAGCCTCGATGGGCATTTCCGCTTTACCTTGCGAAAAGATTTGTCGCTGGAATGGCCGATGGCGGCAACGCCCAACCACCTCATGACCATGGCCTTCCACGAGGATCTCGACGACGCGGCGCGCATTGCCATGCGCAGCATGATCGGCCTGCTCGAACGGCTGTACGGCATGGCGTTCCATGACGCCTATCGGTTCTGCAGCATCGCGGCCGACATGCGCGTGACGCAGTTCGTCAATGGCAACCGCGGCATCCACGTCCTGTTGGCCCGCAATTTGCTGAGCCAGATGCGCAGTACGATCGACCTTTTCGCGGATTTTCCGGCCGCGGCATGAGTTTTGTTGCTGGGAGTAGTCTAACTTCGAATAACCAGAGAGGAGCAACGCACATGAAACCGACACGGTTGAATCGACGTTCGTTCATGGTCCTGGCGGGGACCGCCGGCGCCGCCGGAGCCATGGAAATTTACGCGCCCTCGATCGCGCGCGGCGCGACGCAGGTGAAGCTGACGCTGCCGTGGCTGCCGCTCGGCACCTTCAGCTACGCCTTCATGGCGAAGGCGCAGGGCTTTTGGGAAAAGCGCGGTCTCGATGTCACCATCGATCGCGGCTTCGGCTCCGGCAAGGTCTGTGTGCCGGTCGATCAGGGCCAATACGATTTTGGCATCCTCGATCTCGCGGTGATGATGAATTGCGTGGGCCGCGGTCTCGACCTCGCGGCGGTCGCCGGCATTTGGCCGATCTCGCCGGTCGGCATCTTCTCGTTGAAGGAATCCAACATCGTCAAGCCGAAGGACTTGGAAGGCCAGACGGTCGCTTTCGACGTCGGCAGCGGCGACTTCCAGCTCTGGCCGGCGTTCGTCAAGGCGACCGGCATCGACGACAGCAAGGTCAACAAAGTGACCATGGACGCGGCCGCGCTCATCAAGGCGCTGGCCGAGAAGCAGGTGAAGGCGGAAGGCAACTTCTTCGGCAGCATTGCGCCGAGTTTGTGGGCGCAAGGCATGGAGATCAACGGCATCCTCTATGCCGACTATGGCATCAAAATGCTGAGCAACGTCGTGGCCTGCAAACGCGAGACCATCGAAAAGAAGCCGGAGCTCTGCAAGGACTTCGTCGAAGGCCTGATGGAGGGCCTGCGCTTCGTCTACCTCAATCCGGAGAAGGCCGCCGCGGCGCATCTCGATATCGTCAAGGAGTTCAAGGGCGGCAGCGTGACCAACGCGAAGGTGATCGAGTTCGGTCAGGCCGTCAGCACGGCGCTCGGCATGGTGCCGGCGTTCAAGCAGAACGGGCTCGGCTATATGGAGCCCGCGCTGGTCGAGCAAACCGCAAACACCGTCGCAACCTATATGGGCGTGAAGTCGCTGCCGAAGACAGACACTATGTACACCAACAAGTTCGTCGGCTCCGTGAAGCTCACAGACTCAGAATGGACGACGACGGAAGACCGGTCGAAGAAGTATTTGCCAAAACCGGCGTAGCGCCACCGCTGGTGCAACGCTGACGGACAGCCGCTCGCTAGGGCCGGCGGTGGAGCGCGTAGGATTCGAACTGCTAACGAATAAGCACTTTTGCACGACGCACAACGCGTCTTGCCGCCGCGATGCAACTTCAGGTCAAAGGCGGAGGACTTTGTGCGCCGTGCATTTGCGCAAGGGGAAACTTTTCGCGAATACCGCATCGACGCATATTTTGAGAATTTGAACTCGACCCCCTTTTCGCTGTTGTGTCATTATGCGCGAAGCAACCGGGCTGCCCGGCAAGTCACAACGCTTTGAAACTCTTATACGGGTTCCCCAACGGGCGCGGACCGGGCAGCCGTAGCAGGCGCGCTGCGAATCGCCTCGATAAAGCTCGGCTTTCACTCGATCTTAATATGGTTTTTCTTGACGATCTCGCCCCAACGGCGCGACTCGGCTTGCATGAACGCGGCGTAATCCTGCGGTGTTCCAAAGGTCACTGCCGCTCCCTGCTTCGCAAAGCTCGATTGGACTTCCGGTATCTTGAGGATCGTCTGTAATTCGGCGTTGAGCCGCTGGACGATGGCCGGCGATGTTTTGGCCGGCGCAACGATCCCGTACCACAACGATATTTCCATATCCTTCATGCCCAACTCGGCAAAAGTCGCCAATTCCGGCATAATCTCCAGACGTTGAGAGCTTGCCGCCGCCAAAGGCCGCAACTTTCCGCCTTCGATCATGCCGAGAAGGGAGGGCGCGGCATCGAACATCACATCAACGCGCCCTGCGGCAACGTCGATAACCGCAGGCCCGCTGCCCCGATAGGGCACATGGAGCATGTCGACGCCATTGACGACTTTGAACAGCTCACCTGCGAGATGCGGTGCGCCGCCGTTGCCCGACGAGGCGAACGAGAGTTTGCCTGGGTTGGCTTTAGCATAGGCCGCAACGTCGGTGACAGACTTCATCGCATGGCTGGAGTGAATTGTCATGATCAAAGGCAGATTGGCAACGAGCGCAATCGGCGCAAAGTCCTGCATAGGATCGTACGGCAGATTCGCGTAAAGATGCGGCCCGATTCCGTGCGTCGTAATCGAGTTGAGCAATAACGTATAGCCGTCGGGGATCGACTTGGCGACGTTGTCGGACGCTATCGTACCGCTCGCGCCACTGCGGTTGCTGATGACCACCGGCTGCCCAAGCCGTTCCGACAGCTTTTGACCGAGCAAGCGTGCGATGAAATCGGCAGCGCCGCCAGGCGGCACCGGGACGACTACGGTGATCGGCCTATTCGGATAGGAGTCTTGCGCGCGCGACGGCTCGCAGACGAGACCAACGGAAATTCCCGCCGTCAACAGAAGGCTAAGAAGAAGCCGCATGAGCCGATCCTCGAATTCGGTAGAAGTCCGCCCCCCGTTAGCTTAAACACATCCATCGATTTGACCAGCAGTTACTTCTCGCGGATTGTTTTTCTCAGGATTTCCGGACGTGACGATCAGACTGATGGAGAACTTCCGGGCAATCTTCTATGCCCCGTATTACGCGATCCAGACACTCGGCTTTTATAAATCCGAGGGCGTCGATGTCGCGTTGGTGACGTCCGATACACCAGGCGATGCCGTTGCGCATCTCATCAACGGCACGATCGACCTTGCCTGGGCCGGTCCGATGCGAGTGATGATGGCGCACGAGCGAGACCTAGCCAGCTCCTTGGTCAGTTTCGGCGAGGTTGTTTCTCGCGATCCGTTTTTTCTGATCGGCAATTGTGACTCATTCGAATTATCCAAGCTTGCGGAACTGCGTTTTGCCTCCGTCGCCGAGGTGCCTACGCCATGGATGTGCCTTCAGCACGATCTGCGGGAAACCGGAATAAATCCTGACGCGATCAAAAGAGTTTCAGATCGCACGATGGCCGATAATTACGCAGCGCTACGCAAAGGCGAGCTCGACGTGATGCAAGCGTTTGAGCCTTTTGTATCGATGGCCGAAATGGACCGAGCCGGGAAACTACTCTATGCGGCGAGCGCGCGCGGCCCAACGGTCTATACCGCGTTTATCGCGACAAGGGACGCTATAGCACGGCACCGCGAGGCTTTTGCGGCGATAACGCGCGCCCTCGCGAAGATGGAGCAATGGCTCTACGACAACAGCGCCGAAGAGCTAGCAAAAGCGGTTGCGCCTTCCTTCGGTCACGTACCGGACGACATCCTGGTGGCTTCCTTGCGCCGTTATCGCGATGCCGACCTCTGGGCGCGCAATCCTGCAATGTCAAAGCAAGGTTTTAGCCGCCTCAGCTCGAGTTTCGTGTCTGGCGGGTTGCTGAAACGCTCACCGGCCTATGAAACCTGCGTGGAAGAAAGCCTGTGTTGATCTCTACCGGCTGAGTGCCTTGCTGCCGATCACCGACCGCTCGCTTTTAGATATCTGCCGCTTTTTTGCGCGTATCTTTCCCACCCAACCGCCTACCAAATGCCGTGGCCCAAGCCCGCCTCGGCCGATCTGGGGTTCTGGGAGTAAAGCGGTCGATCAGAATAGAAACTTCATCAGACCGCTCCTATTGCCGCAGTTAAAATAAATAGCTCTAATGCGAACATCATAGGGGAGGATGCCATGACCAAGCGAATATTGTGTGCGCTCCTGATGTCGACCGGGCTCGCGAGCGGCATACTTGCAGGCTCAGCAACCGCAGTTTTGGCCGCCGACAAGACGATCAAGATCGGCGGCTTGTTTCCGATGTCGGGCCCGGGCTCCTATTTCGGCGCGCAGGACAAGCAGGGTGTTGAGCTCGCGCTTGAACAACTCAACAAAGCGGGCGTCAACGGCTACAAATTCGAAGTACAATACGAAGATTCATCGTGCAGTCCGCTGCCTGCAACGCAGGCTGCCAAACGTCTTCTCGATCAGTTCAAACCCGATGTCGTGATCGGCGAAGAATGTTCGGACGCGACGCTCGCCGTCATGCCGCTCATGGAGCAGTCCAAGGTGCCGCTGCTCAATGCCGGCTCCTCCGCGATCAAGATCACGGATCCGGGGAATCCCTGGACGTTCCGCATCATGCCGAACGAGGTTATGCAGGGCGTTGATATCGCAACAAAGGCCTATAACCAGTTCAATGCGCGCACGGCGGTCCTCCTGCATGAGAACACCAATGCGGGAATCGGCAATGCAAAAGTGTTTGCGGAAACCTTCACCAAGCTCGGTGGTAAGATTCTCGACGATATCGGCTTCGGCCGGGACGTGAATGACTTTACATCGATTGCGACACGCGTCGCCGGCCTTGGCAAGATTGACGTCATCCCGACCTATACGTTGGAAGGCCAGGGCCTGAAGATCACACAGGCGCTCGCACAAGCCGGCGTCGTCAAAGGCGGCGGCGGCCAAGCCATACAACTCGGCACGATATGGCTTCCCTTCGGCTTCGAGCAGAAGGCCGGCAAGGCGGCTATCGGCTATATCCGCATCGTTCAGTTTGACCCGACCGATCAGCGCGATGTTGTTCGCAAGTTCATCGATGCGTTCAAAGCCAAATACAACGCCGAACCGACCCACCTCAACGCTCATGCCTACGATCAGATCATGCTGATCGCAGACGTCGTGCGCCGAGGCGGTAAGGACGCACAATCCATCCGTGACGGTCTTGCCGCGACGAAAGACTTCTCCGGCGTGACCGGCAGCGCCGAATTCGACAAGACCAATCAGAATATCAAGATGGATACGATCCACTACATGGAGACGCAGCCAGACTTGTCCTGGAAGGCCGTGAAATAAAACCTGCCTTGCGGACATGCTGACCGTCATCCTCCAACAGGGGATCAACGGCATCGTCGTCGGGAGCCTCTACGTGCTGGTCGCGTTGGGGCTAACCCTCATTTACGGCGTGCTGGTTCAAATCAATTTTGCCCACGCCGACATCGTCACACTGGGAGCGTTCATAGCCTACTTCATAACCCACCTGTTCAGCGGCAATTATTTTGCAGGTATCGCAGCTGCCTTGGTTGTCGGTGCTTACCTCGGCTGGTTGGTGAACGCTCTTATCTTTGCGCCATTGCGTGAGCGGGGTACGGAATTGCTGCCGCTGATTGCGACGATCGGCGTCTCCATTACCCTGCAAAACGGCATGCTGGCCGTGCTCGGGCCAATCCCCTACGCCTTCGATACGCCTTACAACAATGACGTTATCCGTTTCAGCGGGATATTTCTGACGGTGCAAAGCGTCCTGATTATTGTTATTTCGACGATCGCCATCGGCCTGCTCTACGCTTTTATGAAGTTCACGTTTCTCGGCAAGGCGTTGCGCGCTGTATCACAGGACCGCGAAACCGCGGCGCTCATGGGCATCAATCCCAATCACCTCATCATGCTGACCTTCGTCATTGCCTCGGCGCTAGCCGGCATGAGCGGTGCAATGCTGGGTCCGGTGCTGGTGCTAACGCCGTTTGCCGGTACCACAGTCATCGTCAAGGCCTTCGCCATCGTGATTATCGGCGGCTTCGGCAACGTGGAAGGCACGATTATCGCAGGGCTGATCGTCGGCCTGATCGAAAGCTACACCACGCAAATTCTCGACCCGGGCCTGATCGACATCGTTGTGTTCGCGCTGCTCCTGCTCATGCTCGCCGTGCGGCCCACCGGCCTTATCGCCGAGAAGCGCGAAGAAAATGTCTAGCCCCGCGATCAACGGACGTCCGGCTTTCGATACGGGGCGCACTCTCCTCTCGTCGCGGCGGCTCTGGTTCGTCTTGGCTGCGGTCGTGATCGGCCTTCTCCCAATGGTCTTCACCGATTCCTATTGGCGGACCAATCTGATCGTCTGTGCAATCAACGTATTGCTGGCGATCGGATTGGATTTCGTTCTGGGCTATGCCGGCCAGCTCAATCTCGGCCAATCGGCATTTTACGGCATTGGCGCCTATGCATCGACGCTGCTGATCATGAAACTCGGCATGCCGTTTTGGCTAGCTTTTGTATGTGGCGTACTGCTGGCTGGGCTGGCGGGAGTGTTGCTGTCGATCTTTGCCGTACGCCTGCGCGGGCATTACCTGGCTATCGCCTCGCTGGGCTTCGCCGTTATCACATACCAAATCCTTTTGAATTGGATAAGCCTCACCCAAGGCCCGCTCGGGATCTACGCCATTCCGCCACCGCCCGCCTGGAGAATTCCCGGTCTGCCGGCGATCGAATTCAGCAACCTCGCTAATCTGTTTTATCTCACCGCCGGTTTTGCGCTGTTGACCTACATACTGCTTGACCAGTTGGTTCGCTCGCCAATCGGCGAAGCTTTGACCGCGATACGCGAAGACGAGGTTTCGGCCGCTTCGCTCGGCATCGACTGCCAGACATGGAAGGTGATGGCCTTTGCCGTCAGTTCTGCGGTCGCTGGCGCCGGCGGCTGCTTCTATGCAAGTTTTGTCGGCACGCTCGTGCCGGACGCGTTCTTTATCACGGAGTCGTTCACCATTTTGTCGATGGTCATTGTTGGCGGCATGGGAACGCTGATCGGTCCGGTCTTCGGCGCGATATTGCTCACTGTTCTGCCGGAACTGCTGCGCGGCATTGGAGACTTGCGCCTCATCGTTTACGGCGTCTTGGTCACGCTGGTCGTGCTGTTCATGCCAGGCGGCATGGTGCAGGCGAGCCAGCGAATCGTCGGGCATCTGCGCGGGAACGGGAGGAGCCGCGCATGACCATCGCCTCCGGACAGGCTGCCCCGACGCCTGATCGTTCCGTTTTGTTTCGCGCCCAAGGCCTACAAAAAAGCTTTGGCGGCGTGCAGGCCGTGCGTGACATTTCGCTGAACATCCCCGCCGGCGTTGTGTTTTCCATCATCGGACCGAACGGTGCCGGAAAATCTACACTGCTAAACTTGATGAGCGGTCTGTATCAACCGAACGCCGGTCAAATGACTTTCGCGGGCATCGACCTTGTCGGCATGTCCGCACAACGGCGGGTTCGGCACGGGCTAGCCCGAACGTTTCAGAAAATACGGCTGTTCAAGCAGTTGTCCGCCCTCGAAAACGTCGTCGCCGGTTTTCATACGCGGCATGACATTCCGGCATGGCAGTACATCCTGCACGGCCCCGCGTTCCGACGGGACCACAAGCGCTGTCGAGACGAGGCGATGGATTTGTTGACCTTCGTGGGCCTGGGCCACCGGCCGCAGGTGACGGCCGGTTCGCTGTCCTATGGCGAACAGCGTATGCTCGAAATTGCACGCGCGCTGGCAACCGCGCCGCGGCTGCTGATGGTGGATGAACCAGCCGCCGGGCTGAATGCGGTCGAAGTGGATGCGTTGCTGACGCGAATTGAAAATTTGCGCGAACGCGGCGTCACTGTCGTGATGGTCGAGCACAACATGGATCTGGTGATGAAGATCGCCGACCGGATCTTCGTCATGGACTACGGCCAGTACTTGTTCGAAGGCGCGCCCGCGGAAGTTCAGGGCCATCCCGCCGTGATCGCGGCCTATCTAGGAACCGAAGTTCAATGACCGCCCTGCTCGAAGCCGTAGGTCTCGAGTTGGCCTACGGCCAAGTCCCCGCCTGCCGGGACATCACCTTCCATGTCGACGAGGGCGAAGTCGTCACTCTGATTGGAGCCAACGGGGCCGGCAAATCAACGACCCTGCGGGCGATCGCCGGAGCGCTGGTGCCGCGGGCCGGCACTATCCGTTTCGAGGGCCGCGATATCACTCGCTTGCGGGCGGATGAACGCACCTATCTCGGCATTGCGCTGGTGCCCGAAGGCCGCCACGTGTTTCCGTTCCTGACCGTGCGAGAAAATCTTGAGCTTGGCGGCTTTAAGTTCCGCAAAGACGGCGCCAAAGTACGCTCACTTATCGAGCGGATGTTCGCCATGTTTCCGAGACTCCGCGCGCGAGCTTCACAAAACGCGGGCACGTTGAGCGGCGGCGAACAACAAATGCTCGTGCTCGGCCGCGCGATGATGTCGGAGCCACGCCTGCTGTGCCTGGACGAACCTTCGCTGGGGCTCGCGCCGATGATCGTGCAGGATATCTTCCGCACGATCCGGACAATCAACGCCGCCGGCACCAGCGTTTTACTGGTTGAGCAGAACGCGCGTTATGCGCTCGAAACTGCTAGCCGCGGCTATGTCTTGCAGACCGGCTGCATTATTACGAACGGGATCTGCAGCGCGCTTAAGCAAGATCCGCGCATGCAAGAGGCTTATCTCGGTCGCAGTACCTTCGCGAAAGCACATAACTGATGGCTGCGCCCGACGCCTTCGCACTGACGGGCAAAGTAGCGGTTGTCACCGGGGCTGGCGCTGGAATCGGTAGCGCCATCGCGCTTACATTCGCAGAGGCAGGCGCCGCAGTCGTCTGCATCGACAGTGACGCCGGAGCGGCAAAAGCGGTAAGCGACGCTATCGCCAATTTCGGAATGCGGTCTGTTGCCATTACCTGCGATGTCAGCAGCGAAACCGACGTCCGGGCCGCTGCGGACACCGCCGTCAAGGAATTCGGCACGGTCAATATTCTGGTGAATGGCGCGGCCGGTAATGATCCGAATGGCACCGTGCTTGATCTGAGTCTGTCCGATTGGAACCGAGTGTTTGCAGTCAATGTGACCGGCGCATTTCTGATGAGCCGGGCGATTCTTCCGTCAATGATCGCCGCCGGCGGCGGCAGCGTCATTCACATCGCCTCGCAACTGGGCAGCGTCGCCGGACCGAAGCGCGCGGTGTATTGCGCCAGCAAGGGCGCCCTCATCCAGCTTGCCAAAGCAATGGCCACGGATCATGCCGCGCAGAATATTCGCGTTAACACTCTGTCTCCCGGCGCCGTCGAAACCGGTCGACTGGTGCTGCGGTTTGGCGACATGGACACTGCACGCAGGCTGGCTGGACCGAAACACTTGCTGCGGCGGCTCGGCCAGCCGATCGAAATCGCCCGGGCCGCCATATTTCTCGCCAGTGACGCGTCCAGCTTCATGACCGGCGCCGATTTACTGGTCGACGGCGGCTATAACGCAACATAGGGCATGGCGCGTCTATTTCCCGAGAATTGACCCCGCCATTGCGCGCGGATCGCGTTTCGGCCAGGCGCCAGCATCCGCCGCCTGAAACAGATCCGAAAGATGGTGGTTGAACATCGCCGGCTCCTCCAAGTTGATGTTGTGACCGGAGTTCGGCATGACGACCAGAGCAGCGGTCGGAATGTTTTTCTTCATGAGGAGGCCCGGTTCAAGACACGGCCAGTCCTCGTCTCCGGTCATAATGAGCGTTGGGACCGTGAGCGTTTTCATCTTTTCGACGAGATCGAAGAGGGATGGCCGGCGCTTTTGCACGCCCCGCATCGTCAGGGCCGCCCCCTCCGTCGAATGCTCCGCGAGTTGGTCGGCAAACTCACGCCACCCCCGTGGATCCTTGTTCTGATGCTGCACGCGAGTCGGGCCAAGCGCATAGCCCTCGGCCGCCTTTGCCATGGTCAATTCTTCAAAACGC
>Ga0134124_10001535_pt1 | contig 18590 bp, 17 predicted proteins | sample KB304_FD_96880 | JGI IMG/M metagenome (GOLD analysis project Ga0134124, IMG submission 96880) | Terrestrial soil microbial communities without Nitrogen fertilizer from Kellogg Biological Station, Michigan, USA - KB3-0-4 | ecosystem: Environmental > Terrestrial > Soil > Unclassified ...
GTCGGAGGCGTACATCCGGGCAGTCACCGACGAGGTCGGATCGGCCGCGCACATGCCGGCGGGCAGCACGTCGGTGATGGTCGTGTTCCACGCATCGCTGGCGCCGGTGTTCTGCACGTTGAGCCGGAAGGGCGCGGCCGTGCCGACGTTGAGGTTCGGGATCGAAGTGCTCTTCTGCAGCGTGAGGCCGGGCTCGGCGATGGTCATCGGCGGCGAGATGCCCGACTGGCCGGGCAGCGGGGCATAGCTCACCCCGTCGATCACGCGGCCGAACCACCACTTGGCGGTGTTGACGAACTGCGTGCCCGCCACGTTGGCGGACACGTCGTCGAGCACCACCGTCATCTGGATCTCGATCTGCGTGCCGGGCGCGATGCTGCTCAGCGCGGCGTTGAAGTCGGACGAGAAGACGATGTGCCTGGTGGTGTCCGACGCCGGGATGCCCAGCGACGACATCGTGGACGCCGACGCGCCCAGCGCCAGCGGCCCGATGGGCGTGCGCGTGCCGCCATTGACCAGGAAGGCGGTGTTGCTGACGTAGGTGGCCGATGCGCCGATCGCCGCGAGATCGTCGTAGATCGTGGCGTTAGACAGCGTGTTGACCGAGGGCTGGGAGAGGGTCGTGCCGGTGGCCGGGTCGTACATCACCGGCACCGTGAGGGTGTAGGTGAAGGGCACGCCGATCGTGGCGGTGGGCGCGGGCGTCTTCTTCGAGATCGCCTCGATCGGGATGAAGAGGTCCTGGCAGCTGTTGCCGTTGCCCGGGGCGTAGAACGCGCCGTTGGCGAACCAGATCTTGACCTGCGTGTTCGAGCAGGCCATGTTGCCGGTGTAGGTCACGTTCTCGAAGACGACGAGACCCGTGGAGCCGCTGGCGAAGTTGATCGTCGAGGTCAGGCCCTGCGGCCACTTCGCCGAGATCGGGAAGTTCTTGATCTCGCAGGTGATCCCGCCGAGCGCGTCGATGCTGATCGACGACGGCAGCGTCGCAGGCGTGATGGCCGGGTCGTTGCCGTCGATGACGTAGAACCCGTTGATCACCGGGTAGCTGCTGCAGAAGGCGGTGCCCGCCTGCGCCAAGGGGGCGCCACCCAGCAACAGCACCAAGGCAAGCAGTCGCATGACGAGCCACCGCAAGCCGACCGCCGCGCCGGGGCGCGCCCCGAGATGCACGGCTGACGGTTGGCGCATGTCGGCCCACCCCGGGCGGCCGACGCGATGGAACAACTTTCGAATGCTGGTCACGAAACTGCTGTCTGTTGGATTGATCTGGCGCCGCTCCCAAATTGGCGGCAAATGACTGCTCGACGCTTGATCAGCGGGTTTCGAAACCTGATTCAAATTACGCGGGCGCAGCAATACCCCTGCTCGGCGCCAAGCGCAGCAAAAATCAGAAAACGCACGGATCAAGCGTCGGCCGCTATGGCTCGGAAAGCCTTGGCAGTGAATCCATCAGTCCCTCTCTCGTTTTTTTGATCTGTTCCTGAGTCTCTTCGCTCAGGCCCGCCGCCTGGCCGATGGCATTTCTCTGCCACCCAGGCCGCGGGTTCCGCTACGGTGCCGGAGCGTCGCAGCGGACATGCAACGAGTTGCAAAACATAGACCACTCGATCCCAGGGGTCGACGAAGACGGAAACCGGGTCGCAAACCGGCCGGTTTTGCGCGGTGGGGTGGCGTGTCGAATCCCTTGGAAAATCAAGGCTGCATCTGGGACTTCTGCACATTCGGAGCCGGTCGCGACCCCTCTGCGAAGCCCGAGCTCCCCCCAAGCTGCACAAGTTCACGGTCTCGCTCGTGCTTCGTGACTTATTTCACGGCACTTTGCAACATGGACTCACACGCACTTACAGAGCTGTGACGCTGCGTTGGTGCACCACAACAAGGTGCGAAATCTGGTTCGAAGAAGGTATGGCAGCATCCCGCCAGAGTTTCAGGCCGGCCGAAATCCATCCCGCCCGAATCTATTCGGCTGCTTCTTCGAAACCCGGCGCTTCGCCCTGCAAGGTATTTGCCCGAAATTGCCAATATGGACAGTTTTCACAGAATCCTCGTCGCCGTCGCCCTCGGTGCGCTGTCGTGCGCCGCCCTGGCGCAATCGGTGTCCAGCGAGCAGGTCAAGGGGCTCGACGAGCAGGTGCAGGACATCAAGCAGGACGTGCTGGCCATCTCCTCGGAACTGCAGCTGCTGGAGGAGAAGCTGCTCTACCCGTCCAACACGCAGGTCTCGCTGTTCGTGAGCCTCAAGGGCGCCGGCAAGCTGCGCGTCGATGCGGTGCGGCTCAAGCTCGATGGCCAGGACGCGGAGCACCACATCTACACCTTCAAGGAGCTCGACGCGCTGCAAGCTGGCGGCGTCCAGCGGATCCATACCGGCAATGTCCGCACCGGCGAGCATTCGCTCGAGGTGACCGTGATCGGCAAGACCGGCGACACCGATTTCCAGCAGGTCGCGACCTACAAATTCAAGAAGGCGGTGGAGCCCAAGCTCCTCGAAATTGTCCTCGACCGCTCCGAGTCGGCCGGCAAGTTCATCCAGTTCAAGGAATGACGGCTTGTGATCCGGAGATACCTTTTCCTTATCGGGCTGGTGAGCATCAGTCCGTTGGCGTTTTCGGCGCCGCCGGCAGAAAAGGCGCGCGCCAAGGATCTCTATTTGGGAGAGGCCTACTATCAGGCGGCGCAGGGCAATTATCTTGAAGCCATCAGCCGCCTCGATTCCGAGCTCTGGCAGTACTACCGGCTAGACGACCCGAAATTGGACCCGCTGCATTACCGGGTCAACGAGGCCAATTTCTCGGTCGGCGACTTCGAGCTGTCCTATCGCATGCACCAGCGGGCTGGGCGCGCCATGAAGGCGGTGCTTGAGGGAAATGTCGAAGATCCCATTCGAAATGAAGCCGCCTGGCGGTTGGCGCGCATCTTCATGGACCAGGGCGACGCGACCTCGGCACTCGCCGCCATCGAACGAATCAAGGGCCGTATTCCGGACAAGATCAAGAACGAAGAGCGGCTGCTGCGCGGGCAGATATACGTGCACGTGGGCCGATTTCCGGAGGCGATCAAGATATTCCGGGAACTCAAGAGCGAAAAAGGCTTCGAGGGATATTCGAGCTACAACCTCGGCATCGCCCTGATTCAAAGCGGCCAGGAGCCCGCGGGCCTGAGCGAACTCGCAAAAGCCGGGCTGCTCGCATCGGACGACGAAGCGACGCAGGCGATCAGCGACAAGGCCAATGTGCTGCTGGGCAACCACCTGCTTTCCATCGGCAAGCCGGCCGAAGCCAAGCAGTATCTCGACCGCGTGCGCGTGAGCGGTCCGTTCTCCAACAAGGCGCTGCTGAGCTCCGGTTGGGCCGATGCCGCCGAAGGAAAGTTCGATCGCGCGCTCGTGCCGTGGTCGATCCTGATCAAGCGCAACAGCACCGACAAGGCGGTCCAGGAAAGCCTGCTCGGTGCGCCCTACGCGTACAGCAAGCTCAAGCTGCATGGCCGCGCCGCGCAGCTCTATGCCGTTGCACTGAAGAGCTTCGGCACCGAGCTCACCCGGATCGAGGCCTCGATCAAGAGCGTGCGCGACGGCAAGTTCCTCAAGGCGCTGGTGCGCGACGAGTCGAAGCTCGACCCCAGTTGGGTCGTCCGGCTGCGCGAGTTGCCCGAGACGCCCGAGACCTACTACCTCACGGAGCTCATGGCCTCCAACGACTTCCAGGAGTCGCTGCAGAACTACTTCGACCTGGAAGGACTCCGGCGCAAGCTCGCGGCGTCGGCCGATTCACTGCGGGCCTTCGGCGAGCTCATCGAGTTGCGTGGCCGCTACTACGACGACACGCTGCCCCCGCTCGACAAGCGCTTCCAGGCGCTGGACTCGCAGATGCGCCTGCGCATGGAGCAGCGCCAGACCCTGCACGAGCGACTGCAGAAGCTGCTCGTCGCGCCGCGCCCCGATTTCCTGCAGACCGCCGACGAGCGGATGCTGCGCGAGCAGCTCGCGCAACTGAGCGAGAAGGTCAGGAACGACAACAGCGCGGCCGGCGAGGACGCGCGCCAGCGCATCAAGCGGCTGCAGGGCGTGCTGCACTGGAACATCCACACCACCTACGACGAGCGCCTCACGCAGGCCTACAAGCACCTGCACGCGCTCGATGACGACGTGCAGGAACTCAACGGCATCTATCGTTCCTTCGTGCGCTCGCGCCAGGCGGCGGCACAGAGCTACAAGGGCTACGACAAGCAGCTGACCTTGCTGGGCCGCAAAGTCAACGAGGCCCGGGACAGGGTGTCCACGCTGATGGCTCGTCAGGGCAGCATCCTCGAAGCCATGGTGATCCAGGAACTCGAACAGCGCCGCGCGCGGCTCGAGGAGTACCAGGTTCAGGCCCGCTTCGCGCTCGCCGAGAGCTACGACCGCGCCAACCAGAGCCAGGAAGGCGAGGCGAAATGAGCCGTCACCTGCGCCGTCTGTCGCTGCCTTGGCTGGCGGTCCTCGCGTCCTGCGCCTCGCACAACGGCGAGACGAGCGGCTCCATCGGTGAACTGCGCCACGCCCAAGCCGACCTCACGGACGTCAGGATCGATCGCAGCACCGACTTGGCCATCCAGAGCTACCGCGAGTTCCTGGAGCGAACGCCCGAGGGCGGCATGACGCCCGAGGCGCTGCGACGCCTGGCCGACCTGAAGATCAAGAAGGAATACGGCACGCTCGAGGGCGTCAAGCGCAACCAGGAGAAGGCCGCGCAGCGCGAGTCGGCGGGCGCGCTCGCCGACGCCTCTGCCGGCATCGCCGCAGCCCCGCCGGCTCTCGCCGCCTCCACCGCCGCGATCGAGCCCACCAAGTCGGCGGCGAGCACCAGGCTGCTCGCGCAGCGTCCCACCCCCAAGGCTGAACTGCTGGCCCAGGCGGGCAAGAAGCCGACGAAGAAGAACGCCAAGGACACGACCCCGGGCAAGGAGTCGAGCCACGATTTCGAGGCGCGCGCGACGCAAGCTGATGCCATCAAGACCGCGGCCGCGGCGGACACCGCCGCGCCGGACGGCCCGGCGGTCGAGCTGCAGGGCGAAGCGGGCGAGGCGATCAAGCTCTATCAGAAGCTGCTCGCCGAGCACCCGCACTACGAGCGCAACGACCAGGTGCTCTACCAGCTCTCGCGCGCCTACGACGAGCTCGGCATGAGCGAGCAGGCGCTGGGCGTGATGAACCGCATCGTCAAGGACTATCCGACGTCGCGCTATGTCGACGAGGTGCAGTTCCGCATCGGCGAGTACTGGTTCACCCGCAGGAAGTGGCTTGCCGCCGAGAAGGCCTACCTATCGATCGCCGACATGGGCTCGGCCTCGCCGTTCTACGAGCTCGCGCTCTACAAGCTCGGCTGGACCTTCTACAAGCAGGACATGTATGAGGAAGCGCTGCAGCGCTTCACGGCGCTGCTCGACCACAAGATCAAGACAGGCTACGACTTCGACAAGCCGAAGGACGCGCTGGAGGCCCAGCGTGTCGACGACACCTATCGCGTCATCAGCCTCTCGTTCTCGAACCTGGGCGGAGCGGACGCGGTCAACACCTATTTCGACAAGCTGGGCAAGCGCAGCTACGAGGTCAACGTCTACGGCAACCTCGCCGAGTACTACCTCGACAAGCTTCGCTACAACGATGCCGCCGCGGCCTACAAGGCCTTCGTGAAGCGCGAGCCCTTCCACAAGGTCGCGCCGCACTACGACACGCGCGTCATCGACATCTACAAGCGCGGCGGCTTCCCCAAGCTCGTGATCGCGGCCAACAAGGAGTTCGTCGTCAGCTACGGGCTCAAGTCGCCCTACTGGAATCACTTCGACATCAAGGACTCCCCCGAGGTGGTGGGCTATGTGAAGACGAGCCTGAAGGAGCTGGCCAACCACTACCACTCGCTGTATCAGGAAAAGAAGTTCGAGGCGGACAAGCCCGAGAACTTCCGCGAGGCGATGCGCTGGTACCGCGACTACCTCGCCTCCTTCCCGAAGGAGGTCGAGTCGCCGGCCGTCAACCACCAGCTCGCCGAGCTGCTGCTGGAGAACGAGTCATTCGCCGAGGCCGCGGTCGAGTTCGAGCACACCGCCTACGACTACCCTGCGCACGACAAGTCCGCCGAGGCCGGTTACGCCGCCGTCTACGCGCATCGCAAGGGCCTTGCCACGGCGGCTGCCGACCAGAAGCCCAAGGCCGTGCAGGAAACGATTCGCAGCTCGCTGAAGTTCGCGCAGACCTTCCCCCAGCATGAGAAGGCGGCGCTCGTGATGAGCGCAGCGATTGACGACATCTTCGAGACGAAGAACTACGCGCAAGCCGCGGAGACCAGCCGCAAGTTCATCGCCATGTTCCCGAATGCCGAGCAGCCGCTGCGCCGCACGGCATGGGTCACGCTGGCCCACTCGTCGTTCGAGCTCGCCCAGTTCAAGGAGGCCGAGGACGCGTACGTGCAGTCGCTGCCGCTCGTCGCGGAAGGCGACAAGGCGCGTGCGAATCTCGTCGAGAACCTGGCCGCTTCCATCTACAAGCAAGGTGAGCAAGCGTCCCAGCGAGGCGACCACAAGACGGCAGCGCAGCACTTCCTGCGCGTGGCCCAGGCCGCACCCACCTCGACCATCCGGCCCAACGCCGACTACGACGGCGCGGCAGCCCTCATCCAGCTCAAGGACTGGGATGGCGCGGCCAGGGTGCTGATGGCCTTCCGCAGCAACTACCCGGGCCACAAGCTGCAGCCCGAAGTCACGAAGAAGGTGGCCTTCGTCTACCGCGAGGCAGGCAAGCTGGCGCTCGCGGCCGCCGAATACGAGCGCACCGAGACCGAGTCGAAGGATGTCGAAGTGCGGACCGCGGCGCTGCAGCTCGCCGGCGACCTGTACGCGCAGGCCAGCGAACCGGACAAGGCTGTGGCGGTCTATCGCCGCTACATCGCCAGCTTCCCGAAGCCGCTGGACGTGGCCCTCGAGACGCGCTTCAAGATCGCGGGCCTGCTCAAGTCGCGCAATGACCTGGCGGCCTATCACGGCGAGCTCAAGGCCATCGTCGGCGCCGATGCCGCCGGCGGCGCGGATCGCACCGACCGCACCCGCTATCTCGCCGCCACGTCGCTGCTGGTGCTGAGCGAACCGGTGTTCGAGCAGTACGCGCAGATCAAGCTGGTGGAGCCCTTCGACAAGAACCTCGCGAAGAAGAAGGCTGCCCTCAAGCAGGTGAAAGACGGCTTCGAGGCCATCCTGCGCTACGAGATCGGCGAGACCACGGCGGCCGCCAGCTACTACCTCGCGGAGATGTATTACGACTTCAACCGCTCTCTGGTGGAGTCGCAGCGCCCGAGCAACCTCAGCGCCGCCGAGAAGGAGCAGTACGAGCTCGCCATCGAGGAGCAGGCCTATCCGTTCGAGGAGAAGGCGATCGAGGTGCACCAGAAGAACACGGACCTGGTCAAGCTCGGCATCTACAACAAGTGGGTCGAGAAGAGCTTCGCCAAGCTCGCCAGGCTGGTGCCCGCGCGCTATGCGAAGTTCGAGGAGAGCAGCGGCTACGTCGAGACCTTCAACCGGCAGGCGGCCTTCGACAAGCTCACCGAGAAGCGCGAGCCGGTGCAGGTGGCAGCCACCGTGGCACCGCCGCAGATGCCGGCGCAAGCCGAGCCTGCGGTTCAACCTCAGACGCAGGAGCAGGCTCCCACGCAAGAGCAAGCGCCGCCTGCGGCCGACGACCACAAGGCCGCGAAGCCTGAGCTCACCGCGGCGGCCCCGGTCGCTCCGAAGCCGACGCCGGTGCCTGCAAACAAGGGGGCCCGCAAGAAATGAAGCGAGTCGAAGGCATGCACACCTGCGTGGCGCTGGCGCTGACCCTCATGCTGCTGCAGGGCTGCACCACGGCCCCTCAGGCCGCATCTCCGCAAGCGAACGCAGCTGCCCCGCAACGCGCTGCGGCCATGACCGTCCCGCCTCAGCAGCAGGCTGAGCTGGACGCGGCCATGGCACTTGTCAAGGCCGAGCAGTACGAGAGCGCCGCGCAGGCGTTCAAGAAACTCGCCATTGCACTCCCGGACAACGCCATCCCGGCGATCAATCTGGCACTCGTCTACGTCAAGCTGGACAAGCCGGATCTCGCCGAAGCGCAGTTCAAGAGGGCGCTTGCGATCGAGCCGGAGAACCCCGTAGCCGGCAACGAGCTTGCGCTGCTCTACCGCAAGACCGGACGCTTCGCCGAAGCGCGCACGCTCTACGAGAAGACGCTGACGAGGTACCCGCACTTCGCCATGGCTCACAAGAACCTGGGCGTTCTTTGCGACCTCTATCTGAAGGACTACGCATGCGCGATCGATCACTACAGGACTTACGCCCTGAGCGCGCCGAACGACAAGAGCGTTCAGATCTGGATTGCCGATCTACAGAAGCGCACCGGCACGAAGGAGCAGCCATGACCACTGCAAAGACGATCGCCATCGCCTGCCTTGCGCTTGGCGTCGGCGTGGCCGTGGCACAGAACAAGGTCGCCAAGGCCGACACGTCCAGGAAGCCGGACGACGAAGCCAAGGAGGTCTCTGGCATGTCGATCGTCGGCAACAGCGAAACGCCCAAGTCGCTGACCATCATTCCCTGGAAGAGCTCGGAGATCGGACGGGACACCGACTTCAAATCGAGTCTGCTGAGTCAGGAGATCGCCCCCATCGACAAGCCATCGTTTCTGCGCGGACTCGACTTCTACAAGCTTGGTAATCGCAATTAATTTCATTGGAGGAGTGTGACCATGGAGCACCTGTTGGGAGCGATCAAATTCATTGCCGCCGGCGGCGTGTGGGTGATCCCGATCATCGTCGTGGGGATCATCGGCATGGGCGTCGTCGCTGAACGCTATTTCGTCCTCATTCGCGCGACACGCGCCAATCGACGGACCTGGGACCAGATTCAGCCGCTGCTGCACGAGGGCCAATTCGACAAGGCCCGCGAAGCCACCCGCAAGGACAAGTCGGCCATCGCGACGCTGCTCAATGCCGGTCTCGAGAACGAGGGCGTGGTGCGCCGTCGCAACGACATCGAGCTCGCGATGGAAGAGGTTCTTCAGTCCATCGTGCCGCAGTTCGAGAAGCGCATTTCCTACCTCTCGCTGTTCGCGAACCTCGCCACCCTGCTCGGCCTGTTCGGCACGATCGTGGGCCTGATCGGCGCGTTCGCGGCCGTGGCGACGGCGGCCCCTTCCGAGAAGTCCGCGCTGCTGTCGCTGTCCATCTCCGAGGCGATGAGCTGCACGGCCACCGGCCTTCTGACCGCGATGCCGATGCTGACCTTCAGCATGCTGCTCAACACCAAGGCGAGCCGCATCGTCGCCGGCCTCGAGATCGCCACGCTCAAGACGATCAACATGATCGTGCGCGCCGGCGCCACTGCCCGCATCTCGCACCTCCACGACTATGCTGAAAAGAAAGCATCATGAGTCGGAGGAGCTGGAGCTCACGACCCTGCTGAACATCCTGGTCGTGCTGGTCTCCTTCCTTCTGCTTTCCGCGGTCTTCTCGAAGATCACCATCCAGGAGCTCAACATGCCGCCGCAAGGCAGCGGTCCGAGCGAGGCGAGCACGAACGCTGCTCCGCTCGTGATCGAGGTGATGCTGCGCCAGGACGGGCTGGAGATCGGCAACGGCCGGGAGGTCACTGACCGGCTGCCGAAGCTGGGCGACAAGTACGACACCGCCGCGCTGTCGCAGAAGCTCAAGCTCTTGAAGGACCAGAACCCGGGCAAGCGCGACGTGATCCTGCTCATGGAGCCCGACATCGCCTACTCCACCATGATCAAGGTGATGGACGCGCTGAAGTTCGTGGAGATCCAAGGGCCGCGTGGAGGGTCTCAGCGGCTTCGCATCACGCTATTTCCCAACGTGACGGTAGGGGACGCGCCATGATCACCGCCATCGCCAGACGCAGACGAGCGCGCAAGCAGAACAAGGGCGACTCCGCCGGCATGATGCTCACGTCCCTGATGGACATCTTCATCGTGCTGGTGCTCTACCTCCTGGTCAATCAAGGCACCGGCATCGATCTCGATCCACCGGAGCACGTGGTGCTTCCAACCTCCGGCGTGGATACCGCGCCGCGGCAGTCGGTCGTGATCGTGCTGTCGGACAGCGACGTGCGCATCCAGGGCCAGCCTGTCGTCTCGATGGCCGAAGTGGTCGGCAGCGACGAACTCGAGATCGCGCCGATCCGCCAGGCCATCGAGCACATCAAGGCCCAGGCCGAGCAGCGTCAGGACCAGACCGGCTTGAACACCGAGGTCACGATCGTGGCCGACGAGTCCGTGCCATTCAAGGTGCTCAAGAAGGTCATGCTCTCCAGCAGCAACGCCGGCTACGGAAAGATCTCCTTCGCCGTGAACCAGATGTAAAGACAAACGGGGTCGCCCGCTGTGAGTACAACAACCCTGTCACTGCAAGAGCAAACGCTCGGCATCGCGAAGGTCAGCCGCGTCCTCGACGAACTCGAGCAGCGCCTGGCCGGCCTCGACGTCGAGCTTCACGCCTGTTCGAGCGAGCGACGCAAATACAAGCTGCTCGGCACGATCCTCGACTCGCTGGACGCGCTCGATGCGCTCGAGGCCGCGGACCTCTTCTGGAACCGCGAGAGCACCGGCTATTCACCGGACACGCAACTGCAGAAGGTGCGCGAGCACGTCGCCGCATTCGACGGCAAGGTCGCAGACCTGGAGGTCCGGCGCGAACAGATCGAGTCGCAGATCGAGGTCGAGACCGACAACCTGCGCAGCCTCAACCACGGGCTGGCCGAGCTCGAGGAGGAGGCCGAAGCCCTGCGTCAGGAGTTCCGGGTCTTTCGCGATCCCTCCGAGATCCCGTACCGCCCGCTGGTCATGCCGTGGTCGCGCAACGGTGAAGACGACCGGCGCTACCGCAAGATCTTCCTGGCGAGCCTTGCCATTTCGCTTTCCGTGGGCTCGGTCGTGTTCCTCTTCAAGCCGGGCCACGAAAAGCGGCAGGAAGAGTTCATCCCCGAGCACGTTGCCGAGCTCATCGTCAAGAAGAAGGAAGAGCCGAAGAAGCCTGAGCACAGGCCGCAGGACAACAAGTCGCTCGAGCGCGCGACGACGAGCGCCAAGGCTGCGAATCCGCAGCCCACGCGTCAAGCCGCGGCCGACAGCCCGCCGTCGGCCACTCCAGGAGCCGATCCGTCGGCTACGCCGGGCACACCCGATGCACAACAGACGGCCCGTGCGTCGGCGCAAACCAAGGGCGTGCTCGCACACCAGAACGAATTCGCAGGCCTGATCGACAGTTCCGGGCCAGTCAAGGTAGGCGCGGAAGGCGTCGTTTCCAACACCGGGCAGATTGCAGCCGGCACGGCCACGACGCGCTCTCTGATCGTCTCCCAGGTGGGCGGCGGCAGCGGCGGCATCAATGTGGCCGCAATCAGCCGCAACGGCAACGGCGGCGGTGGCGCGGGTGGCGCAGGAACCGGCACCGGAGGGGGCGCAGGGGGCAACGGCTTTGGAGGCAGCGGCCTCGGAGGAGGAGGCAGCAGCATCACGGGCGGCGGCGGCGGTGTGAAGGTCGCCAAGGTGCAAAGCAGCACCGGCGCGGCGGCGGCGGACGCCCGACCGCTGAGCGATGGCGCGACACCTTCGCGCACCGACGAGGAAATCCAGATCGTCTTTGACCGCTACAAGGCCGCGCTCTACCGCATCTACAACCGCGAGCTGCGCAACGACCCGAGCCTGCGCGGCAAGATGGTGCTGCGCCTGACCATCGAGCCCGATGGACACGTCTCCGCGTGCGCGGTGAAGTCGACGGATCTGGCCTCGGCCAACCTCTCTGCCGAAGTCGTCGAGCGCGTGCTCAAGTTCAACTTCGGCGCAAAGCAGGGCGTGCCCTCGATCACGATCGTCTATCCGATCGACTTTCTGCCGGCTACGTAATGTGCGCAGGCGGGGAACACGAAGTCTTCGGACTTCCACCCCGCTTGCGTGATCCACAACTGCACACCTCGAACAAGCGGGACCTCGGCCGTCAACGGACTCTGAACGTGCGTCGTTGCATCTCGCTTGAGTGACTTGCGGACCGTCAAGACGATCGCCAGGACCGCCGCCTATATTGGTCCTCGTCCACGCACGTGCCTCAGGAGGACCGAATGAACCAATCCAGGATCTTGGGCGTTGCGGCGCTCGCAGGGCTGCTTGGTTTTGGCCTGATTTCGAGACAACGCCGTGACCGCGTGGGCTCCTATTTCACGCGTCGCATGCATCGCCACATGGAGAACATGATGGCAAGTCTCCCTGCAGACTCTCCGCCCAAGCTGGTCATGTCTCTCCTGCCCCGTGTGCGGGATCAGAACGACCAGATCATCGAAATGGTGCGCGAGCAGAATGCGCTGCTGCGCGAGTATCTGCAGCGGTAGGAGACCGTGACGGCCAACCGGCGGACGTGCTCTTGCCAGCGCACTCCCCCACCCGACCCGCAGTCCCGCTTCAACCCCTGCGAAAAGCAGTCGTTGGTTCCAGGCAGGCAGACCGTCTGTCTTGCGCTCGATCAGTGGGGCGAGCCGTTCTCAAGCGCGATGACGATCGGATGACCGTAGTCGCGGCCCACCGTGGTGCGTGCAAGGAAGTAGTTGTTCCGCGCACGCTCGCTGAGTCCGTCGAGTTGCACCTCTCCCGAGCGATCGCAAGGAAAGCAAAGAGCACGACCCGGGTGAAACAGCGATGCGAAGTAAAGCTGATGTGAGGATCGAGATGTCGTTGAACGATCCACGGCGCTGTTCATTTCCGGCCCTCTGCCCTTTGGTGGCTACGCGAAGAAGGTTCAGTTCGCCGAACCAAACGCGCAGCCACCTGTCCCATTGGTAGAAACGCGTTCGCGTTTCTGCTCGCGCCTACATGCAGGTGAGCGTCACCGGATGCGAGTGGGCAGGGAAGTCGGCGGAGCCGCCCACTGTCGACACCACGGTGACCGAGTTCTTTGCCTTGATCTGCTGAAGCTGTTCGGGCGTGAGCGTCACGGTGTGGTTGTGGTCGGCCGAGCCCTCGATGTTGTAGGTCATGTTGACTGTCGAGCTCAGATCAGCTTGCGGAATTGACAGCACATGACCGTGGTTTCCGCCGATCGAGGTCGCCCCGCACGACAGCGCTTCGGGCGACGAGGCCGCCGGCGCCGACGTCGTGGCCGTCATGGGCAACGGGGTCATGGTCGTCGACGATCCGTAGCTGCCGCCGCCGCCACAGGCGTCAAGCGTCAATGCGACAGCACCCACTGCGCCTCCGAACACCATCCTTCTGCGCGATTCATCCATTCCTGCACTCCTTCATGGAACGCGGCCCTCCGCGTCGCCTGTAGCGGTGCATTCCTGCTCCAACGGCTCTGGTTCACGAACGGGAGCTTGACCCTTTCGCCGATGCGGCGGCGGCACGCTTCGGCGCTCGTCCTGCGGCACGACGACGCGCAGAAGCTTTGTCGTGCTGCCCAGTGAAAGCGAGGGGCGGCTCTACCAGAGCATTGTCAGATTGCGACAACCTGCATTTCCGGACCGCTCCGGAATGAACGCTCACCCGGTGCAAAAGGTACTAACGATGACCTGGGCCGGCTGACGCAGCTCCATGCGTCCGCTGGCACAGGACATCACCCTGACCTCTCTTCATGCCCCAACGCATTGACTTTCGAAGGACCTGCCCGATGAATTCCACGACACCACGCCGGCGCCGCCATCTTGCAAGCGCCACCGCACTCGCCGCCTTCGGCCTGGCGGCCTCGATGGCCACGCTGCCGGCGCATGCCGGCGGCCAGCCGTACAGATTCGAGATGGTGCGCTCGCCCTCGCTGAACGCGACCCCGAACTGCGCGGCGCACGCCCACGGCACGGTGAGCATCGAGCCGCTGGGCCCCGTCGAAGAAATGCAGGTGAATTTCGAAGGGCTGCCGCCCAACACCGGATTCGACTTCTTCGTCATCCAGCAGCCGAATGGGCCGTCGTTCGGCATGGCCTGGTACCAGGGCGACATCGAGAGCGACTCCAAGGGCGAGGCCCATGGCAAGTTCGTCGGCCGCTTCAACGAGGAAACCTTCATCGTCGGCCAGGGCAGCGTGGCGGCGCCGTCGGTCCATCAAAACGCCTTCCCCGATGCCACGTCCAATCCGACCACCGGGCCCATTCACACCTTTCACCTCGGGCTGTGGTTCAACTCGTCGCAAGACGCCTCAAAGGCCGGTTGCTCTGGAAACACGACGCCCTTCAACGGTGAGCACAACGCCGGCGTGCAAGTGCTCAACACCAGCAACTTCCCCAACCTCGAAGGCCCCTTGCTGCATGTGAAGCCCTGATCAAGAAGCTCGCAGGCCCTGCCCGACCGTCGAAAGGACATCAATGAGAGCCAACTCCACCGCCTCTGAAGTCGTTGTCCTCTCGCTGTGCGCCTTGGCGGTCGCAGGGACGATTTCCGGCTGCGCATCGTCGTCGCCACGGGTCGTCCCACCGGAGGTTCCCACTGCGCTGCGCGTCCCTGCCGAGCAGACGGCCTTCTTCGAGGCACGCGCCGCTGGCGTGCAGATCTACGAATGCGCTGAACGCGCGGACCGCCCGGGGGCACCGCAGTGGGTCCTCCTGTCCCCCGAAGCCACACTGGTCGATGCCTCGGGCCGCCATGCCGGAAAGCACTACGCCGGGCCCACGTGGGAGTCGATCGATGGCAGCAAGGTCGCCGGTGAAGCACGCGCACAGGAACCGAGCCCAGACCCGTCCGCCATCGCGTGGGTTTTGCTGAACGCCAAGTCGACCTCGGGAACGGGTCTCTTCGCCAAGACGACGAGCATCCAGCGCGTGAACACCAAGGGCGGCAGGACCCCAACGCAGCCCTGCACGACGCAAAGCCTGCGACAGACCGTCCGGGTGCCGTATTCGGCGACCTACGTCTTCTACCAGCCGGCCCACTAATCAAACGCCAGCGCCGAGCGCGCTGGCCAGCAGCCCATCGCGCGGCGGCGCGCACCTGATTCGCGACAGCCGCAGCTCTGCGTGACGCTGCGCTGCGCGCTGCGAGCGTCGGCTCGACGACGGTCCGCCCGTGGCTGCGCACCATCGAGGCCCGGCTGACGCAGCTTGAGCTCATCGACAAAGACGTCGATGACGCGCACTATCCTGACCTCCCCATCGTTTCACAGGAGGGCGCTGAAATGACCGATCCCACAGCGCCGGCGGGGAATGCTGCCCCCGCGCCGGCTGAAGCGCAGCCCGACGAACAGGCGATCCGCGAGCGAGTGCGCGAACTGACCGCGCAGATGCTGGCGGGCGGTCGCCTCGACACCGAGGGGGTCAAGGAAGTCGTGCGGACCATGAGCGGCGGCGTGTCGAAGCCGCCGCTCGAGGGCGCGCAGGCACGCGAGGCGTTCGCGGAGGCGATCCGCGGTCTTGACGAGGCGCTGCACGCTTCATCGCTGGCGACCCACGAGGCGCTGCAGGCGCTGGTGGCACGCGGCAAGGAGTTCTCCGACAACGATCTGAAGAACGCGTTCGCGGCCCTGCAGATGCTGCAGCAGAACTACGTCGCGGTCGCCGACCGGATTGCCGATGCCACCACCGGCAACCTGCGCCGTGAACTCGTCGATCTCTCGCTGCATGCGCAGCGTGTCGGCGCCGATGCCAGCGTGCGCTTCGCACAGGTGATGAGCGAATTCGCCAATCGCATCGGCTCGTATCGCGCAGGGTCGGTGCCCGGGCTCGATTCCGCGCGTCAATACGGCGCCAACATGACGATGCTCACCAGCGGGCTGCTCGCCGGATTCGCGGACGCGCTGCGCCAGCAGCCGGAAATCAAGAAGGCGAAGTAGATCGTGCGCGAGGCCAGTGCGGTGCGGGACTTGCCGCGCCTGCACGAGATCAGCCTGGTATTCATCCGCCACGGATTCGGCGATCTCGTGCGGCGGCTCGGTGTCGCCTCACTCTTGGAGCGCGCCGGCGAAATGCTCCATTGGGGCCAGGTCACGCACAGCGCGCAACTCGAGCCGCAACAGCGACTGACTCTCGCACTCGAAGAGCTCGGTCCCACCTTCATCAAGCTGGGGCAGATGCTTTCGCTGCGCGAGGATCTGCTTCCACCGAAGTGGACAACGGAGCTCGCGCGCCTGCGCAGTAACGCGGCGCCCGTGCCGTTCGAACAGATCCTGGCGGTGATTGAGCGCTCGCTCGGCACGCCGCACGCGCAGGCCTTCGTCGATCTCGAACGGGAACCGACGGGGGCCGCCTCCATCGCGCAAGTGCATCGAGCGCGATTGCACGACGGCCGCGCAGTCGTGTTGAAGGTCCGCCGCCCGGGCATCGAAGCCAAGGTAGAGGCCGACCTGCGGCTGCTGTCGCATCTCGCGAAGTTCGTCGAAAAGGAAGTGCCCGACGTGCGCCGCTATCAGCCGGTGCGAGTCGTCGAAGAGTTTCGCCGCTCGATCATGCGCGAGCTGGATCTCGCCACCGAGGCGCACAACATCGAGCGCTTTGAACGCAACTTCCGGGGCGAGCCACACATCCTCATTCCGCACGTCTTCCCTCAGTGGACCAGCGAAGTGATGAACGTGCAGGAGCACATCGACGGCATCGGCGCCGAGGACCTGGCCGCGGTGGAGCGTGCCGGACTCGATCTCAAGTTGCTCGCAGCGCGCGGCGTCGACAGCGTGCTCAAGATGATTCTGGAGGATGGCTTCTTCCAGGCCGATCCGCACCCCGGCAACGTGATCTATTTGCCGGGCAATCGCATCGCGATGATCGACTTCGGCATGACCGGCAGGCTGTCGCTTGGGCGCCGCAATCAGATCATCGATCTGCTTGCCGGGATCACGCGCCGCGACAGTGAGCCGATGGTCGACGTGCTGCTCGACTGGGCCGGTGAAGAGGCGGTCGATGAAGAAGGGCTCACCGCCGACGTCGACGAACTCGTGGCCGATTACGGCGACCTGCCGGTCAAGGACATGCGCGTCGGCGAATTGATCGGTCGAATCACGGCGATGCTGCGAACGCACGGCATCGTGCTGCCACCCGACCTCACGCTGATGTTCAAGGCGCTGATCACACTGGAAGGCTCAGGACGGAAATACGATCCGGATTTTGTGCTCGCCGACCGGCTGAAGCCCTTTGTCGAGCGCGCACTCGCCGCGCGCTACGCGCCGGTGGAAATGGGGCGCCGTGGTGGCGCGGGCATTGGCCAGTTTCTCGATCTGATGCGAGCCATGCCGCGCGACCTTGCGCGGCTGCTCAAGGATGCGCGCCGCGGCCGCCTGCGAGTGGATCTCGATCTGAAGCGGCTCGACAGCTTCGTGGGCAAGCTCGACCGCACGATCAACCGCATCACCATCGGCATCATGACGGCCTCGGTCGTCATCGGCTCATCGATCGTGATGACGGTCACCTCCGGTCCGCAACTCTTCGGCATCCCGATCTTCACGGTGCTTGGCTCGTTTGGCTATCTGCTCGCATTCGTGAACAGCGTGTGGGTGGTGCTGTCGATCTGGCGTTCGCGGCCGGACTGAGATCGCCCCGGGCCGGGCAGCCCCGAGCTTGTGGCACTGCCCGTTGCCGCGAACCCTAATTCCCGAGCAGAGCTTGGCGCCTAGCATGAGGATCAAGGCGCTGCCGCGTGCGGCATTTGCCAGTCGCGATGGGGCGACCGTTCCCCTCTACGAATCACGGGAGAGTTCCATGCAACGCCGCCACCTCCTTTTCATCGGCGCAACGCTTCTCTCAATGCGCACCGGGGCCTTCGCGCAGGACAAGGCCGCGAAGCAGTCCGAGATCAAGGCCAAGGCTGCAGAAGCGCTCCAGGGCTTCTACAAGGCCGATCCCAAGCTCAAGGACGCAGTGGCCAAGGCGCCCGGCTACGCCGTGTTCACCACCTATGGCCTGAGCTTCGGCCTCGGCGGCGCGGGAGGAAAGGGTGTTGCGCACGACAACAAGGCCAACACGGACGTCTTCATGAGCATCGCGCAGGCGAGCGCGGGTCTGCAGGTCGGGGCATCCGACACGCAATACCTCTTCGTGTTCAGCGACGCCAAGGCGCTTGCCGACTTCATCGAGAAGGGCTGGGATGCGTCCGCCGGCGCTGCAGCCGGAGCCGGTGCGGGTGGCAGCGCTGCCACCGCGGGGGCGGGTGCCGGAGGCTTCACGGGAGGCAAGCAGTACGCCTTGACCAAGGCGGGCCTGCAGGTCGGTGTCGCCCTGTCCGGTCTCAAGGCGTGGAAGGACAAGGACCTGAACTAGCGTCTTCCTTCGAATTCGCCGCACCTCGATCGACGAAGTGCTGTCCAGCCGGGTCATTCACCTGCCGAACCGGCGCGTGGAGATTCGAGCGACCGGCGAGCAGAGCCTTTGAGAGGGGTGCGGCTGCTCGAGAGCTGATCGGTCCCGTTCACCCATTGGCCGCCCCAGGGAGCAACTACAACGGCGGCGGCCAGGAGGGCTTGGCTCATGCCGTGGAAGACCGCCGCGCCGCTGACCAAGGGTCTGCTCGTCCTGCTCGGGCTCTTCGCGCTGTTCGACATGGCGCGAGCGTGGATCTATCCGGAGCATCGGGATATCGCGCTGCTGGCCGTGCTGCGCCTGGACTCCGA
>Ga0134124_10001536_pt1 | contig 18582 bp, 18 predicted proteins | sample KB304_FD_96880 | JGI IMG/M metagenome (GOLD analysis project Ga0134124, IMG submission 96880) | Terrestrial soil microbial communities without Nitrogen fertilizer from Kellogg Biological Station, Michigan, USA - KB3-0-4 | ecosystem: Environmental > Terrestrial > Soil > Unclassified ...
CCAGCCGGAGATCACCTGGATGACGATCACAATCAGAATGCCGGCATAGAGCGTCTTCTGAATGGCGTTGTATTTGCTGACATCGTCGTGCCCGAGCCGGAAAGTGAGTGCATCGCGCAGATCGGACAGCACCGCGCGCGGCCAGATCGGCAGCAGCTTGCGGCGGAAGCGGCCCGTCACGCATCCATAAACGAGATAGGCCAGGCCGTTGAGCATCAGGATCCACATGGCGAAGAAGTGCCATTGCAGCGCGCCTTGCGCTTCGCCGCCGATGGTGATGGCGTCCGGGAAATGCAGCCAGCCAAACAGTACTTCGTCGTTGTAGATCTTCCAGCCGCTGCCGATCATGACAATCATGGCGACGGCGTTGATCCAGTGCATCGTGCGCACCGCGGCGGGATGGATGCGCAGCGGATGACGTTCAGTTGATTTGACCGTGTTCGCGTTCATCGAGAAATCTCTGAGCACCAAGCGCCGCGCGCATAAGGCTCGAAAGCGAATATAACACGCAACACACGTCTTCGTGTGATTTCGGGAGATGGGAATGCCGAATGTCGTGATGTTGGTCCTGCTACTGGCGGCGTTCGCAGGTGCACCCATCGTGGCTACCGCGACTGATAAGCCATTCCGAGTAGCCGCCGCGCCGCAGGCAACCGAACCTCCTAGGCAGGAGGAGCAAGAGCCGCCGCCGGAAGTAAAGATGCAGCGCCGCTACCCGCAGCCGGTTCGCACCGGCGATCTTGTCGGGTTGCCGGTGCTCGACTGGCTCGATCAGACCATCGGCTATGTGCGCGAAGTAGTGCGCACGCCGGATGGCAAAGTGAAGCTGATCGTGCCCTATAGCCCGCGGCTCGGTTGGGCCCGTCCGGGTGGCTTGTTCGACTGGACCAGCCGCCGCCCTGTGGCGGTGCCGCTTGAGACGGTCGCCATCCTCGCCCGCCAAATCAATGCAATGGACTATTCGCGCGAACAGTTTGACGCGACGCCGACCTGGAATGCGGCGGATGGAAAGCCTATTCCGCCGGACGAGAAAATCTTGATTGCCATAGCCCGCCGCTAAAGCACGGCTTTTCCCGCAAAGACGGGAACACGACTGCAATATTCCCGTTGTAACAGCGCCCATGGACGATCTCACCAAAGCACGCTTCACCGTTCAGACGCTGGCCGCGCGGGCGCTCGGCGCCCATGAGCCCGTCACCAAGGCCATCGTCCCGCCCATCCACATGGCGGCGACCTATCTGCGCGACGCCGACAACGGCTACAGCGCCGGCTACGTCTATGGCCGCAGCGACAACGTCTCGGTGCAGCAGGCGCAGGAGCTGATCGCGGCGCTGGAAGGTGCCGACGAGGCGCTGCTGTTCGGCTCTGGCATGGCGGCCGCGACCACCGTGATCATGGCGTTGGACAAGCCGACGCACATCGTCGCCTCGCAAGTCATGTACTGGGGCTTTCGCTCTTGGCTGCGCGAAATCGGCCGCTATGGCCACAAAGTGACCTTCGTTGAGACCTCCGATCTCGATGCGGTGCGCAAGGCCGTGCGACCCGGCGAGACCGGTCTCATTTGGATCGAGACGCCGAGCAATCCGCTGTGGACGGTGACCGACATCGCGGCGGTCTCCGAAATCGCGCACGCGGCCGACGCCATCCTCTGCGTCGACTCCACGGTGGCGACGCCGGTCTTTACGCGTCCGCTCGCCCTCGGCGCCGATATCGTGATGCATTCGGCCACCAAATATCTCAACGGCCACTCCGACGTTGTCGCCGGAGCGCTCGCAACGTCGCAACGCGGTGGATTATGGGAGCGCATTGGCAAGATGCGCCGCCAGCACGGCACCGCGCTCGCGCCGTTCGATGCCTGGCTGCTGACGCGTGGCATGCGGACATTGAGTGTACGCGTAAAGGCGCAGGCGGCTTCTGCCAATTGGCTGGCGCATCAGCTCGACGGCCATCCGGCCCTCAAACGCGTGCTCTATCCCGGCCTCGTGCGGCATCCCGGTCACGACGTGGCGTTGCGGCAGATGAGCGGGGGCTTCGGCGGCATGTTATCGATCCGCGTCAAAGGCGGCGCGGCGGCCGCCATCGCAGTCGCAGCGCGTGTCGAGTTGTGGCAGCGCGCGACCTCGCTCGGCGGCGTCGAAAGCTTGATCGAGCATCGCGCCTCCATCGAAGGCGAGGGCTCGCCTTGTCCCGGCGACCTGCTACGCTTCTCCGTCGGCCTGGAAGATCCGCAGGAGCTTTATCTCGATCTCGCCGCCGCGCTGGAGCGGACCATCTGAGTCTCACAATGAGCACGGTTGCCGTCGCCATCGTCTGTAAGACTCCCACGCCGGGCAAGTCGAAGACGCGTCTTTCGCCTCCGCTGCGGCCGGAGGAATGCGCCGCGCTGTCGGCCTGTTTCATCCGCGACCTGTCGAAGACCATCCAGCAGGTGGCGGACGAGGGCGGCGTTACCGGCTACGCGGTCTACACGCCGCGCGCAACGGAGCCGGCGCTGCGTGCGCTGCTGCCGGAGCGTTTTCGTCTGATGCCGCAAGGCGAGGGCGATCTCGGCGCCCGTCTGCTCAGGGGCACCGAGGACCTGCTAGCCGCAGGTCATGCCGGCGCGGTGCTGGTGAATTCGGATTCGCCGACTTTGCCGGCGTCGATTCTGCGCGCAGCCGCCGATGCCGTGCGCCGCGGCGACAATGTCGTGCTCAGTCCCGCGCTCGACGGCGGTTACACGCTGATCGGCCTGTCGCGTGCGCATGCGCGGTTGTTTACCGACATGCCTTGGAGCACCAGCGAGGTCTATCGTCTCACGCTGGCGCGGGCGCGCGAACTCGGGCTGGCGGTGGTGAATGTGCCCGGCTGGTACGATGTCGACGACGCCACGTCCTTCGCCATGCTGGAGGACGAGATGGCGGGCCGCCATCCGGCCTTCGCCGACCGCGCGCTGATCGCGTCGGATGCGCCGGCCACGCGGCAATTTCTGCGCGCGCGCCAGTCGGCGCTGACGGCCTAGTGCGACGATGCGATTGCCCGGCGGCGAACGGATCGTGAGTGTGGTTATCCCCTGCCTCAATGAGGAGGAGCCGATCGGCGGCGTCGTGCGCGACGTGCTGGGGCAAGGTGTCGACGAGGTGATCGTCGTCGATAACGGCTCGACCGACCGCACCGGCGAGGTTGCTCAGGCGGCCGGGGCGCGCGTCGTTTCCGAGCCGCGCCGCGGTTACGGCCGCGCCTGCGCCGCGGGGCTGGCAGCGATGCGGCCGGATGCCGAGATCGTGTGTTTCCTCGACGGTGACGGCAGCGACGTGCCGTCCTTTATGCCGGCCGTTATCGGGCCAGTGACGAGCGGACAGGCGGACTTCGTCATGGGATCGCGGCTGCAGGGAAAGCGCGAGCCGGGAAGCCTCACGCCGCAGCAGGTGATCGCGGGCTGGCTCGCCGGTCTGCTTTTGCGCCTAACCTACGGCGTGAGGTTCACCGACATGTCGCCATTCCGCGCCATGCGGGTCGATCGTTTGCGAGCGCTCGGCATGCGCGAAGAGACCTACGGCTGGAATCTCGAAATGCAGATGCGGGTCGCGGCTGCCGGCTTACGCGTCCTCGAAGTGCCGGTCGATCATCGTTGCCGCCGTGGCGGCGTGTCGAAAGTGTCCGGCAACGTCGTCGCCGGTCTGAGTGCGGCGTGGAAGATCGCCACGACCTTTCTGCGGTTGGCTCTATCCTTGCGCAAAGAGCCGGCGCAACCGCGCCCGGCAACGGTGCTCTGAATGCATATTCTTCTCACGGGTGGCGCAGGGTTCATTGGACGGCATGTGCTGCGCGAACTCCTGACTCGCGGTCATGAAGTGCGCGTGCTCGACTCGCTGCGGCCGGACGTGCACGCCGCGCCGCAGCCGCTCGACGGCGCCGAGCTGCGGGTGGCCGACGTGCGCGATGCGCATGCTCTGGACGGTGCGCTCGGTGGCGTCGATGGCGTCATCCACCTCGCCGCCAAGGTCGGGCTCGGCGTCGACGTCGGCGATATGCCGGATTATGCGGGCTCAAACGACACCGGCACCGCCGAGCTCCTGGCGGCCATGGCGCGCGCCGGCATCAGGCGGCTGACGCTCGCCAGTTCGATGGTGGTCTATGGCGAAGGCGTCGGCCATTGCGCCGCGCATGGCGCGGTGCGGCCCGGGCCACGGCTGGAGCAGGCGCTCGCTGTTGGCCAGTTCGAGCCGCCCTGTCCGGTCTGCGGCAAGCCGCTCGGCACCGCATTGGTCGATGAGAACGCCCCGCTCGATCCGCGCAACGCCTACGCCACCAGCAAGCTGGCGCAGGAGTTCTACGCCGCAAACTGGGCGCGCGCCGGCGGCGGCTCGGTGGCGGCGCTGCGCTATCACAATGTCTATGGGCCCGGTATGCCGCGCGACACGCCCTATGCCGGCGTCGCCGCGATCTTCACGTCCGCGCTGCGAAAAGGCGAGGCACCCCAGGTGTTCGAGGACGGCCGCCAGCGCCGCGATTTCGTGCATGTGCGCGACGTTGCCGCCGCGACCGTGCTTGCCTGCGAGGCGCATACCGACGGCGTGCGCGCCTTCAATGTCGGATCGGGCACGCCGCGCACGGTCGGGGAGATGGCGGAGGCGCTGGCCGAAGCGCTCGCCGGTCCGCGGCCGGTCGTCACCGGCCGCTATCGCCTGGGCGACGTGCGTCACATCACGGCGGATTCGTCGCGGTTGAAACGTGAACTCGGCTGGCAGCCACGCGTCGACTTCGCCGACGGCATGGCTGAATTGGCGCGGCAGTAATCAGCCGTCGATCAGCGCGTTCGGTTTGGCGAAACGCTCGAGCGCCTTGGTGTCTTCGATGACGATATCGCGGCCGGAGCTGCGCACGCCGTATTTCGCCAGCAGCGCGAGATTGCGCGACAGGTTCTCAGGCGTCATGCCGAGGCTGGAGGCGAGCGTGCGCTTCTCGAAAGCGAGCTCGATATTGCGATGATGTCCCTGCGCGGCGTCGGCTTGCAGGATCCAGTTGGCCAAGCGCTCGGCGCTGGTGCGCAGCTTCTCGTTCTTCAAGGCGCGCACCACAGCGCGATAACGGTCGGCAAGTTCGTTGACGATCGCGCGTGCAAACTGGTGGTCGCGATCGAATACGGCGCGCACGGTCTGCGCCGGGATCATGAGGATCTGCGACGGCACCAACGTGCGCGCGGATTTCAGGTAGACCTCGTCGCGGATGACCGCGGCCAGAATGAAGGTCGTCACCGGGCGGATGATGTCGACGGTGGTCTCGTGGTGATCGTGTAAGCCGTAAAGCTCGACCGAGCCTTCGATTACGATGTGCAAAAAGTCGGGCAGGCTGCCTTCGTTGATCAGCGTCATGTGCTGAGGAAAACGCTGCAGGAAGGCGGCGGCGATCAGCTCATCGAAGTTCGCGTCGCTCATGCCGGCAAATAGCGGCAGCGCGCGAACGATTTTCCAATCCGAAGGACGCACGATGGTGTCTCCAAATAGAGGCCTGACGATCTCCCAGGAAACCTAAACGAGGTGGCGAAAACCGACTTGATAAATGTCAAAGAGGGGTCGCTCTTTGATCAATTTCTCACAGTGTTTCGCTGGCGCTCTGACTGCGCAAAACACCAAAAACTGTCGATAAAATCGGGCGCCTGCGGGCAAGGCGTCTCGCCCGGCCGGGCTGCCGCCGGCTGGGGCGCGACGACCCGCCCGCGCGGGGAAAGCTGTGCCCGTGCCTTATTTGCCCATCCGCTTCAGCTCGGCGCCCGCCGCCAGATAGTTCGCGGTGTGGATGTTGCACACTTCGCGCACGTGGTTGAACAGGCGCGTCGCTTCCGCGATGTTGCCCTTGGCCAGCGCATCCTCGCCGGTGAAGAACGAAAGATTGCAGTCGCGCGCACGGCCCATCATCGAGCCATGGCTCGAGGCAGGCGATACCTGGTCGGCTTTGATCTGGCCGAGGAAGTAGGCGACCAAAGTGCCCGGCCAGGCTTTGAGGTCCATCTTCTCGGCATAGCGGGCCAACTCGGCTGCGTCGTTCTGCCCGGCGCGGGCACGCGCGACGTGCAGCCACGCCACTTGGTAGGGCAGCCATAGAACATCGCCGGAATGCCCGGGCAGGCCAAGCGTCAAGGATTTTTCGAGATCGGTGGCGGCTTGCGCGTGGCGGCCGGCAAAGAATTGCGTCAGGCCGCGCTCGTTGATGGCTTCCCAGCCCTCCAGACCTTCCGCTTTGCCATCTTTCTCCGCCGCAGCGGTGAAGTCGGCGACCGCGCGGTCGTAGTCGCCCTTGGCGCGATAGGCAGTCGCGCGGTTCATCAAGGTCGTCACCGTGCTCTTCAACTTGAGTGCGGCGTCGAAGTCGGCGATGGCCTGGTCGAACTGACCGTCGAGGTGTGCGGTTTGTCCGCGCCCGATGTAAACCTCGGCGTCGTCGGTCTTGATCTTGAGCGCGGCGGTGAAGTCATCGATGGCGTTCTGCCGCAGCCGGTGCGCATCGTCTTTACGCTGGAAGGTGTCGGCGATCAGGCTCTTGGCGATGTATTCGGTGCCGCGCCCTTTGCGCGCCGCGAACTGGTCCGCGGTCGACAGGTCGCCGGCGCTGATCGCCTGGGTGAAGAGATGGATCGCCTCGTCGGCATTGCCGTTCTTCTCGGCCGCCTGCGCTGCCTTGAGATGATCGGCACCCGCCGCCTGCACGCCCGATGACAGCACGGCCACGCACGCAGCCGCCAACAAAATCCTGATCATGATCACTCCGTTTTCGACCTGGCCCCGAGTTCCGTTGCGGCCGCGCCGGCCGGTCCTCTGAGTGCCGCAGGCTTGTAGCAGATCGTCGAGACCGGAATTTGATATTTAGCAATTGTTGACGCGCCGTTGGCCACGGTGCATTGCCGCAGCCCCCTGGCTTGGCGCGTCAACGGGCCGCCGCTACAGTCCGCAGTCCTCATAATCGAAGAGACGAAACGCAATGCAGAGCCTTCGGACGCTGTCCTTCCCCGTGCGCGCGCTGGCCGGCGCAGCCCTCCTGATCGCCGCCAGCCTTCCGGCCCTGGCCCAGGACTATCCGTCGCGGCCGATCCGCGTAATCAGCCCTTATCCGGCCGGCAGCGCCTCCGACACGGTCACCCGCGTAGTCATGGAGCAGGTCGCGCAGAAGATCGGCCAGCCGACCGTCATCGAAATGCGGCCGGGCGCCGGCGGCAGCGTCGGCTTTGCCGCCGTCGCCAAGGCCCCGCCGGACGGTTACACGGTCGCCACTTCATCGTCGTCCATGGCCACGGAAAGCGTGCTGCACAGGACGTTGCCCTACGACCCGCAAAAGGATTTTGTGCACGTCGTACTGCTCGGCACGTCGCCGAACATCCTGGTGGCTTCGGCGAAAAGCGGGTTCAAGACCGTCGCCGATCTGGTCAACGCCGCCAAGGCGAAGCCGGGCACCATCACCTTTGCCTCCGCCGGCATCGGCTCCTCGTCGCACATGGCGGGCGAGCGCTTCCGCCTCGCCGCCGGCATCGACGTTCGCCACATCCCGTTCAAAGAAGGCGGCCTGGTGCAGGTGATGGCCGGCAACATCGATTTCTATTTCATCCCGCTGGCGGCGGCCGCCTCCGCGATCAGCAACGACAAGCTGGCGGTGCTGGCGGTCTCATCGACCAAGCGCGTGCCGGTCATCGCCAACGTGCCGACGGTGGTTGAAGCCGGCTATCCGGATGCCGTCTTCCGCTTCTGGAACGGCATTTCGGCGCCGGCCAAGACGCCGCGCGAGGTCGTCAACAAGCTGCACGACGTCACCAACGAGGTGCTCAAGGATCCGGCGCTGCAGGAGCGGCTTGCCAAGCTCGGCGTCGAGCCGGCGCAGTTGAGCGTCGAGGACTTCGCCAAGTTCTTTGCCGACGACTTCAAAGCCACCGCCGAGCTCGCCAAGAAGGCCGACCTCAAGCCGCTCGATTAATTTCCCCAAGGACTTTCGCAATGCCAATCGTTCCGCCGCGCATCGGCCCACAGCCGTGGGACGTCGTGCGCACCAAGCTCGACCAGTCGCTGCCCTTCGCCAATATGCGTGACACGCCCTATTACCGCGACGCGGTGTGGGAGCAATTCTCCAAGGCCGAATACGATCGCCGCTACAGGGCGCTGCGCGCCAAGATGCGCGAAGACAAGCTCGACGCCATCATCGCGCCCGGTGGCCCCAGCCATTGGAGCTTCGGCGGCGCCATGTTGTGGCTCACCGGCCATTGGGAGTGGCACGCGCTGTCGAGCTACGTGGTCGTTCCGCTCGAAGGCGAGCCGATGCTCGTCTATTCAATGGGCGGCACGCATGCGGAGGCGGTGCGCCGGAACGTAGAAGTCGTGGTAAAGGATGTGCGCCACAGCCGCAACGGCCGCTATGCCGACATCATGGTCGAGCGCCTGCGCGAGTTGAAGCTCGACCGCGGCCGCATCGGACTGATGGAGATCGATCCGCGCCACGCCGACTACATGCCGGTGAACCAGTACAACGTGCTGCGCGAGAACATGCCGGACGCGGAGCTCGTTTTCACCAAAGGTTATCTGCACGAGTTGGTGTCGATCCACAGCGCTGAGGAACTCGACTGCGTACGCAAGGCCGGCAAGCTGTGCCAGAACGCCATGGAGGCGATGGTTGCGCGCGCCAGGCCAGGCGTGAAGGAATATGAGCTGCGCGCTGCCGCGGGCGCCGCCATCCTGGAAGGCGGCGGCGACATTGATTTTCTCATCATCGGCTCTACGCCGATGGCGAATCCGGCGATGATCTTCGGCAATCCGCGTCCGTCCGCCCGCGTGCTGCAAAAGGGCGACATTATCAACATGGAGCTGGCCGCCGGTTATCGCGGCTACACCGCGCAGATCGGCTCACCCATCTGCGTTGGCCAGCCAACCGAGATGGTGAAGAAGTTCTGGCATGAGGTGACGCTGCCCGGCTATCGGCGCATCGTCGCCGAGATCGCGCCGGGCAAACCGGTCGAAGCTATGCGCACCGCCAGCCGCTTCTTCCGCGATAATGGCTACCAGTCGCGGCCGACCCAGACGCACGGCATCGATCTCGTCACCGACAAGCCGCACGTGGTGGCCGAGCACGTCGCCGCCGAAGCCTTCGAGCAGGTGCTGAAACCCGGCATGGTGATCATGGCCGAACCCAATCCGATCACGGCAGACGGGCTGTTCGGCATCTTCCTCGGCCACACCTTCATCGTGACTGACAGCGGGCACGAGGTGGTCGACGATTTCCCGCTAGAGATTGCGGTGGCGCAGTCTTAACGCTGCGGCAGCGACAGGGTTGCCCCAGCCTTGAGACCCCAACGATCGAGGTGGGCCGTGCTGCTACCGTCCGTGGCAACCCAATGACTATGCGTGCGGGTGCCGCCGTGGCTCACGATGCCCACCAGATCGCGCGAGGCGTAGATGCCTGCGACCGCCCCATCGAGGGAGTCGCCTTTAACCTCGCGTGTGAGAGCGATGGGCAGACCCATGCCGTGCGGGCCGTTGGTCGGGCCGATATTCACGTGCATGACGTAAGACGAAAGGGTCCCGCGGATTTGAAACGGAAACGGACCTTCCGGATCGAGTCCGTGCGTGCCTGCCGTGCGCGCCAGGAAAGGTTCGATCTCCTCGGGCGCAACATCTTGCGAAACGGGGATGGTCTGCCAGGCGGTTGCCGTGCCGACGGCGAGCAGCGCGGCCTGCTCCGCCTCGGCCGCCGGATGCGGTCCGACCGCGCCGTAGCTGACGATCGGTCTGCCGTCATAAATGGTGATTTCGCCGCGCGCGTCGGCGACGGCGCCGACACCGGTCGTGGGGCGCTTTGCCAACACCGGGCTCAGCGTCACTTGCGCACTGAAATCGCCGGCCAGGATGAGCCTACGAAAGGCGCCGAAGGATTCGATGCTGAAGGGCTGGCGTACCGTTTGCGTCTCCGTCGGCTGCTGCGCCTGCGCCAAAGTTGAGGCACAGAGCCAGAGAACCGCCGCTGCGATCATGACTTGATTCATGGCTGGCTCCGCCGTCGCATGACGTACCTCGATCCGACGCTTCCCCCTCTATCTGAAACCCGGCTTTGTGTGTATGATCCCGATCGCATTTATATACTTGACAAAAGTGCCGGGATAGGCGATATTTACGGTCATAGGGAGCTACCCCATGACCGCCGTGTTTCAAAATCCCATCTTTCAGGACGAAACCAAGGCCCGCGAAGCCCTTGAGGCCGTGCGCTGGCCTAACGGTCCTGTGTGCCCTCATTGTGGCAATGCCGATGCAGAACTGATCGCCAAGGTCGAAGGCAAGAAGCAATCACACCGGCCCGGCCTGTTCTACTGCAACGAATGTAAAGGCCAGTTCACCGTCACGGTCGGCACCGTATTCGAGCGGTCCAAGGTGCCTCTGACAAAATGGTGGCTCGCCACTCACCTATTCAACCAGGGAAAGAACGGCTGCTCGGCGCACGAAATTCATCGCACGCTCGGCGTCACCTACAAGACCGCATGGTTCATGATGCATCGCTTGCGTGAGGCGATGGATGATTTGCAAAGCGGCAGCGAGCCCATGGGCGGCAAAGGTCATTCCGTACAAGCCGACGAAACTTATTACGGCAACAGCAGCAAGCGGGCGAAGCACTACAAGAAAGGGCACTCGAAAAAGTCTGGCGTGATCGCGCTGGTCAATTCAAAGACTGGCGAGGCTCGCGCATTTGCCGTGAGCAAGGCAACGAGCAAAGTCGTTACCGATATTTTGAACAAGCACCTTCACAAAGATAGCACCCTGGTCACTGACGAAAGCCCTCTCTACCGGAAGGCTGGCATCAAAAAGCACCAAAAGGTGTTTCACACGATCAAGGAATACGTGAACAAGGATGGGTTCACCACGAACAACGTCGAAAACTTTTTCGGCACGTTCAAGCGCGGTATGCGCGGGACCTATCGTTTCTGCGGTGAGCAGCACCTACAGCGTTATCTCAATGAATTTGCGTTTAGGTACAACAACAGGTCCGGCCTCGGGGTCACCGATGGAGAACGGACGGCGCGCGCCATGAAGGGTATCGAAGGCAAGCGCCTGACGTACCGGCCGGCTAACTAAAATTACCTCAAAGAAGCAATTTGCTAGGCGTTTTTCGGCTTGGCGGAAACGCGCTTCCGCGCGGGACTCTTAGCCTTTTTCGGGCTAGCCTTACCGAGCTTCATTGTGTCGTGCGGTTTAGGCTTCATGCGGACCAGTGCCTGCATGAGCTTGGTCGTTTGCGACAGCGTTCCGAACATCATGGCTCCCGGTTCACGTTTTGGCATGAATAAAACTCCGACCAGAGAAGTCGCCTTAGTCGACGAGTTTGCAAAACTGCCCAGTGAAACTAGCTGGGTTGAGTTTAAGGTCAACAATTATCGACCGGAGTTGATAGGCACTTTAATTTCCGCGATTTCCAATGCAGCCCGGCTCAATGACGAGCGGTGTGGTTATGTGGTGTGGGGCATCGATAATAGCCATAATATAGTTGGCACTAAATTTCAGCCTGCGGCAGAGATGGTCCAAGACCAGCCATTAGAATTTTGGCTGGCGCGCAGACTGAGTCCTAGCATCAACTTTAGATTCAAAGACGTCCATCATACCAAAGGGCGGCTTGTGATGCTTGAGATACCAGCTGCCGAACAAGTCACAACTAAATTTGAAAATATTGCGTATTTACGGATAGGCCAGACAACTCCGAAGTTGGCCGATTTCCCTGTGCGCGAAGCTGCTTTGCTCTCCAAATTAAAACCGTTTGTATGGGAGTCCGGAGTTGCCAGAGCTTTTGTCCAGAGTGCAGAGGTCATCAAGTTATTAGACATCGCCGCTTACTTCACGCTCGGAGAGCAACCGGTTCCAAACACAGACGATGGTATTTGCTCGATCCTTGCTCACGACAAAATCTTATTCAAAGATGTCGGCGGCCGTTGGGATATCTCGAATCTTGGTGCAATCCTATTTGCCAAGGATATTGCTGAATTTGACAACATTTCACGCAAGGCAATGCGCGTCATTGAGCATGACACAGGATCACGCGCAACAACCATCAAGGAGCGGAGCGGAAAGTTAGGGTATGCTGCAGGGTTTGAGGGTCTGATCGAGTACATTAACAAACGCCTTCCGAGGCGCGAAGTTATTGGCAGGGCGTTGCGCGTCCCACAACCCGTCTACCCGGAAATTGCGATTCGTGAGCTTGTCGCCAACGCATTGATCCACCAAGACTTCGCTATTAGCGGTGCCGGGCCGGTAGTCGATATCTTTCCTGACCGTGTCGAAGTTTCAAATCCGGGAGCCCCGCTGGTGGAAACCCGCCGACTAATAGATTTTCCCCCGCGCTCAAGAAATGAGACGATGGCGGCTTTGTTACGACGTTTAGGGATGTGCGAGGAGCAGGGCAGCGGGATAGACAAGGTCATCATCGCGGCAGAAGAAGGCCAACTTGCTCCGCCTGATTTTCAGGACGAAGGATACAATATGCGCGCCACTCTTTTTGCTCGAAAGACGTTCGGCGCAATGAGCCAGGAGGAACGCGTTCGGGGCTGCTACCAGCATTGCGTTATTCGATATCTGGCAAACCAGGGGATGACGAATAGCACCCTCCGCCAGCGCTTTGGGGTGGCTGAGCGAAACGCATCTCAAATATCAAGAGTCATTAAGCAGACCCAAGAAGCTGGCTTGATTAAGCCCTCTGACGTGTGGAGCAGTCGTGGAGGCCACTACCTGCCTTCTTGGGCGTCCAAGTTATCTTGATCGGCAGTTTACGATTCGTTCACAATTTAAAAATGGCAGTTAAACCAAGGCTTTACAGCCCGCTTTTAAATTTCTTATCTTGACTCGGTTTTGACTCCACTCCCGGAACCCTCGCTGCCCTGTCAAGACAACATTTCCGCCTTATTGTTCGCTTTTGTCAAGTATATAAATGCGATCCCGATCATATGGCCAGGCCTGCTGACCCCATGAACGCGCGAGATTGGTTGTCGCCGTCGGTTCGCGGCGCCGCAGTCGAGAAGGGGCTGCAGCCCGGGCAGACCTTGTTTCGAGCCGGCGGCAAATCGAACGGTCTGTACGAAATTGTCAGCGGCACGGTGCGGCTGGTCCGCATCGATCGCAGCGGCCGCGAGGCCGTCTTGCAGACGGCGTCCGCCGGCGAAACCTTCGCCGAGGCGTCGCTCTTTTCACCGACATATCACTGCGACGCGGTGAGCTCGACAGAGGCGGTCGTACGTCTCTATCCGAAAGCCGCGTTGCTGACCGACCTGCAGCGCGATCCGGCGATCGCCAAGGCGTTCGCCGCGATGCTCGCGCGCCAGGTCATGACGCTGCGCACCCGTCTTGAACGGCGCAACATCCAGTCCGCGCGCGATCGCGTTCGCCATTTTCTCACCGTCAACGCCGGTGCCGATGGACGAACCGTGACGTTGTCGGGAACGGTGAAGGACCTGGCTGCCGATCTCGGGCTGACGCACGAGGCCTTGTACCGGACGCTGGCGCGCATGGAGGCGGACGGCGAGATCGCGCGCGCGGGAAAAACGATCAGAATCGCGCGGGCGACCTGATCGCGTGGGTCAGCGCCCCTGATAGCTCGGCGTGTGCACGACCAGCCCGTCGAGCTCTTGCGTCAGCTTGACCTGGCAGGACAGGCGCGAGGTCGGCTTCACCTCGAAGGCGAAGTCGAGCATGTCCTCTTCCTCGGCCGACGGCTTGCCAACTTTTGCGGCCCAGGCGTCGTCGACATGCACCAGGCAGGTCGCGCAGGTGCAGGCGCCGCCGCATTCGGCGACGATGCCGCCGATCGCATTGCGCAGCGCCGTCTCCATCACGGTCGAGCCGAGTTCGCCCTCGACCTCGTGACGGGTGCCGTCGTGTTCGACAAAAGTTACTTTAGCCATTTTCGTCTTGCTCTGACTGGCGCGGGACAATTCCTGCACGTCGCTCATGCGACACCCAATTTCTTCTGCAGACTGGTCGAAGAGGTCGTGTACTGGAAGACAAGCCGTTTATCCGGATGCACGTAGTGGTGGGCCTTTTGCGACATCAAGGCCGCCTCATGGAAGCCAGAGAGAATGAGCTTGAGCTTGCCCGGATAGGTGTTGATGTCGCCGATGGCGAAGATGCCGGGGATATTGGTCTCGAAGGTGCTCGTGTCGACCGGAATCAGTTCGTCGTCCATCTTCAGGCCCCACTCGGCGACAGGACCAAGCTTCATCGTGAGACCGAAGAACGGCAGCAGCGCATCGCACTCGATACGCGTGATGCTGCCGTCATTGCCCTTGACGCTCGCCGCCGTAAGCTGGCCGTTGTCGCCCTCGAGCAGCGTCACCTGGCCGATCTTGAGGTCCATGCCACCGGAAGCGACCAAAGCGCGCATCTTGTTGACGCTGTCGGGCGCGCCGCGGAAGTCGTCACGCCGATGCACCAGCGTCAGCCGCTTGGCGATCGGCTGCAGATTGAGCGTCCAATCGAGTGCGCTATCTCCGCCGCCGACAATCAGCAGCCGTTTGTCACGGAAAGCATCCATCTTGCGCACGGCGTAGTGCACCGACTTGTTCTCGTAAGGCTCGATGCCATTGATCGGCGGACGCTTGGGCTGGAACGAGCCGCCGCCGGCTGCAATGACGACAGCTTTCGCCTCGAACACTTTCCCCTGATCGGTCGTCACTCGAAACAGCGGATCGCCGACGTTCTCGACCTTGCTCACCATCTCGCCGAGATGGAAGGTTGGGCCGAACGGTTTGATCTGCTCCATCAACGCTTCGGTCAGCCCGTGGCCGGTGACCAGGGGGATGCCGGGAATGTCGTAGATCGGTTTCTCCGGATAGAGCTCGGCACACTGACCACCGACCTTGTCGAGGATGTCGACAAGATGAGCCTTGATATCGAGCAGGCCGAGTTCGAACACGGCGAACAGGCCGACGGGGCCGGCGCCGATGATCAGGACATCGGTCTTGATCGGTTCAGTCATCAATCTCAACCGGCGGGCAGGCCGGCTCCCTGTATCGTTATTGGTTTGGTTTATGCTGATCGGCGGGCCATCTGGCTATCGGGAATAGCGATCAGACGCAATAGTTCCGCGAGATTCTGCTCAGGTGTCCGGCCGGATGTGTTCAGCGCGATATCGGCCTTGGCATAGAGCGGCTCGCGGCTTTTCAGAATCGAGACGAGATCCTCCATGGCGCGTGTGTTGTTGGCCATCGGCCGCATGTCGCCTTGCGCCATCACACGGCGCATATGTTCCTGCGGCTCGGCGCGCACCCAGACCGTGAGGCAGGAGGACAGCAGCAATTCCAGCGTCGCCGGCTCGGCGACAATGCTGCCGCTGGTGGCGATGACGAATTCCGTATGTTGGCGCAGTACGTCCGAGAGGGCCTCCTGCTCGGCGCGGCGGAAGGTCTCCTGCCCGAACATCTCGAAGATCTCGCTGAGCGGCGCGCCGCTGCGCTTCTCGATCTCGCGGTCGAGCTCGATGAAGGGGGCGCCGAGCTTGTCGGCGAGCGCTTGGCCGAGCGTCGATTTGCCGCCGCCGCGCAGACCGATGAGTGCGATGCGGCGCCGGTGCTCGTCCTTGGAGACGGCGGAGAAATGGTGGGTGAGGAGGTGACGCGCTTCGGCGAGCTTGTCGGCCGGCAGCCGTTCGAGGAATTGCGTGAGCAGCACCAGATCGAGCGGCGGCTCGGCGCCGTCGCGCACGAGCTGCGTCACCGGCATGCCGAGCGCGCGCGCAACCCGCCGCAGCAGCACGATGGAGAGATTGCCTTTGCCGGCCTCGAGCTGTGCGAGGTAGCGCTCCGACACTTTGGCTTGCTGCGCCAGCACCTTGCGCGTCATGCCGCGCTGATTGCGCAGCATGCGCACGCGCTCGCCCAGGCGCTGCAGGTAGCCGTCGGTGGCGGTGTTGGCACGCGGTGTCATGCGTTTCGGCTAACATGCATTATAATGCGACGCAAGCGGTAGTTCTTGCTGCCTGGCTTTTGTGCGGCATTTCTCCGGCAAAGGGCTGCTTTTGTACGCATAAGACGGCTTGATTGCCATTGTAGGAACTTTTCTGAGTGCAGTTGGGCCGGTCCTCTTGCCCGCTTTAGGCTCGCGTGCTAGCAAACTGCACAATAATGCATAAATCAGGGAGAAGGCCGCCGGCCACCTTCGATCCGGCGCATAGCCTCATGCAGACAATCGATTACCGCACCGAGCCGTCGCGCTACCGGCACTGGCGTTTCGAGTTTGATGGCGACGTGGCCTACCTGATCATGGACGTCGATCAGGCGGGCGGCCTCTACGACGGCTACGAGCTCAAGCTCAATTCCTACGATCTCGGCGTCGACATCGAATTGAACGACGCGGTGCAGCGGCTGCGCTTCGAGCACCCGGAGGTGCGCGCCGTCGTCATCAAGTCGGGCAAGGACAACGTATTCTGCGCCGGCGCCAACATCCGCATGCTCGGCAAGTCGACGCACGGCGCCAAGGTGAATTTCTGCAAGTTCACCAACGAGACGCGGCTCGCCATTGAGGACGCGTCGGAGAATTCGAAGCAGACCTATATCTGCGCCATCAACGGCAACGCGGCCGGCGGCGGCTACGAGCTCGCGCTCGCCGCCGATCACATCATGCTGGTCGACGACCGCCGCTCGGCGGTGGCGCTACCGGAAACGCCGTTGCTCGCGGTGCTGCCCGGCACCGGCGGACTCACCCGCGTCACCGACAAGCGCAAAGTGCGGCGCGACCGTGCCGACGTGTTCTGCTCCATCGAGGAGGGCATCCGCGGCACCAAAGCCGTCGACTGGCGCCTGGTCGATGAGGTGGTGCCGAACTCCAAATGGAAAGACGTCGTGGCGGCGCGCGCACACGAGATCGCCGCCAAGTCCGACCGTCCGAAGAACGCCAAGGGGATACAACTCACGCCGCTCGAGCGCAGCGTCGACGGCGACCGCGTTTCCTATTCGCATGTCGAGGTCGAGATCGACCGCGCGCGCGGCCTTGCCACCGTCACCGTGCGCGGGCCGAGCGAGGGCGTGCCGGCTTCGGTCGAAGCGGCGCATGCGCTCGGCGTGAAGTTCTGGCCGCTCACCGTGGCGCGCGAATTGGAAGACGCCATCCTGCATCTGCGCACGAATGAGGCCGCCATCGGCGTCGTGCAGTTGAAGACCGACGGCGATTCCAAGGCCGTGCTGGCGCATGATGACTTCCTCGGCAAGGCCAACGGCGACTGGCTAATGCGCGAGACCCGCCATTACCTGAAGCGCGTGCTCAAGCGCCTCGACGTCACCGCCAAAAGCCTGATCGCGCTGATCGAGCCCGGCTCCTGCTTTGCCGGCACGCTCGCCGAACTGGCCTTTGCCGCCGACCGTTCGCTGATGCTGGTCGGCACGCGTGAGGGCGACAACCGCGAACCCGCGGCCATCATGTTGGGCGAGGCGAATTTCGGCTGGTATCCGATGGGCAACGGGCTGACGCGGCTCGCCACGCGCTTCCTCGGCGAACCCGATACGCTGAAGGCCGCCGAAGGCCGTATCGGCGAACCGATCGACGCCGACGAAGCGGCCGAGATCGGCCTTGTCACCGCAGCCTACGAAGACTTCGACTGGGACGATGAGCTGCGCATTCTCCTTGAAGAGCGCACCAGCTTCTCGCCCGACTCGCTCACCGGCATGGAAGCGAACCTGCGCTTTGCCGGCCCCGAAACGATGGAAACGAAAATCTTCGGCCGCCTGAGCGCCTGGCAGAACTGGATTTTCCAGCGGCCGAACGCGATCGGCGAGCAGGGCGCGCTCAAGCTTTACGGCAGCGGCGTCTCGCCGACCTTCAATAAGGAAAGGGTCTAGCCATGAACATCAACATTCAGGCGGTCGACTACGACGGGCTGATCCCCAACAACGTCGCGCTCGGCAGCGATCCGCGCGTCAAGCGCGCGCTGGAGAAGTGGCACCCGGGCTATATCGACTGGTGGAAGGACATGGGGCCGGAAGGCTTCCAGGAGTCGCTGGTCTATCTGCGCACCGCCATCTCGGTCGATCCGAAAGGCTGGGCCAAGTTCGACTACGTGCGCATGCCGGAATATCGCTGGGGCGTGCTGCTCGCTCCGCAGCATACCGACCGCAAGATTCCCTTCGGCCGTCATAAAGGCGAGCCGGCCTGGCAGGAAGTGCCGGGCGAATACCGCGCCATGCTGCGCCGCCTGGTCGTCATCCAGGGTGACACCGAGCCGGCCTCGGTCGAACAGCAGCGCCATCTCGGCAAAACCGCGCCCTCGCTCTACGACATGCGTAACCTGTTTCAGGTCAACGTGGAGGAGGGCCGTCATCTCTGGGCGATGGTCTATCTGCTGCAGAAATATTTCGGCACCGACGGTCGCGAAGAGGCCGAAGCCCTGCTGCAGCGCCGCTCCGGCGATCCCGACACGCCGCGCATGCTCGGCGCCTTCAACGAGAAGACGCCGGACTGGCTGTCGTTCTTCATGTTCACCTATTTCACCGACCGCGACGGCAAGATGCAGCTGCACTCGCTCGCGCAGTCCGGCTTCGATCCGCTGTCGCGCACCTGCCGCTTCATGCTGACGGAGGAAGCGCACCACATGTTCGTCGGCGAGACC
>Ga0134124_10001538_pt1 | contig 18566 bp, 18 predicted proteins | sample KB304_FD_96880 | JGI IMG/M metagenome (GOLD analysis project Ga0134124, IMG submission 96880) | Terrestrial soil microbial communities without Nitrogen fertilizer from Kellogg Biological Station, Michigan, USA - KB3-0-4 | ecosystem: Environmental > Terrestrial > Soil > Unclassified ...
GGCGGCGATCGCGCTGCTCGCGATCCGGCCGCCCGCCTCGGCCGCCCGGGCAACCTGCGACAGTCGCGCCCCGCCCCGCGCCTAGAGCCTCTTTCCCGATCTGACCCGTCGGACGTCGGCCTCCTGCGAGGCCGGCACTCTCGCGACCCTCAGGGGAGGCCTCCATGCGTGGACTCATCATCGTCGCCGTCTGGCTGGCGATCGTGCTCGTTCCCGGTCTCGCCGCCGCTCAGGATGCGGAGGCGCTGCGCCGCGAACTGGACCAGCTCCGCCGGCAGCAGGAGCAGTACCAGAAGGCCATCGAGGCGCTGAGCGAGCGCCTGAAGCGCCTGGAGTCACAGCCGGCCGCGGTGGCGCCGGCGCCGCCCGCCCCGGCCCCCGTCGCCCAGACGCCGCCCGCGCCCGGATCGAGCGGGACACCGGGATTGCTGGACCTGGCCCGGCCGCGCGAGCCGTTCGCGCTGTACGGCCAGCGGGGCAGCGGGCAGCTGCTGTTCGACATGGGCGTCGTCGGCGACTTCGTCGGCAACATCACCCAGCGCAACGTCGACAAGGCCAACGCCGGCACCTTCGCCGGCCGCGAGAACCGCTTCTTCCCGCGGGAGGTCGAGCTGAGCTTCTTCGGCCAGGTCGATCCCTACGCGCGGGCCGAGGTCCGGATCGAGTCGGGCGAGGACGAGCCCGGGGCCGAGACCGGCGTGTCGCTCGCCGAGGCCAACCTCACGCTGCTGACCCTGCCGTGGGGTACGCAGCTCAAGATGGGCCAGATGCGGGCCCGGTTCGGCTATTCGAACCAGATCCACGAGCACGACCTGCCGTGGGTCGACCGGCCCGACGCCCTGCGCAACTTCCTGGGCGAGGAGGGGCTCACCGAGAAGGGATTCGAGGCGACGATCGTGCCCGACCTGCCGTTCTATCTCGAGGCGCTCGTCGGCGTCTTCAACGGCGACAACGACGTGGCGTTCGGCTACGGCAAGCTGAGCCAGCCGCTGGTGACCGCGCGACTGCGGACCTTCTTCGAGCTCGCCGACGAGCACGCCATCCAGTTCGGTGTCTCCGGGGCCAGCGGGCAGACGCCCGATCGCCTGCGCAGCCAGCTGGCCGCCTTCGATCTCAAGTACAAGTACCGCCCGGAGGGATGGCTGCACCCGCTGCTCACGCTCGGCTCCGAGGGCATCTACTCCATCCGGCGCGTCGAGAACGACCTCGGCGAGAAGACCACGCGTGATCGCTTCGGCTGGTACGCGTACGCCGAGGTCCAGCCCTGGCGCCGCTGGGCGGGCGGCGTGCGGTACGACTGGTCGCAGTTCCCGGTCGATCCGGGTCGCGAGTGGGCGGTCGAGCCGTACGTGACCTTCTGGCCCTCGGAGTTCCTGCGCTTCCGGCTGGCCTACAAGCACACCGAGCGCTCGCAGCGCGAGGCGTTCTCCGAGAACGGCGGCAGCGGGCGGCTGGTCGACGAGCTGTTCTTCCAGGCCTCGTTCATCCTGGGCGCCCATCCGGCGCATCCGTTCTGAGGAGGATTGCATGACACGCCTCGCACGTATCGTCCTGGCCGTGATCGCCGTCGCCGCCCTGACCGGCGCCGTCGACGCCGCCGACAAGGTCCGCGTGGTCACCACGATCCCCGACCTGAAATCTCTGACCGAGGCCGTCGGCGGCGATCTCGTCGACGTCGACTCGCTGACGCGGGGGACCCAGAACTTCCACGAAGCCGAGGTGCGGCCGAGCATGATGCTCAAGCTGCGCAAGGCCGACCTGCTCGTCGAGAACGGCGCCGACCTCGACGCCTGGATCGACGTCGCCGTGCAGAACGCCAACAACGCCACCATCGTCCGGGGTGGCCGCGGGCGCATCGAGATCTCGCGCGGGGTCCCGCTGCTGGAGGTGCCGAGCACGCGCGTCGACCGCTCGATGGGCGACGTCCACCCGCTCGGCAATCCGCACTTCTCCCTCGATCCCGGGCTGGCGCCCACCATCACGCAGAACATCCTCGATGGCCTGCTCCGCGTGGCCCCCCAGCATCGCGCGGCCTTCGAGCGCAACCGGGCGGCGTTCCTGGCCCGGCTCGACGAGCAGATGGGCCACTGGACGAAGCTGATGGAGCCCGTGCGCGGAGCGAAGGTGGTCGTCTACCACCCGGACTTCATCTACTTCCTGACGCGCTTCGGGCTGGTCCAGCTCGGCGCCGTCGAGGACCGGCCCGGCATCCCGCCCTCTCCGCAGCACCTGGTGAACCTCATCCGGCAAATGAAGGAGGAGGGGGTGAAGGCCATCCTGGTCGAACCCTGGAACGACGTGAAGCTGGCGAACCGGTTGGCCGAGGAGGCGGGCGCCAAGGCGTACGTGATGGCCACCGCGGTCGGCGCCGTCAAGGGCGCCGACAACTACCTGGCCGCGATCGACTTCAACATCAACACGCTGGCGAAGGCACTACGATAACCCATGCTTGCCGATCTCTTCGCGATCCTGTGGGCTCCGTTCCTCATGTGCCTGGTGCTCACGGGCATCCACGCCTACCTGGGCGTGCACGTCCTCGCCCGCGAGGTGGTCTTCGTCGACATCGCGATGGCCCAGATCGCGGCGCTGGGGGCGACGGCGGCGTTCCTGCTCGGCCACGACACCGAGACCTGGCAGTCGTACGCGTACGCGCTGGCCGCCACCCTCGTGGGCTCCGTCGTCCTGGCGCTCACGCGGAGTCGGCGGCGGCGCGTGTCGCAGGAGGCCGTGATCGGCGTCGTGTACGCGGTGTCGTCCGCGGGCGCGGTCCTGCTCGCCGATCGCGCCGCCCACGGCGCCGAGCAGGTCCGCGGGATGCTGGTGGGCAATCTCCTCGCGGTGGGCCCACTGGAGGTCGGAAAGGTCGCCGGGCTGTACGCGCTCGTCGGCCTGCTGCACTGGTGCTGTCGCCGGCCGTTCTTCCTGATCTCCGCCGATCCCGACGCCGCCTACGCCGAGGGCTGGCGCGTGCGGCTCTGGGATTTCCTGTTCTACGCGTCGTTCGGCGTGGTCGTGGCCAGCTCCGTGCGCATCGCCGGCGTCCTGCTGGTGTTCTCCTACCTGATCGTGCCCAGCCTGGCCGGCGTCGCGCTCGGCGGCTCCGTGATGTCGCGATTGCTCATCGGCTGGAGCTTCGGCACGCTCGTCAGCGTCCTCGGGATGGTCGCCTCGGCCGCCCTCGATCTGCCGACCGGCGCCACCGTGGTATGCGCCTTCGGGCTCACCCTCAGCGTGTTCGGCATCGCGTTTCACCTCGGCTGGATGCGCGCCGCCAAGCCGGTTCTGTGACGTGACGCGGCGACTCCTGGTCCTGGCCGCCGCGCTCCTCGCTCTCGGCTGCGCCGCGGGGGCGCCGATCGCGAGCGTGGCGGATCTGCGCGGCGAGTGGAAGGGCCGTGTCTCCAACCCGATGGGCCAGGCGCCGGCGGCGCTGGCCGTGGCCGAGAACGGCGACTTCAAGGGCGTGATGTTCCTCGACGGGGGCGATCGGAATTTTCACGGCGCCCTGATCGTCGTCCGGCCTGGGCAGGTGCGCTATCAAGGTACCGACGGCAACGGGACGGTCAGAATCGCCGAGGAGAACGGCCGGCGTGTGCTGAGGTTCCTGCGAGACGGCGGCGGCGTGGACGCGATCTTCCGGCAGTTCTGAGCGCCGGACGTCGAAGGCGGCGGGGCGCTACGTGGTCAATGCCCGTGCAGGAAGGGGAGGCGGAAGAAGAGGAGGAAGCCGTTCATCGTCGAGAGCGCGCCGAGGATCGCCAGGATCGACGAGAACCAGAACATCGGCCGGGACGTCGACAGGATCGATACCGAGGCGCACACGATGGAGATCTGCAGGAGCACCTCGGCGTAGTCGAAGTACGGGTCCTTGGTCTGGTTGCGGTCGCGCTCGGCCTCGAACGCGCGCGCCTTGGGCTCGATCTCCTTCTTGTCGACGACCATGCGCTTCTCTTCGTCGCCAAACTTCTTGGCGAGCGCCTCGAACTTCTCGCGCTCCGCTCCCTTGAGCGCCGAGGGATCGGCCAGCTGCGTCTCCAGCATCACCTTGTTGCCGCGGTTGAGGTGCTCGCGGATCACCTTGGACTGGTAGTACGCCCACTGGTTGGAGGCTTCCTGCTGGGCGATCAGCATCTCCTTCATCGCGTTGTTGCCGCCGAGGGAGGCGATGGCCAGCACGACGGCGTAGATGGCGGTGACGAGAGCGACGCGACGGCTGAAGGCCTTGTCGCGTCGCTCCTCGAGTTCCTCGGGGTTCGGGAGCTCGACCTCAGCCACGCGGCGGCGTCGGCCCCTTGCGCATCTCCTCGCGCATGGCGTCCTTGCCGGCCTCGAAGGCCGTCATGAGGCGCTGCGTCTGCTCCTCGAACAGCTCCCGGCTCTTGTCCAGCCACTCACCGGCGCGCCCCTGGGCCTCGGTGGCCACCTCCTGCGCGCGCCGGGCGAACTCGCCGCCGTGCTCGACCAGTAGCTCACGCGTCTGCTGCCCCGTGCGCGGCGTCAGCAGCAGCGCGGCCGCCGCCCCGATCACACCGCCCAGGAAGAACCAGCCCAGGTACCCTGCCGCATCGTTCTGCTCAGTGGCCATCAATCATCTCCTTGTTTCCCTCGCAGCCGCTGCACGAACACGTCGACGCCCCGCCGCAGGCCGGCGGCCAGCCCGACAATCTGGCCGACGCGCGCGAGGCCGGACAGACCGGCCACGACGCGGCCCAGGCCGTCGGCCACCGCCTGCACACGCTCGGTCACGTCGCCGACCCGCTTGACCTCCAGCCGGAGCTCGTGCGTGAGCTCACGGACCTCCTCCGTCGCCCCGTGCACCTGCGCGATGAGCGGGCGCAGCTCCTGCTCGACGATGCCGAGCAGCGCGTCCGTCCGACGCAGGGCTCTGCGCAGTGCCAGGACAGCCGACACGAGGGCCGCGGTGAGAGCAACGGCGCAGGCGATCAGCACCAGCTGGGCCCACGGCTGCATGGGGCCGAATTATCGCCGCAAAGCCCGCCGAAAATCAATAAATCCGTTGACTTTGGGCTCTCTCCCGACGACATTTAAGCCATGTCGGCCCAGGACCGCTTCGAAGAGCTTCGCCGGCGTCAGGCGCTGGCCGAGCTCGGCGGCGGTGAGGAGCGGATCCGGCGCCAGCACAAGGCCGGCAAGAAGACGGCGCGCGAGCGCCTGGAGCTGCTGCTGGACCCCGCTTCCTTCCTGGAGATCGACCGGTTCGTCGTGCATCAGAGCCACGACTTCGGCATGGAGGACCAGAAGGTCCTGGGCGACGGAGTCGTCACCGGCTCCGGCCGCATCCACGGCCGGCCGGTCTTCGTGTTCGCCCAGGACTTCACCGTGTTCGGTGGCTCGCTGTCGGAGGCCTACGCGCGGAAGATCTGCAAGGTGATGGACCTGGCCATGAAGACCGGTGTGCCCGTCATCGGCCTCAACGACTCCGGCGGCGCCCGCATCCAGGAGGGCGTCGTCTCGCTGGCCGGCTACGCCGACATCTTCCTGCGCAACACGCTGGCCTCCGGCGTCGTCCCCCAGATCTCGGCCATCATGGGACCATGCGCGGGCGGGGCCGTCTACTCTCCGGCCATCACCGACTTCGTGGCGATGGTGAAGAACACGTCGTACATGTTCGTGACGGGCCCCGACGTCATCCGCACGGTGACCCACGAGGAGGTCTCGGCCGACGAGTTGGGCGGCGCCACCACCCACAACGCCACCTCCGGCGTGGCCCACTTCGCCGCCGACAGCGAGGAAGAGTGTCTGGCGCTGATCCGCGAGCTGATGACCTTCCTGCCGTCGAACAACGTCGACGACCCGCCGCGCCGGGCCACCCGCGATCCGATCGACCGGCGCGACGAGGCGCTGCAGTCCCTGGTGCCCGAGCAGCCGAACAAGCCGTACGACATGAAGGAGGTCGTCCGCACCATCCTCGACGACCACTACTTCTTCGAGGTCCACGCCGCCTTCGCGCCGAACATCATCGTCGGCTTCGGCCGCCTCGGCGGCCGGCCCGTCGGCATCGTCGCCAACCAGCCGGCGCACCTGGCCGGCTGCCTGGACATCAACGCCTCGCTGAAGGCCGCGCGCTTCGTGCGGTTCTGCGACTGCTTCAACATCCCACTGGTCACCTTCGAGGACGTGCCCGGCTTCCTGCCCGGCACCGCCCAGGAGTTCGGCGGCATCATCAAGCACGGCGCCAAGCTGCTCTACGCCTACTGCGAGGCGACGGTGCCCAAGCTGACCGTGATCACGCGCAAGGCCTACGGCGGGGCCTACGACGTGATGTCCTCCAAGCACATCCGCGGTGACGCCAACTTCGCGTGGCCGACGGCCGAGATCGCGGTGATGGGCCCGGAGGGCGCCGTCAACATCCTGTACCGCCGCGAGATGGACGCGGCGGCCGACCCGGCGGCGTTCCGGGACGCCAAGATCCGCGAGTACCGCGAGAAGTTCGCCAACCCGTACGTGGCCGCGGAGCGCGGCTACGTCGACGAGGTGATCGAGCCGCGCGACACCCGGGCCCGCCTGTGCGCCATGCTCGAGGTGCTGAAGACCAAGCGCGACACCAACCCGCCGAGGAAGCACGGGAACATCCCGTTGTGAGGGCCGCCGCGTGAGCAGTCAGGAGAGGAAGCCGGAGTTCACCACGTCGTGGGGCACGCCCCGCCGGCGCATCTACGGCCCGGCCGACCTGCCCGCGGACGGGGTCGCCGCCGAGTCGCCGGGGCAGTATCCGTTCACCCGCGGCGTGCACGAGTCCATGTACCGCTCGCGCCTGTGGACGATGCGCCAGTACGCCGGCTTCGGCTCCGCCGCCGAGACGAACAAGCGCTACCGGTTCCTGCTCGACCAGGGCCAGACGGGATTGTCGGTCGCCTTCGACCTCCCGACCCAGATGGGCCACGACCCCGACGCGCCGATCGCGCGCGGGGAGGTCGGCAAGGTCGGGGTCTCGATCGCCGCCCTCGAGGACATGGCCGACCTCTTCGAGGGCATCCCGCTCGACCGCGTGTCGACGTCGATGACGATCAACGCGACGGCCGCCATCCTGCTGGCCCTCTACGTCGCGGTCGGCCGGCGCCAGGGCGTGGCCCCCGAGCGGCTGTCGGGCACGACGCAGAACGACATCCTGAAGGAGTACATCGCGCGCGGGACCTACATCTTCCCGCCGACGCCCTCGATGCGCCTGGTCACCGACGTGTTCGCCTGGTGCCGCCAGCACGTGCCGCGCTGGAACACGATCTCGATCTCCGGCTACCACATGCGCGAGGCCGGCTCCACGGCGGTGCAGGAGGTCGCCTTCACGCTGGCCAACGCGGTCGCCTACGTGCAGGCCGCGGTCGAGGCCGGCCTCGACGTCGACAGCTTCGCGCCCCAGCTGTCGTTCTTCTTCAACGCCCACAACGACCTCATCGAGGAGGTGGCCAAGTTCCGGGCCGCCCGGCGGCTGTGGGCGCGGCTCATGCGCGAGCGGTTCCACGCCCGCGATCCCCGCTCGATGATGCTACGCTTCCACGCCCAGACGGCCGGCAGCATGCTGACCGCCCAGCAGCCCGAGAACAACATCGTGCGCGTGACCGTGCAGGCGCTGGCCGCCGTCCTGGGCGGCTGCCAGTCGCTGCACACCAACTCGATGGACGAGGCCCTCGCGCTGCCGACGGAGCGGGCGGTGCGTATCGCGCTCCGCACGCAGCAGGTGCTCGCCTTCGAGTCGGGCGTGGCCGACACCGTCGACCCGCTGGGCGGCTCGTTCGCGGTGGAGCGACTGACCCGCGATATCGAAGGCGAGGCGGACGTGTACATCAGGAAGATCGATGAGCTGGGTGGATCGGTGGCCGCCATCGGCTACATGCAGCGCGAGATCCAGGACGCCGCGTTCCGATGGCAGCGCGAGGTCGAGGACAAGACGCGCGTCGTGGTCGGCGTGAACGACTTCGTCACCGACGACCCGCCGCCGGGCAACCTGTTCCAGCTCGACGCCGGCGTGGGCGAGGCCCTGGCCGAGCGGCTGGCGCGCCTGCGCCGCACGCGCGACGCCGACCGGGCGGCCCGGGCCCTGGACGCGCTGGAGGCGGGCGCCCGGGGGCGCGCCAACCTGATGCCGCTGCTGGTCGAGGCCGTCGACGCCTCGACGACGCTCGGCGAGATCTGCGAGCGCCTGCGCGCGGTCTTCGGCGTGCACCAGCCCTCGGTGACGTTTTGAGGCGCGCCACCGCCCTCGCCGTCCTGGTGGCCATGCTCCTGGTCGAAGCCGTGCCGGCGCGGGCCGGGATCGCCGATCGCGTGGCGGCGACCTTCGCCCTCATGGCCGCGGACTTCGTGAAGGCGTTCCAGCCCGTCGAGGCCGTGGTCGTCTCCGCGGAGGGCACCGAGATCTTCCTCGACGTCCACCAGGGCAACGGCGCGCAGGTGGGACAGGAGTACACGGTGTTCCGCAAGGGCGACATGTTCTACCACCCGCTGACCAACAAGCCGCTCGGCTTCTACGAGGAGATCCTGGGCCACGCCCAGATCATCCGCGTGTACCCGAACTTCTCGGCCGCGCTCTACCAGCCGCTGCCGGACACCCCACGCCCGCGCGCGACCGACGGGGCCCGGATCACTCGCGCCCGTGTGCGCGTGGCCATCACGCCGGTGCTCGACCTCACCACGATCCACGCCGACGTCCGCCGCGTGCCGTACATGCTGGCGGCCGCGCTGGAAGGCTCCAAGCGCTTCCAGGTCATCGACCCATTGGCCGTCAGCGACATGTTCGCCAGCGGCAGCCTTCGGGTCGAGGAGATGCTGGCGCGTCCCGAGCGCTCGATGCGCACCGCCCGCAACCTGGAGCTCGCCGGCTGGATCCTGCCAATGCTCCTCGAGCGACGCGGCGTGACCTATCTCGATGTCACCTACATTTCCGCCATCACCGGAACGGCGCTGATCTCGCGCCGGCTGCCCCTGGTCACCGCCAGCGCCACCGAGGAGCAGCGGTTCCCGTGGGAGCCGCGCCCGGAGGACTGAGGGTGTGTGCTTGTGTGCTATGGTAGTCGCCGCATGAAGGCGCGGTATCTCGCCGGGCTGCTCGCCGTCCTCGTCACGGTCTCCGGTTGTAGCTCGGTCCGTCAGATATTCGGTATCCCGAATCCCGGGGAGCCGACCATCAACCTCAAGTCGGCCGAGACACGCTGGGTTCTCATCAAGAATCCGCGCTTCGGCGATGTCCGCAGCGAGCCGGAGTACGTCTGGGTCGAGGATGACAAGCTTCCGACCACGATCACCACGCTCGTGCGGGGCAAGGGCGCGATCATCGCCCCGCCGGAGATCGTGGCGAAGTACGGTCCGCCGCCGGGCGGTGGCAAGATCAGCCCGAAGCAGGGTGTGCCGTACCAGACGGTCGAGCCGCAGCGCACCTCGTCGACGCCCGATCCGCGCTCCGGCGGCAGCGCGGCGGTGGCCCCGGTGCCGGCCGCGCCCAGCAAGGCCGTCGCGGCGGCGGTGCCGGTGGTGCCGGCACCGGAGCCGCCCAAGCGCGGCCTGGTCGTCCTCGTGGAGCCCTCGCGCATCGTGGTCGATCTCACCGCCGCCGACGGCCTGCAGCCGGGCACCCTGCTGAGCCTGCGTCGTGACCGGATCCCGATCGTGCATCCCGTGACCGGCGAGGTGCTGGGTGAGCTCGACGACGAGGTGGCCACCGCCCGCGTCATCGAGACGCGGGACCGCTTCTCGGTGGCCGAGGTCCAGTCGGTGGCGCCCGGCTCCCAGGTCCAGGTCAAGGACCGGGTCTTCCTCAAGTAAGCGCGTCCGCGTTGGCCACGCCCACTCTCGAGCGCGTCCTCAAGGAGCGGGTGGCCGCGCTGGTCGGCGACGACCTCGCCGCCGTCGAGGCGGAGATCCGCCACGAGCTGCACTCGCCGGTCCCCCTGATCCAGGAGATGGGCGGCTACATCGCCGGCGCCGGGGGCAAGCGGCTGCGCCCGATCCTGCTCCTGCTGGCCGCCCGGCTCGCCGACTATCGCGGCCCCCGCGCCATCCGCCTGGCCTGCGTGGTCGAGCTGCTCCACACCGCCACGCTGATCCACGACGACGTGGTGGATCAGGCGCCGCTGCGGCGCGGCCGGCCCTCGGCCAACGCGCAGTGGGGCGACGACGCCTCGGTGCTGGTGGGCGATCATCTCTACTCGAAGTCGTTCGCGGCGCTCGTGCGCGACAACGATCGCGGCGTCATGGAGACGCTGGCCCGGGCCACCGTGTCGATGACCGAGGCCGAGGTGTTCCAGCTCCAGCTCAAGCGCAGCGGGCTCACCTCCGAGGCCGATTACGTGCGGATCATCACCCAGAAGACCGCCTCGTTCATGTCGGCCTGCTGCCGGATCGGCGCCTTGCTGGGCGCGGTGCCGTCCGCGCAGACGGAGGCGCTCACACGCTACGGCCTCGACATCGGCATCGCGTTCCAGATCTCCGACGACGCGCTCGACTTCACGGCGGACCAGGCGCGGCTGGGCAAGGCCATCGGCGCCGATCTGCGCGAGGGCAAGCGCACGCTACCGCTCATCGCGATGCTGGAGCGCGTGCCCACCGCCGACGCCGAGCAGGTGAGGGCCGCGCTGCGGCGGCGCACGCTGGAGGCCGCCGAGATCGAGGACATCCGCCGTCTCGTGCTCGAGCACGAGGGCGTGGAGTACGCGCGGGTGCGCGCGCACGCCTTCGCGCAGGCGGCCAAGGCCGACCTGGAGGCGTTCGCGCCCTCGGAGGAGCGGGAGACCCTCTCGCTGGTGGCCGACTTCGTCGTGGATCGCGACCGTTGACTGTCGCTCGCCCACGCGTGTGGCCGGCCTCGTCACGCTGACGACCGACTTCGGGCTCCGCGACGCCTACGTCGCGGAGATGAAGGGCGTGATGCTCGGCATCGCCCAGAAGGCCAACCAGTCCCTGCAGCTCGTCGACGTCACCCACGAGGTCGAGCGCCACGACATCACCGAGGGCGCGCTGGCGCTGGAGGCGGCCGCCCCGTTCTTTCCGCCGGGCACCGTGCACCTGGCCGTCGTGGATCCCAGTGTGGGAACGGCCCGGCGCGGCCTGGCGGTCGAGGCCAACGGCCACGTGCTGGTGGGGCCCGACAACGGCCTGTTCACGCCCTTCCTGACCGTGGATGGCTGGCGCGCCTTCGAGATTGCCGAGGCCGACTATCGGCTGCCGTTCGTGAGCCGGACCTTCCACGGGCGCGACTTGTTCGCGCCGGCGGCCGCGCACCTGGCGCTCGGTCTGGATCCGGCACGCCTGGGGCCGGCGGTGAGCGACCCGGTGCGATTGGCGTGGCCCGAGGTGCGCGCGGTCGCCGGCGCCGTCGCGGGTGCCGTCGTCCACACGGACCGCTTCGGCAACCTCATCACGTCGATCCACGCCCGCTCCGTGGATCTGCTCGACACCGGGCTCGTGATCCGCATCGGCGGCCGCGAGGTGTCGCTGGTCGGGACCTATGCGGACTTGCCGGCCGGACGGCCGGGCGCGCTCGTGGGCTCGGGAGGGCGACTGGAGATCGCGGTGCGCGAGGGCAGCGCCGCCGCGGTGCTGCGCGCGCGGCGGGGAACGCCGGTGGTCGTCAGTCGGACTTTGGACTCGAGGCGCCCGAGGAGGCGCCGCTAGTGCCTCCGGAGTCCGACTTCGCGGGCGCCGTCGCCGGCTTGTCCGGCTTCGATTCCGGCTTCGACTCCGACTTCGACTCCGACTTCGACTCCGACTTCGACTCCGACGTAGTGCTCGACGACTTCTCGGCGTTGAGGCCCTTCTTGCGGGCCTCGGACGGGTAGTCGGTGACGTACCAGCCCCCACCTTTGAGGATGAACGGTGTGGCCGAGAGAAGCCGGTGCACGGGACCGCCGCAGACATCGCAGGTGGTGAGGGCTGGCTCGGAGATTCGCTGGCGAACCTCGAAGGTGCGGTGGCAGGAACCGCACTCATACTCGTATGTCGGCACGAGTGGAGGCTACATGGGAGGGGAAAGCGTGTCAACACGCGGAGTTGCGATCCTACTGATCGGGCTGTTCCTGGGGGCGTGCGCGTCCACCGCGGTGACGGAGCCCGACCGTCTGCGCGCTCGCGCCGCCTACGAGCGCGCGCTCACGCACGTGAGCGATCGTCAGCCTTCGCCGGCCCTCGGCGCGCTCAAGGAAGCCATCAGCATCGATCCGACGGTGGCGACCTATCACGATCTCCTCGGCCTGGTCTATCTGGAGCTCGGACGTCCGGATATGGCAATCGAGGAGCTGCGCCGGGCCGTCGAGCTCGATCCCAAGCTGGCGGACGCCCAGTTCCACCTGGGGACGGCGTTCGCCGAAGCGGGGCGGTGGGAGGAGGCGGTGGCCAGCTACCGCCGGGCCCTGGCCCTGCCGACCCTCACCATCCATGACTTCGTCCACCAGAACCTCGGGCTCGCTCTCTACCACCTCAAGCGCTACCCCGAGGCTGAGAGCTCCCTGCGGTTCGCCCTGAGCCTCGACCCCAAGATGCAGGCGGCCTACTACAACCTGGGTCTAGTCCTGGTGGCCGAGCGGCGTTCCGACGAGGCCAAGGCGGCCTTCCGGACGGCCCGGCAGCTGGCGCCGGACACTCCATTTGGACAGGCCGCTCTCGAGCGCCTCAAGGCGTTGGGGGATGGCGGCTAATTCCCTGTTCGATCGGCAGAATTCCCGTCATCGGAAGGTGCCTTTTTTCTTGACGGTGTCAGTCCCACCACGGTAAAACCGTCACGCTGTCTGCACTCCCGGCAACTGTTGGTGATGTCGCTTTTGGGCAACGTACGTAGCGCAGCGCACCACAACTGAGGAGGCAGTGCATGAGACGGACACTGGCAGTAGTCGCGTGCCTCGTCGCCCTTCTCGGAATCGTCCCTGTGGCATTCGCCCAGGCGCCGGCTCCGAAGGTGACGATCGTCGGCCTGTTCGACCAGATCACGTCAGCGGGCAAGAACATCTACGACGGCGACTTCACTCGTTCGAGTGAGCGTGAGTGGTACGCGCGCACTCGGTTCCGCCCGGACTTCACGTTCGAGGTGGGACGCACCAAGGCCGTTCTCGGACTCGAGATCGACCTCTCGTACGGTCAGATGGGAGCCAACGACGGTGGCTTCCCGGGCAACAACTCGGGGACCAACTCCGGTTGTAAGGGCGGCAGCAACGGCTGCTTGGACACCAACACGGACGTCGGCGGCATGATCGAGATCAAGTGGATCTACACAGAGTTCGACCTGACCGGCAAGGACAGCCTCCTGCCGTTCATCCCGGTCGCCACGGTGGCGCGCGTGGGCGGTCAGCCGTATGCCACGCTGGCCAACTACAAGATCGCGTACGCCAACGGCGACTTCGCGGGTATCTCGACGCGGACGACGTTCGCGCCGAACCTCAACCTGGCGCTCGCGTACGTTCAGGTCGAGGACGAGATCGCGGGGAGCAACCGGCTGGCTCGCACCGCCGCCAACCGGCGCGGTAATGACTTCGCGGTCATCGTCAGCCCGGAGATCACGCCGTTCAAGGGGCTCGACATCAAGCCGCTGTACTCGTACTTCTACGCCGACGGATCCACCAGCAGCGCGGCCCGGCGTCCGATCAACAACCAGCAGGGTGGGGTGGCTCCGACCGAGGAGAGCCGGCACACGATCGGTGTCGACGCGCGCTGGCGCTCGGGACCGTTCTCGCTGGACCCCACTTTCTACTACCAGTTCGGCGACCGCAACCAGCGGGGCGCGGGCAGCGCCAACATCAGTGCTTTCCTGGCGGACGTCCAGGGAGGCTTCCAGCTCGGACCGCTGCTCCTCGAGGCGCGCGCTATCTGGTCGAGCGGTAACGAGGCGAAGGACGACCTCCGTCAGAGGGTCCGCTACTTCGAGCCGCTGAACCTCGACACCGGATACTACTCGGGTTGGGCAAACATCCTGGCCCTCGGTGTCGACTACTTCAACGGCGGCGGCGGCGCTCTGCAGAGCTTCGACACCAACGTCGGCTACGACCGGTATGGTCGGCGTCAGTTCGGCTTCCGGGCGACGTACAGCCTGACGCCGGCGCTCGCGTTCTACGGCATCGTCAGCCCGACCTGGACTGACGAGAAGGTCGACACCGACACGGGCATCGCGGCCGGAGGCGCCGCTCGTACGGCCCCGGTGGCAGCCACGAACGGTGGCGATTCGCGCTACATCGGTACGGAAGCTGACATCGGTCTGACGTGGCGGTTCGCGCCGAACACCGTGTTCGACCTTGTCGGCGCCTACCTGTTCGCCGGTAGCGCGCTGGATACCTTGGACGCCAGCGGTCATCGGGATTCTCAGGACGGCTGGACGGTGGCCGCCCGCGTGCGGTTGTCGTTCTAGTCGAGTTACACGCGTAACCCCGGGGCATGGGGGGTAACCTCCATGCCCCGTTTCTTTTTCCTCACGCCAGGATGGACCGGCGGATTCCTTGACTCTCCCGATGCCGTGGGCTAGCCTCGGGCCATGCGCGCGGCCCGCCTGACGATGTCCCGCGCCTCCCGCGGACTCACCCTCAGCCTGATCCTGGTCGCCCTCGCCTCGGTGGCGACGGCACAGACCACGCCCTCCTCGCTCAGCGTCGTCGTCGACCAGGTGCTCGGCCTGTTCCCCAAGGTGGACGGCGACGTGATCGAGGTCACGGGCAGCGCCGTGACGCTCTCGCTCGGCCGGAAGGACGGCCTGGTCTCGGGCATCGAGCTCAGCGTCTATCGCGAGGGTCGGGAGCTCCGGCATCCGAGGACGGGCGCGCTGCTGGGGCGCACGGAGCAGACGGTCGGCCGCGTCCTGGTCGAGCAGGTCCAGGAGGGCTACTCCACCGCGCGCGTCTCGCAGGGCAGCGATGTGCGAGCCGGTGACCGGGCGCGGGTGTCGGCGGGCAAGATTCACCTCACCGTGGTGCCGCTCGTCGAGGGCGTGAAGGACGGCCTGGCCGAGGCCGCGGTGCAGGATCTCGTCGACGGGCTGAACCGGACCGGTCGTTTCCAGATCTCGATGGGCGACCCGGTGGCCGTCGCACTGCTGCAGGAAGGGATGCAGCGCCAGGACATTCTCGAGGGCAAGGGCCTGGCCAAGCTGGCCGACCGGTACAAGCTCGAGAACGCCCTGATCGTACACGTGAAGCCCGTCCAGAAGAAGCCGTTCATGGACGTGCGCCTGTACGCGCTGCCGGGCCCGAGCCAGCTCATGACCACCGGCCTCTTCGTCCCGCCGTCGCTGCGCGCCCAGCCCAAGGGCGACTTCTCCGCGTCGACGCAGGCACGCAACAACCAGACGGCGGCGCCCCAGCGCTCGCTGCTGGCCCGGCTGCTCACGGGCGAGCTCGACTACGGAAGCTATTCGAGCGGCGAAAGCTCGATCCCGCTGAAGGAGATCGCGAAGTACCCGTTCGTGGTGACCTCGCTGGACGTGGCGGTGGCGCCGGCCGACAAGGTCGCGCGCATGGTCATCACCGACGGCCAGAAGGTCTACCTCTACCGCATCGTCGAGCGGGTGCTGGAGGCGGAGTGGACCTGGGCGGCCGACGCCGCCGCCGGGATCTTCGGCGTGCAGCTGGCCGATCTCGACGGCGACGGCGTGCTCGAGGTCGTCGTGAACCGCTATCACCCGAACCCGGGGATCCTGCTGAAGTCCACGATCCTGACGACGCGCAACGGCAAGCCGGCGGTGGTGGTGGCCGACGAGGCCCACATCCTGCTGGCCATGGATGTCGACGGGGACGGGGTCAAGAAATCGTTGTGGGGCCAGGATTTCGTCCAGGCCGGGTTCTTCAAGAAGGGCCAGGTCGACAGGCTCGTCGCGCGCAATACCGCCTTGGCCTCCGATGGACGGGTCCAGGTGCCGGCGGAGTTCCGGGCGACCGGTGCGACGATGTCGAACATCGCCGGCAAGGACGCGATCCGGTCGCTGGCCTACATCGACGAGCACAACCGCCTGCGCGTCTCCATGGGCAACCAGGAGCTCTGGCGCTCTTCCTCGCCGGTCGGCGGCGGCGTCGTCAAGCTGGTCGTCGACACGCAGATCGAGCGCGGCGGCCGCAGCTACGTGTACCTGGCCGAGCCGAATCCCGTGGCCATCGACCTCGACGGTGACGGGATCGACGAGATCGTCGTCGTCCAGAACCAGGTGCCGGGCCGCATGGCCGTGGTCTACAAGGGCCCGGCCGGCTTCCGATTCCAGTCCGTGAACTCCGGCTTCGAGGGCACGATCACGGGGATGGGCGCCATTCCGGGCGATCCGGTGCCGTCCCTGGTCGTGGCGGTTACGCGTTTCTACGGAATGCTGAGCAACGCTGGCGACACCCAGATCATCATGACGATCCCGGAGTGACGTCGGCACGCCTCCGTCTGTCCCGCTGACCGGTCCCGCACGCGTGATGACTTCTCGCGATGTTTCCGCTGACGTCCTGGCGGAGGTCGCCCCGGCCCGAGCCCGGGTGACCAGCTAGCCATGGCTGGCAAGCTCCTCACCGCTCCGCCGCGCGGCATGCGCGACGTCCTGCCGCCCGAGGTCGAGCTGCGCGACGCTGCCACCCAGCAGATCCTCGCCGTCTACCGCAGCTTCGGCTTCCGGCGAATCGAGACGCCGGCCCTCGAGAGCCTGCGCCTGCTGGCCAGCAGCGAGGGCGGCGAGAACGAGAAGCTGATCTTCAAGGTGCTCAAGCGCGGAGAGGATCTGGATGCCGCGCTGCGGACGGGTGGTGAGCTCGCCGACCTCGGCCTGCGCTTCGACCTGACCGTCCCGCTGGCCCGGTATTACGCGGAGAACCACGCGAAGCTGCCCGATCCGCTCAAGGCGATCCAGATCGGCCCGGTGTGGCGGGCGGAGCGACCGCAGAAGGGGCGTTTCCGGCAGTTCACCCAGTGCGACATCGACACGCTGGGCCAGGGCTCGGGCGTGGTCGAGGTCGAGCTGATCCTGGCGACCTGCGAGGCTCTGGCGCGCCTGGGGCTCACGGACCTCACCGTACGGATCAACGATCGCCGGATCCTCGGGCTGATCGCGCGCCACTGCGGCTTCGCCGAGACGGCCCAGGCCGGGTTCTTCATCACCTTCGACAAGCTCGACAAGCTCGGAGCCGAGGGCGTGCTGGGCGAGCTGCGCCAGGCCGGGATCGACGCGGCGGTGGTGGAGCGGTTCGAGCGGCTGTTGCCCATGCTGCAGAAGGGCGAGCTCTCGCTGGAGTCGCTCCGCTCCTCGCTGGGCGCCGGCGAGGGCGGGGAAGCGTTCGAGTCGCTGGCCTGGATCATCCGGGCGGCCGGGAGCGAGATGCCGAACGGTACCCGCGTGCAGTTCGACCCCACGCTGGTGCGCGGCATGGGGTACTACACGGCGACGATCTTCGAGATCAGCTCACCGGCGTTTCCTTCGTCCATCGCGGGCGGCGGGCGCTACGATCGCATGGTCGGCAAGCTTCTCGGGCGTGACGTCCCCGCCTGCGGATTCTCCATCGGCTTCGAGCGGCTGATCTCGATCCTGGTCGAGCGGGGCGAGGCGCCCGGTGCCGTCGCGACGGGCGTGGCTGCGCGGCGGATCGCGCTGCTGGTGGACGGTGGCGGCGATCTGGCCGCGGCCCTGGCGGCCGCCCGCGCGCTGCGGGCCGCCGGCGATCTCGTCTCGCTGGAGCTCAAGCGCAAGAACGTCGGCAAGCAGCTAAGCGATCTCAGCACACACGGGTTCTGGGGTTACGCGACCTGCGAAGGGCCGGGGCCGGCCACCGTGAAGCCCTTGACCGACCCCCGGGAGCGCGGATGATGCATCGCTATCGAACGCACAACGCCGGCCAGCTGCGCGGCGCTGACGTCGGCCAGTCGGCCCGGCTATCGGGCTGGGTGCACCGCAAGCGGGACCACGGCCAGCTGCTGTTCATCGACCTGCGCGACAGCTTCGGCATCACCCAGTGCGTGGTGGACGCGTCCAAGCCCGGCTTCGAGGCGGCGTCCGCGCTGCGGCTGGAGAGCGTGGTGACGATGACGGGCCGGGTGGTGGCGCGGGGGCCGGAGGCGGTCAATCCGAAGCTGCCGACCGGGGAGATCGAGCTGGCCGTCGAGGAGCTGAGCGTGGAGTCGCCGGCCGAGCCGTTGCCGCTGCAGGTCAACGCGGAGAGCGAGTTCCCCGAGGACACGCGCCTGCGTTACCGCTTCCTCGACCTGCGGCGGGAGGCGGTGCACCGCAACATCCTGCTGCGCAGCGGGGTGATCGCCAGCATCCGGCGCCGGATGATCGCGGCCGGCTTCACCGAGTTCCAGACGCCGATCCTCACCTCCAGCTCGCCGGAGGGCGCGCGCGACTACCTGGTCCCGAGCCGCATCCACCCCGGGCAGTTCTATGCGCTGCCGCAGGCGCCGCAGCAGTTCAAGCAGCTGCTGATGGTGGCGGGCTTCGACCGCTACTTCCAGATCGCCCCCTGCTTCCGCGACGAGGACGGCCGGGCCGACCGCTCGCCCGGCGAGTTCTACCAGCTCGACTTCGAGATGTCCTTCGTGACCCAGGAGGACGTGTGGGCCGCGATCGAGCCGGTGATCCACGGCGTCTTCCAGGAGTTCCGGCCCGACACCGCGATCACGCC
>Ga0134124_10001541_pt1 | contig 18557 bp, 15 predicted proteins | sample KB304_FD_96880 | JGI IMG/M metagenome (GOLD analysis project Ga0134124, IMG submission 96880) | Terrestrial soil microbial communities without Nitrogen fertilizer from Kellogg Biological Station, Michigan, USA - KB3-0-4 | ecosystem: Environmental > Terrestrial > Soil > Unclassified ...
CCGATCTGAAGGAGGTTCGCAAAGTTTGTATCAAATAGTTTCAGAATCTGAAACTGCTGTCCCACAGTATTTGCATGCTGTATCTTTCCAGGGAAACGTTCTGCCGCAATGACAGCACTTCCGGAAATGCCCGCGTATTTCATGGGTTGGTCTGTGAAAATGCAGAACTACCAGAAAAAAAGGAAAGACCCCGGATAACATCCCCCACAACAAAGGATTTTTACCACGGGAAATCGCCAGCCTGAACCCGATTGCGGCCGGAAGGCCAAAAAGCAACAGCAAAAAAATCATTTCACTCATAGTCTGCTCCACATTTCTCCGGCATTATTTACTTTTCCTGCCTCGTTCATTGTCACACTTTAGCACCTTTTACTTCTCATCGCCACTGGCTGAACATCAGTCCCAAAAAAGAAGCGGCTGCAGGAGACAGTTCCCTTCCTTCCCGCCGTGCTGCATAGAATTTTCTGGTGATCTGCACACCCGGAATTCTAATGGACGTCAACTGTCCGTTCGCCAGTTCTTCCGAAATGGCACGGGTTGAAATGAAGGCATATCCGGCGCCATTCAGCAGAGCCCGCCTGATCGCATCACTGCTGCCGAGCCTGGCAACTATCGAGAGAGAATCCTTGTTGATCCAGGTTCCTGCAATCGCATCGTAAACCGCTTTTTGCGTACCTGAACCATCCTCCCTTGATATCATCGGAACCTTGCATAGTTGGGCCTGGCTCAGACTACCCTTGCGGCCGGCGCTCAAATCCGGCGATACGGCACAGACAAGTGAATCCTCCCCCATCTGCTCAAACGTAATACGCTCGTCCTCAAAACGGCCTCCAACAAAACCAAGCTCGATCTCTTCGTCGGCAAGCTGGCGAAGCACCGAACGGCTATTCCCCTGGATTACCTCCAGCCGCACTTTAGGGTGATTGTTTTGGAACGTCTTCAGCACTGCCGGTATCATCAATGCCCCGGAAACATCACTTGCGCCAACCCGCAGAGTAACGTCCTCCATTCCGAGAAAGCGGCGGATGACGGTGCGGGATCCGGCGCAGTCGGAAATAATCTTGCCGGCACGGCTGAAGAACAGCTTGCCGGCCTCCGTCAGCAAGGCCCCTTCCCTGCCCCGGTCAAAGAGCCGGACGCCCAGCTCCTTTTCCAGGCCCAGAATATGCTGGCTGGCAGTAGATTGGGTTATTTCCGTCTTTTCGGCACCCTTTGAAAAGCTGCCTGTCTCGGCAATTGCGACAAATACTTCCAGTTGCTTTAACGTCATGGATTTTCCCGGTCTCAATCAGTATGTATATGATGAAGAAACAAAAATGGCCCAGCTGTCGGCATTCGCATCCTGAATCGCACCGTTTCCACCCTCAATCTGCGACTTGCCGCTGCCGAACTTGTAGCTGCCACCGCAGGATATGGAAGTGTTTTTAGTAAAATGACTCAGCGTAAGACTGCCGCCAAACATGTCGATGTGTTCTTTCTGATCAGTGCCGCCTTCCATAACTTTCGGCGTATTTGCAAAATCGGTAAACAGCCCGCCACGAAGGGCCCAATTTTTGTTTAGATAATATTCGGCACCCAGCGCGCCATTAACTACCGCAATTCGTTTGTTAAGAGCGTTTGCCAGCGTATATTCGAAAGCTGAATAATAGCTTATGTCACCTGACAGAAGCAGTGAACTGCTTGGAAAAAATGCTACCCCTGACGATATTTGGTAGGGATATTTTCGCTTGTCAGAAGAGACATTGAGTGAATCGTTCGACCGGATCAGCTCATGTATTTTTGGAATATTCAGGGCCGTCACGATATCAGGATCATTTGTTGTTACGGTCGACTGGCTGAGCACTTCCGACTTAAGCACGAATGTCTTTGTAACCGCCACTCCGATAGAAATTTTATCAACCGGTGTCCACATAACGCCGACGACAGGTTTTAAACCCCATTCATCTGTCTCAAGGTACCCATTTTGCAGGATGTAGCCGCGTTCATCTTTCAGGGGGTCCGGATTCGCGCCTACCTGAATCACCTTGTTATCTGACTGAATAGTTTGATTAAGAATTGTTTCCGTGGTGCGCTTGTGCACATAAAGAGTTGCTCCGACAGAAAAAGAATTGGAAAGTTGTATTGCGGCAGACGGACCAAAGAGATTGGTATTATTAATGTTGTTAAAATTTATGACGTGGGTGGTGCTCCCCCAGTCTTTGGTGTTGGTTATGGGGAAATTTGACCTTTTGAACGACTGATCCTGATCCTCCTGGTTGCTGTCGGGAACCGCATACGAAAAGCCAAGCTTAAGCTTGCCGACAGGCTGGATGATCCCAAAAAAATTCGGTAAGAGGGTTGAGGATGATCTGGTCCAGTCCTGACCTCCTATAACGCCCTTATACGTTCTGTTCGACACGCTGAAGGCGTTGACGCTGGCAGAAAGGTTTTTTCCGGTTGAATAGGCGATTCCCGCCGGATTGAAATACATCCCCCCCGAATCATCGGAAACCGCGGTGTACGCTCCACCCATCCCGGATGCCCGGTCTCCGACCAGAATGTTATTGTAATGGAACTCATCGGCCCCGGAAGTTGCGGCAAAAGAGAAAAGAGCGAGCATCACGGAAACTTGAAGCTTATTTCTGATCATGTGTTCCTCCCGGCATCACTTTACGGATAATATCCAAAGGATTAGGACCGGCTTCAGTTTTCATGGCTTTGGTAAATCGCTCGGTGTTCAGGGCAAGCTTCATTCCAGCTATCCCTTCATCGGACATCGCCCGTTGAAGTGTGGCAAGACGCACATCATACACCGGGTAGGTTGCCCCGACGCCGCTTTTGATCTTGCCGACCTTATCCAGAAAGGTAACGAGACCGGATGGGTCATATCCAGAGATTGCACACAGCAATACAGCGGATGAATCAGCCTGCATCTCATCCTCTTTCTTTAAGCCGTCCCGTAAAATAATGTCTACCGCTTTATCAACAGCCTGTGAGAAGGCAATTCCGGCCGATTTAGAGGCTCCACCTATCAAGGCGGCAAACGATGACACCGCTGACTTTTCAGCTCCCTTCAAACTGAGCTCTTTTACAATATGACGCTCGATGACATGACCGATTTCATGGGCAAGTACGCCAGCCAGTTCAGCCTCGTTTTCCATATTTGAGAGCGCCGCCGTAGTGACAAAGACATATCCTCCCGGAGTAGAATAGGCATTAATTTCACTACTCTCGATGACCACAAAATGAAAGTCAAGCTCGGGCCTGCTGCAATTCCGGGTCAAAGTTGTACCGACAAGATTAACGTATTTCTGCAACTTTTCATTCCCGGATACTTTGTACTGGCCAAGTATACGGGCGGCAATCTCACGACCAAAGACAAGCTCCTCGTCAGTGTCGGATTCCGCATATGTATCACGATCTACGACTGATGAGCGGGCCCGCCAATCATGGGATTTGCTTTCTTCAGCAGCGAGAATGATTTGTGGTTGCAGGGCACAGAAAACGGCAATTGAGTAAACCAGGCTCATGAGTTTCATCGTTTGCCCCCTTCCAGCTGAAATGCCTTGAGCTCATCGGGCGATATCTTGAGAGCGTCAATTTTATCCAGAGCCTCAAAGTCACTCAGTTCATCCTTCGTTACCCTCGCCCGATCCTCATAGGTAAGTCCCTTCATTCCGGCGACTACGGCAGTTGTTGCTGTCCGGGCCCTGGCACCGAGCTTTGGAGCCGATTCTGCGCCTTGCGCGGCACTCTTCCCAAGAGGCGGGTTTATCGCGGTTTGGACCGCAGGAATAAAACCCTGCTTGCCTTTAACGACCAGCTTCACCCAGTTCCCCTCCCTGCCGGTAGAGACGAACTTAAAACCGGAATCTACCTGCCCAAGGACTTCGGAGGCCAGGGATGGTTTGGAATAGATTTTCGCCCGGAATGGCTGGACATAGAGTGACTCGTCAGAATAAGCGGTCGCAGCAAACAAGGTTGAACACAGAGTTAAAGCTAGCAAAAAACGTCTCATTGTCATAAACCGGCACCTCCACACGAAAAATAGGCAATCTCTTGACAAAAAAACAGCGTTAGCAAAATATCACGCAACAGAACAAACGTCAAAGAAGATGAGACGAATTCAAATGAAACACAAGCTATGTAAGCTGTTGAAACAATAAGAGTCTGAATCCGTTGAAACCAGAACCCCCGCGCGGCAGCAGATGCCGGCGGGGGTATGATTTCAAATAAATAAGCTTGCAAATACCGGTTAAGACGTTACCTGCCCAGGATCGCCTTGGAGAGGTTCTTGGCGACTGCCGGTTTGAGGAGTGCGGTGTTGATATTCGCTTTGATATGATTTATTGCGGCATCGTTGAACAAATGGGTACCGCTGGAATCTACCGCTCCGGCAAGAGTATGGTCCCCCTGCATGACAACACCGTTAACGACTGCAAAGATAGGGTTTCTCGATAGCTTATACGTCGTTCTCACGCTCGCCGGAATACTGATCTCCAGAAGCTGCTGTCCCGACACGGTTACAGTTGCGGCAGACGCCGTGGCAATCAACTGGGGCGTCGTAATAGCCCCGGTCGTTCCCGACGTGCCCCGGTAAATATTCACGTTGGTTGTGCTGCCATTGGCAAACTTTGCATAGAAAAAGTCTGTTCCAGAGAAGCTCTCGATGAAGATCTGCGGGCCGGCACTCTCGGCAAAAGCAGCGGGAACCGAAGCCAGGGAAGTCAGCTGTGAATATGTGCTGAAGACCTCATAGCTTCCGTTGACACTTGTGAGCGTCAGGTCGAAACGAAGCGACCCGGCAGGAAATGGGGCTGCGGTCGCAAGAAGCGGAGCGCCTTCCGGGCCGGCGGCTGAAATGGGTTGTCCGGATAAATCAACCGTAGAAAGAACTATATCTTCAATTTCGCCGTTTATCGGATTGGTCATTCGTGCCGAACCATCGGCGTTGAATACTATCGAAGAGCCCTGGGGTCCGTCGGGAAGTTTAACCCAAGTGCCGCTGGAAGTAAGCGCAAGATCGGATGGGTTGTTATTATTTGTGGAGAAACCCGCCGGCGCGGAGCTTGTCCAGGTTTTCGTCGCCCTATCATAATAGGAGATGATTGTTTCTGTGAGTGAAGCTCCATCCGCCGCAATACCGACACGTTGAATAGTGTAAAAATTTGTGGCTACGCCTGTTGCCGGGTTAAACGAACTGTCGACATTGATCTCGTTCAGCCCGGACTGTAACGCCGCCAGCAATGATCCAGCTCCCGATGGCGTTGTCGCTGCCACAGTGCCAACAATGCGCGATTCGCTGACGGCGTCCGCATGGATTAAAAAGGTCCTCGTATTAAAGGTGAACCCGGATTTGGCGGCGGTAACATTTACGGTATGACCAGCCGGGACATTCACGATGACATACTGGCCATTGACCGGATCGGTGCTTGTCAATGTGCTGGAAATTTTGCCGGTTGTACTGTCAATGTACTTGACAGGGTACGTCGTGCTGCTGCTGGCCTTATCGGTTGCCGTTACCACGGCGCCGCCGATGAAGCCGCTGACCTGATTGGTGCTGATGACTACACGGGACCTGATTACGCCATTACCGGCGCTGTTCCCCATATCGACGAGCTTCGCCGGGAGATAGAGCGCGTAGGGACGGTCGGAGTTGTCCTGACTCCCCGTCAGGGAAATGTTGTTGGAGTACGCATCGGCATAAGTCGCCTTGCTCATCCTGATTGAGAAAGGAGTGTTTTGCGGGACTCCGGCCAGGATAAATAGCCCGTTTGCATCAGTCAGGGTGGTAATTTCCGGCGAAAGGCCGGCGGTTGTAACCGCGACTCCACCCAGCGGTACTCCGGCCGGGTTAGTGTTGTAGTCATAGACTTTATTAATAAAGTAAACGGAGTCTTTTGGTGGCGGAATGTACGCATCCGCAGTAGTCTGAAGGCTGGCTTTAACAGAACTTTGAACAATTGCGGTCTGGGTACCACCCGTAGCTACGGTGGAAGCGGTAAACTGAGTCGTAGTCACGCTTGAGGGCAGTGTCGCCTTACCATCTATAAATTTAGCAGGATCGACATCATTGTTCACCGTAGCAGAGACTACGTTAACCAGATTCACCAGGTTAATATTGGCCTGGGTGGCAGTTCCAGCGGCATACTGCACCGTGTTTACAGCTGTTTTGATCGAGCTCTCAAGAGCTGTCGGATTCACGGTAGTTTCGATTGCGCTTGAATTAATCTCCGCACTGGCGGTTTCCCCGAGAGTTCCGAGCGTTGCGCCCAGTTTTTTCTCGGCAATAATTACAGTGGTAGTTGAAATAGTATCAACGTCTCTCGTTGTCGCCGTGGCAAGTGAATTTTTGTCGACAATCGCTTTGATAACCTTGCTGCCGCTTGTTGCCTTGACCAGATAATCCGCGGTGTCAATGTCGGTGAAAGAGTAGCTGAAAGGATCTGCAGAGGTACCGGTTCCGGTTGCCGACTTGGTCACGACAACTTTACCGTTCAAATCCCGAAGTTCAACTGTTGGAGGTGCAAGCACCGCCGCCACGGACTTGGCCACCTGTTTCCCCACCAGACTATTCAATGACGGGAAGCTGACAGTTCCACTGATATTCGCTTTCGCTGCTGAATTGTTATTATTGCTACCACCCGGTGAAGACGACCCACCGCCACACCCTTCTATGATGAGGAGCGTTGCGAGAGACAAAAACATAAACCCCAGCCTATTAAATCTGAACTTTTCCATACTCAAACCTCCTTTATTGCGTTTTGGCAGGCAATCAGGTTTATAAAACTGTCCACATAATCAGGTCACTTTGCAACAATGTTTTGAAAAGTTCAAGCAAATACCACATTAACTAAAACATGCTCGTCACTTCGTCTTCGCAGCAAATACTCCATCCCATTCTGCTGGCGGAGGAGAGTCGATGAATTCTCGACATCGCCCGACATACAGACTTGAAACCTGATCCTGATTTTGGGAACAGAGGTCGTCAAACATTCGCAGTGCAGCCGTGAATTCCCTGTTCCTGAATAATCCGAGTGCATCACCGAACGTACCCCTCAGCACACTGTCATCAGCAACCATCAACTCATAGATCGGTACCGGCTGCTGCTTCCCCTTTACCGCTACCAGGTCGATTTCGCGGAAGGGAAGGTCGCTCCCCGCGAGCAGTCTAGTCGATTCACTTACAATGATATGCGTTCCGTACATCTTGTTGAGCCCCTCCAGTCGGGACGCCAGGTTGACGTTATCCCCGATGGCGGTGTAGTCAAAACGCATCGCGGCGCCCATGTTGCCGACAACGGCAGCGCCGGTGTTAATCCCGATACCGATGTCAATTTTCTGGAGGCCCCGCTCGATAAATGACCTGTTTAATTCGTCAAGTTTTGCGATCATCTTCAAGGCCGAACGACAGGCATGGTCGGCATGATCAGCAACATCAAGCGGGGCGTTGTAAATCGCCATGACCGCATCCCCGATATATTTGTCGAGCGTCCCTTTTTCCTCAAGCACAATCTCGGTCATCGGGCAGAGATATTCATTCAGTACCTGCACCAGATCCTCCGGTGACAGTTTTTCGGACAGTGAGGTAAATCCCCGGATATCCGAAAACAGGATGCTGATCTCCCGTTTTTCCCCCCCAAGCTTGAGACTGTCCGGATTCTTCATGATCTGGGCCACCAGGTCGGCAGAGACGTAATTACTGAAAGCCTTCTTCATGTAACGCCCTTTGCGGTCAACAACAAGGCTGCGGTAAATCTCGGAACCGACCGTGGTGATTCCAAGCGCCATCAACGGGGAAAGGAGGGATAAGTCGAGAAGATATCGGCTAAACAGGAAATAGTTTGCTGCAAGATAGAGGGCGCACAAAGCGCTTCCGGATAAAAAACCAACCGTTGCACTGGGGGCCAGACCGAGAAGCAGCGCAAGAAACAGCGGCAGCAAGAGTAACGTCACCCTCTCCGTGAGGATGGTATTGCTGTTATGAATTACAAAACGCTGTTCGAGCGTATTGGCAGCGGCGGTCGCGTGAATCTCCACTCCGGGAAATACCGGATCGAAAGGGGTCGGGCGGACGTCATAAATGCCTATTTCGGTAAAACCGGCGAATGCCAGCTTCCCCTTCAGTTCATCGGGCCCAAGGCGCTTTTTGATAATATCAACCGCCGAGTAGGTCTTGATGGTGCCGCCGGGACCGTAATAATTAACCGAAAGCTCACCCTTGTGATCCGAAGGAATCGTGTATTTTCCCAACGTGATCGCACGGACTCCAGAGGGGCCGATACTGACACGGGCGGGTTCGTGAATATACTGTTTCAACGCCTGCAACACGATCGAAGGGTAAATTTCCCCCTTGTACAGCATGAGTAGCGGCAATTGCCTGAAGAGACCATCGGTATCGGATATTACGTTAAAAAAGCCATATGAGAGAGCTCCCTGACCGATCAAAGCAATATTCGCGTCACAATTTGCGTATTCAATAAGCGGGACCAGACTGACACCGGAATCAATCTGAAGCTGCCGGATCTTGGAAGATTGAATCTGGGCCAAGACCTCGGGATCTATGGGATGCATTTCATTTCTGAAAAAATGACCCGCTATAACATTGCCGGACAAGGCTATGCACTCGGCAAGCACAGCATCTGAATCCCGGTTTTGCGTCTCGGAAAAGACAACGTCGAGTGCGGTCACTTTCGCACCGTATTCAGCCATTCCTTTGATGAGATCGCCGATTTTTTCACGTGACCAGGGCCAGCGGCCAATCTCCTTGACGCTTTTGTTATCGATGGCAACTATCACAACCGAGGAAGGAGGCGTTTGCGGACCTCGCAATATCAGACGCAGATCTTTCATTTTAAGATCTATGTTATGGACAAGGGAGATTTCCGCAGAATCGATCAAAAAGATCACGAGAGACGATACGAACGCCATCAGGAAATATACGAGATATTTGCGCATGAAATGTGCCACCATGTGTCGTTTTGCCCGGGCAAAAAAAAAGCTGAGCTACTGCCCAACCTTCTTTTGCACAGGCATCGATTCATCAAGGACTATCAGATAGCCATCCGGATCAAAGCACCACATCTCCTTGACGCCGTACGGTTTGATATCCAGCGGATAGAGGATTTCGAGCCCCTCCTCCAAAATTGCATCACGGATATCCTCAATATCAGTGACTTCAAAATGGAGAGTAACTCCTATGCCGCGCGGGAACATGCTGAAACGTGGCTCCAGCACCGGGTGGGCCTTGATGACATCTGCTTCCTCAACAAAAACAATCGCCATACCATCCAGATCAATAACCAGGTGATCCGGTGCACCTTTTGAGGTAAATGATCGCTGAACCGGCAATTCCAGTATGCCGGCATAAAAAGCTTCCGTTACAACCAGTTGCGCAACGGTCAGTTGAATTGAATGCGGAGCGCGATGTGCCTTCACTCAAATCCCTTGTAAAAAAAAGCCATGTACCCGGAAAGTCGCGAAAGCAGGTTGGAGTAAATCAGCACACCGATCACCATGAGAAAAACCCCTGTGATAATTTCGAAAACGCGGATGTGTTTTTTGAAGCGGTTGAAAACGATCAGGAAACGATGCATGGCAAGAGCGGAAAGAAAGAAAGGGACCCCAAGTCCAAGAGAATAGAGTAACAGCAGCAGAATTCCCTGATAGATCCGCTCTTCGGTCGCGGCAACGGCAAGTATGGCAGCCAGTATCGGTCCGATACAGGGAGTCCACCCGGCCGCAAACGCAATACCGACCAGAAAACTTCCCGCGTACCCGGCAGGTTTGTGTTTGATGGAAATTCTTTTTTCACCGAGAAGAAATCTCAAAGGAATGAAGCCGGTCACATGGATGCCGAGTACAACAAGAAGAATGCCGCCTATTTTTCTGATGATAATTGCATTTTCATTCAGAAACGATCCGATATAGGTTGCGGAAGCCCCAAGCAGGACAAACACAGCGGTGAAACCACAGATAAAACAGAGTGAGTGGAGGATTGTTTTCTGCCGGATGACATGCGAAGGATGCTCCGCCTGCAGATCGGCAAAAGAAATACCTGTAATATACGTAATATAGGAAGGAATCAGAGGAAGTACGCACGGCGACAAAAACGACAGCAGGCCGGCTATGAAAGCCCCGATATAGGTTACTTCATGACCAGTCATGGGATTTTCCTATTTCATCAATCCTTCAAGAAATGAGACCGCTTCAGGGGAATCCCAGGCAAATCCACCGATGACTTTTTTTACCAGAATGCCCCGCTTGTCGATAATAAATGTTTCTGGGACCCCGGTAATTCCGTAGGCTTTTGTTGCAGCGCCACTTGCATCAAGGTACGTCGGAAGTAAAAAACCGGTCTGCTTGAAGAATGATTCAATAAGCGGTTTGCCTCCCTCATCAATTGAAACGGCCACCATCTGAAACGGTTTGCCGGCCATCAAGCCGTTCAATTTCATCATGGAGGGGATCTCTTCTCTGCAGGGGGGACACCAGGTGGCCCAGAAATTAAGCAGAACCACTTTACCCTTAAGATCTGATAACTTCAGGGACCGCCCATCGGCCAGAGATACGACGGTAATGTCCGGAGCAGGATTCTTTTCAGTGGCGACTGTACTTGAACTCTTTTTGGACGTATCCGTCTTGGAGCAGGCGGCCAGAGACAGGAACAGGCACATCATGAAAAAGAAGAGAATCCGCGGCATGAAGCCTCCAGTGAAATATAGAATATCGAATTGAACAACTAAGGAAAAATGACTGGCCCTGACAAGCAGGATAAGTGCGTTAACGAAGTTATTTTCTGCCAAACGTGCAGAAAACAACTTCTAACTTACTAAAAGCGGACTTATTTGCTGCGCGTTACAACATATTCGGACAGGCTGAGCAGAGCATCACGAACCGGAGATTGTGCAAACTGATCCAGATGACCTTTGCAGCGAGAAATACAGGAACGGGCCGTTTCAACAGTGTATTCAATCCCGCCATACTTCCTGACCAAATCTGATACGGATCGGAATTCATCCAGCGACATCTCATCACGGTCAACAACTCCGGCGATTACATCTCGCTCGGCTTTGGTACATTTACGCAGTGTATGAATCAGCGGCAGTGTAATCTTCCCCTCTTCAAGATCATGACCGATGCTTTTGCCGAACTCTTCCTCCGTGGCAGTGTAGTCGAGTATATCATCCATCAACTGGAACGCAATACCGAGGTCCATCCCGAAATCTGCCAATGCCTGCTGTTGGCTCTGCGGTACCGCCCCCAGAATTGCTCCCGCCTCACAGGCTGCGGACATCAGTATGGCGGTTTTGGAGCGGACGACGTTGGTATATATTTCTTCAGTAAGATCCAGTTCGCCCGTGTAGAGCAGCTGCATGACCTCACCCTCTGCAATTACTGTTGTGGCATCGGAAAGGACCCTCAGAATATCGAGACTGCCGACATTTACCATGAGAGAAAATGATTTGGAAAACAGAAAGTCACCAATAAGAACCGAGGCTTCATTTCCCCAAAGGGTGTTGGCTGACGCGATACCCCGACGCATTGAGGCGCTGTCGACAACATCATCGTGCAGAAGGGTGGCTGTGTGGATAAACTCTATAACGCTCGCAAGGGGGACGGCCTTGTCGGCTGTATAGCCACTCAAACGGGCGGCAAGCAGCAACAAGGCGGGGCGAATACGCTTGCCGCCACTGGAGAGAACATACTCTCCGACTTTGCGAATCAGGGGAACATCTGACTGCAGATCTTTACGGAATTGTTGTTCGACCTGTTTGAGGTCATCACCGATTATGTTAAGCGCAGACTGCATTTGGATGGCATCCTTAAGGTAAATTCGGGTCATAGTAATGGAATGGCTTCCGATTTGTCAAAGCATTTCTGGCAAGGATTTATGGTGCTTTACACGGAGAGCAGCATCATCTTTCGATTGCCAGACGGAACTGCACGGTATATGGTATCTTAATATATAAGACACAACATAAAGGATCTTGCATGCGATTTGACGAACTCCCTATACCCGGTCCGGTGCTACGCGGCATTGCCGAAACCGGTTTCAGCGAATGTACCCCCATCCAGGAGCAGACCCTCCCAATTACCTTGACGGGAACCGACATTGCGGGTCAGGCTCAGACCGGCACCGGCAAAACGGCCGCCTTTCTGATTTCACTATTCACCCGGCTGCTGGCAAACGAACAACCCGCCGGCCGACCACGGGCGTTGATTCTGGCGCCGACCCGCGAACTGGTAGTTCAAATCGAAGCAGATGCCAAACAGTTGGGAGCCCACTGCGGATTCGCCGTTCAGGCTATTTATGGCGGAGTTGATTATATGAAGCAGAAGAACGCCCTTCTTGACGGCGCCGATATCATCGTCGGTACGCCGGGGCGCTTGATCGATTATCTCAAACAGAAAATCTACAGTTTGAAAGACATCGAAGTACTGGTGATCGACGAAGCTGACCGCATGTTCGATCTCGGATTTATTGCCGATCTGCGCTTTATCCTCCGTAAACTGCCACCAATTGAAAAACGCCAGAACCTGATGTTTTCGGCAACCCTCAACCCTCGGGTCATGGAGTTGGCGTACGAGTTCATGAACTCGCCAACAAGGGTTTCGGTAACCCCGGAAACCATGACCGCCGAACGTGTGGAACAACTTCTGTTTCACTGTTCCCGCAAGGAGAAATTTTCACTTCTGTTGGGACTTCTGCGGCGTGAAGGTATGGAGCGCACCATGATTTTTATGAACACCAAGCGGGAGGCGGAACATCTTCATAATCTCCTGAATGCAAACAATTTTCCTTGCAAAGTCATTTCAGGGGATGTCGAGCAGCGCAAGCGGATGAAAATCCTCGACAACTTCAAAGACGGCTCGCTTCCGATCCTGATTGCAACCGATGTCGCATCTCGAGGCCTGCACATTGACGGTGTCTCGCACGTTATCAATTATGATTTGCCTCAGGATTGCGAGGATTATGTCCACCGCATCGGGCGCACCGCAAGGGCGGGAGCCGAAGGAAAGGCGATTTCTCTTGTTGATGAGGATGGCGCCTTCTTTCTGGAGGCGATCGAAGAGTATATTAAAACCAAGATTCCCACCGAATGGGCTGATGATGAGCTGTACGTACTAGATTACGTGCGAACTGCAAGACCAAAAAGGGTTCAGGATATCAAGCGGGACAAACCGGGTGTCAGCCGGGGGAGTGACAGGAACAGACGACCTGCTGCGAGCCAGCATAAAAAGGCGACTCTGGCCGTTGCCAAACCGACCGTTGCTGCTCCTTCGAGTGAAGTTGAAGGCAGAAAGAAACCACGCAGGCGCAAAAAAAAGACGAATCCGACGGGCGATCAGACGTCTATCAAGGTAGCCGAACAGGAGTAAATAAAAAATCAGCGCCCTTCGGTAAATAAATGGAAGGGCGCTGACGGGACAAAGTGGACTTGCCGTTTAATTCCTACCCCATCTGCACCCCTTTAATCGTATTGCCACCCTCTTTCAGGGCCAGACAAAGATTCTGGTCAGCCTTTTCAAGCAGGATATCGGCAGTGAAGCCCAGTTTCTGTTGACTTGCCGTGAAACCGGAGACCCCGAAACTGGCCGTAACCTTCAACTCCTTATCATGCAACTTGATTGACAGCGATGCAATCCTGATTCTTAACCGTTTGGCAACGATCATCGCCTCGGCTAAATCGGTTTCAGGCAGCATCGCGGCAAAGGAATCACGCCCATACCTGGCAATCCAGTCAACGTCCTTTCGCAAGGCTTCAACCAGACTGTCGGCACAATTTTTGGTAATGACATCGCCCGCATAATGCCCATGCGTCACCACTATCTCCTCAAACATATTGATGCCTATCAGTATAACCGAAAAAGGTCGTTCATAGCGGTATGCGCGCTTGATTTCCTGATGAATACGCTCATCCATGTAGCGACGGCTGAAAACTCCCGAGACCGGGTCGACGAGGGAAATGTTCTTTATAGTCTCGATATATCGCTGCTGGGACATTTCAAGATTCAGAATACGCCGGGCGGTCTTCAGACGCGCAGTCAATTCTGATTGGTGGACAGGTTTGACCAGATATTCGTCGGCACCGGCTTCAAGTCCGGCAATTATGTCGTTTTTTGAGTCAAGTGACGTAAGGATAATGATATATGTGTAGCGACCCGAATCATCCGCCCTGATCGCGCGGCACAATTCCAGCCCGCTCATTTCCGGCATGACCCAGTCAGTCATTATGATCGGATAGTTTCCTTTGCGGAATATTTCCAGAGCCTCCTTACCGTTTTCGGCGGAGACGACATCATAACCAGCTGTTTTGAGGGTTGCTTCGAGCACACTGCGTTGAAGACGGTTGTCATCAACGATAAGAATAGGAGACGTGATTGGTGCAAGCGAGTTTGAATAACTCATTGACAGACTCCAGCAGACGGTCTTTCAGATGAAACATCTGTACCTTTTTACATGTGAAAGTTATTCATGCTTCTTCGGCAGGCGTCTCCGGTTCATCGGTGCCTTCGGGTAATTCGGCTCCATCGGCAGAGTGTTCACTCTTGCGAGCCTTCTTTTCTTCCTTCTTCTTCTGGCGGTCCAGCTCTTTCTTACGTTTTTCAAACGAATAATTCGGTTTAGCCATGGTCATTTCTCCTTTATTTCCAACTCGGCAATGTGATTAATTCTCCTGGATTCTACCTGCAACCTGCCGCATGATGACTTTTGGACAGGTAATAGTCGTAGTTCCCTTCATACACCCGCATCTCGCCATGATCAACCTCAAAAACACGATCAACGAGTAATCGCAAAAAGTGCCGGTCATGACTGACCAGAATTATCGTTCCGCCAAAGTTTTTAAGCGTTTCCAGCAGCATCTCACGGGAGCGGATATCAAGATGATTGGTCGGTTCGTCAAGGATCAGGAAATTGACCGGGCGGGCCAGAATGGTTGCCAGAACCACCCTGCTCTTCTCACCACCTGAAAGATTTTCGATGCGCTTGTCCACCGTATCACCCGAAAAGAGGAAGGCGCCGAGGAGATTGCGTATCGTGCCGATTGTAGCAAGCGGCATATAATTCTGCATGGTTTCGAAGATAGTTTTCCTCGGTTCAAGCAGCTCCATGGCGTGCTGGCTGAAATAGCCGATCTCGACATTGGCGCCAATCGTAACGCTGCCGGTCGTCGCTTCGGTCTGACTCGCCAGAATTTTGAGAAACGTCGATTTGCCGGCGCCATTCACGCCGACGACAGCGATCTTGTTAAGACGCTTGACCATACCTGTTACACCATGGAATACCGGTTTTTCCCGGCCGTCGGGAGTTGTCCAGACCTTTCCCAGAGCTTCAAAAGCGGCCACGTCATCGCCGCTGCGGGGGGGATCGGCAAAATCGAAACGCACGGTGCGCTCTTCGGCAGGGATTTCGATCCGGTCGATCTTCTCGATTTTCTTGACCCGGGATTGAACCTGGGCGGCATGGGAAGCACGAGCGGCAAAACGGGCTATAAACTCCTCTTCTTTGGCCAGCATATCCTGCTGGCGCTTGAATGAAGCGATCAGCTGTTCAAGGCGGATATCGCGCTCGCGTTCATAGAAATCATAATTTCCACCATAGGTCGTTACGGCCATATTGGCGACTTCAATGACCCGTGTCACAACCCGGTTCATAAAGTCACGATCATGGCTGGTCATCAGGAGCGCCCCCTTGAATTCACTGGAAAGCCACTCCTCCAGCCAGATGATCGACTCGACGTCCAGGTGGTTGGTAGGTTCATCAAGCAGCAGTACATCCGGCTTGAGGGTCAGGATACCGGCCAGGGCGATACGCATCTTCCAGCCGCCGCTGAACGACTCGACCGGATGGTTGTAGCGGTCGGGACCGATCCCGAGACCGGTCAGAACGGCCTGAGCGCGTGAATCGAGATCGTACCCCTCCATATGCTCGAACTCTTCCACCGCAGTGCCGTAGTGCTCCAGAAGAGCGGCCATCTCGTCATCGGACTGCGGCTCGCACATGGCCGCCTCCATCTCCTTCATCTCCGCTGCCAGCCGCACCGTGGAGCCACAGGCTGCCATAACTTCCTCAAGCGCCGAGCGCCCGGACATTTCGCCGACATCCTGTGAAAAATATCCGATCGTCGTCTTCTTGGGAAGGATCACCTCGCCCGAATCCGGCTCTTCCTGCCCGGCGATGATTCGGAAAACAGTCGTTTTCCCGGCGCCGTTCGGTCCCACCAGACCGGTATGAGTTCCTGGCAGAATCTGGCAGGATGCGTCCCGAAACAGAATCTGCGAGCCATGCTGTTTGGATATGTTCGACAACTGAACCATTTACATAAACTCCCTTATTTACTGATTATATATACAACAGATATTAAAGTTTTACTATATCTACATCTTCCCGAGCGTCACAAGCCATACATACGGTACCATGCCGTAATTCCATCCGAGGCAGAGCCGCCTGTAACCGGAGAAGAGCAGCGCTTCCCCGCCGCAGCAGAGAATAATCGGAGCCTTGAGAGCCAGGGTTCCGGTGCTCTGCAACGCATCCTCCATCCTGGAATAGTTCTTCCGGTATCCCCGTTTGGCCCTGGCAAGGTACGTCTGATACTCTTCATAACTGTGATATGAAAGCGCTACCGGTATTGTACCGATTGTCGCAGCACGGGGAAAGGAGGCCAGTTCTCCGCTGTCAAACCGTGCGACGATCTGCTCCCAGGTGACTGCGTGTGACCGGTACCACTCCTGCTTGGCCGGATGACTGAAAAACTCCCAGCGCTCCTCTTCGATGTCCGGCTTCAGCCAGGAAATACTGAGCGTCGACGGCGAGATCACGGCATCACCGCAGCAAAAAAAGCCACGGGGCGGGTATCCCTGTGGCTCACGCACATATCCTGCTTTTCAGAGTCGGCAGTTGAAAACATATATCCGGTCTAGAGACTCAGATCGGCATGACCATGATACAATTCGTCCCGTTCCTTAGAGACATCCTCGCTCTCCAGATATTCCTCAAAGCCCATTGTCCGGTCAATGACCCCACCCGGCGTAATCTCGATAATGCGGTTGGCAACGGTCGAGACAAACTCATGGTCATGGGAGGCAAACAGAATTACCTCGTTGAATGCGATCAGCCCGTCATTCAGTGCGGTGATCGATTCAAGATCAAGATGGTTGGTCGGCTCATCAAGTATAAGGGCATTTGCGCCGGACAGCATCATACGCGACAACATGCAGCGGACTTTTTCGCCTCCTGAGAGAACGGTTGTCTTTTTCATGGCCTCTTCGCCCGAAAACAACATCCTGCCCAGGAAGCCGCGCGCAAATGTTTCACCCTCTGTCGGGGGTGAATACTGCCCCAGCCATTCAATCAGGGTCATCTCCTTTTCAAAATACTGGCTGTTCTCCTTGGGAAAATACGCATTTGAAATGGTAACGCCCCAGCGAAAACTACCGCTGTCCGCCTCCAGCTCGCCTGCCAGAATCTGGAACAATGTCGTGCGGGCCAGGGTGTTGCCTCCGACAAAAGCGATCTTGTCATCCTTACGCACGATCAGGTCGAAGTTATTCAGCACCTTGACGCCGTCAATCTCCTTGGTCAGACCCTGAATTTCAAGGATGATGTCGCCGCAGGCTCTCTCCGGCTTGAAAACCACATGCGGATATTTACGTGACGAGGTCGGCATATCTTCAATCGTAAGCTTATCAAGCAGTTTCCGGCGCGACGTCGCCTGCTTGGCCTTGGAAGCGTTGGAACTGAAACGCTGGATAAAAGCTTTTAGTTCTTCAGCCCTTTCAGATACTTTGCGGTTTTCGTTCTGCTTCTGCTTCAGGTTCAGCTGGCTGGCGTGATACCAGAAATCATAATTGCCGACATAAATCTGAATCCGCCCGAAATCGATATCAGCGGTATGGGTGCATACCTGGTTGAGGAAGTGACGGTCATGAGATACGACGATGACCGTGTTGGGGAAGCGGAACAGGAACTCTTCCAGCCAGTTTATGGATTTCAGATCGAGGTTATTGGTCGGTTCGTCCAGCAGCAGCACGTCCGGGTTGCCGAACAGGGCCTGGGCCAGCAGCACGCGGACCTTGTCACCCGCATCGAGCTCCTTCATCTGTTTAGTGCGCAACTCTTCCGGGATGCCGAGTCCGTTCAGCAGCACGGCCGCCTCGGATTCGGCTTCATAGCCGTTCATTTCGGCAAAGTCACCTTCCAGCTCGGCTGAACGCACTCCATCCTCTTCACTGAACTCAGCCTTTGCGTAGATCGCCTCACGTTCGGTCATGACATCGTACAGCTGTTTATGTCCCATGATGACGGTGTTGAAAACTGTCTCCTCGTCAAAGGCGAACTGGTCCTGACGGAGAACGGCAATTCGCTCCCGTGGTCCGACGATGATCTCCCCCTTGTCGGCATCCAGCTCTCCGGCAAGAATCTTGAGAAAGGTCGATTTCCCCGCGCCGTTGGCGCCGATCAGGCCGTAACAGTTGCCGGGGGTGAACTTGATATTTACATCCTTGAAGAGTACGCGCTTGCCGTATGAGAGGGTAATATTCGATGCTGCGATCATGCTGGTCTGGTGCTC
>Ga0134124_10001542_pt1 | contig 18550 bp, 14 predicted proteins | sample KB304_FD_96880 | JGI IMG/M metagenome (GOLD analysis project Ga0134124, IMG submission 96880) | Terrestrial soil microbial communities without Nitrogen fertilizer from Kellogg Biological Station, Michigan, USA - KB3-0-4 | ecosystem: Environmental > Terrestrial > Soil > Unclassified ...
AATTATCAACTGATTTCTACAATTGCCGGTAAACCCCTATCACCTTGCCGATTATCGTCACTTCGCCATCTTCAGGGTGAATGAGGATCGGCCTCATGTCCGAGTTCGCCGGTTGCAGGCGAATGTGGTCATGTTCCTTGTAGAACCATTTGACGGTTGCCTCACCATCGAGCATGGCGACCACTATGTCCTTCTTCTCGGCAGTCGTCTGCGGACGAACCAATGCCAGATCTCCGTCCAAAATCCCAGCTTCGATCATGGAATTACCATTGATCCTCAAGAAGAAGCAGTCAGCTCCCTTGACTGCCATATGATCAACGGAAAAATATCCCTGAATATCTTCAATGGCCGTGGAGAGTTGGCCGGCACGGACAGTACCTACAATCGGCAAGGAGGTTGAACGGCTATTCGGTGTGGTCAGAGTGATCCCCCGGTTCACGTTGCCCCGTTTGATATACCCCTTACGCGCCAACGCATCGAGATGCTTCATAACCGGCAAGGTGCCGGATACTTTCAGGTGTCCGGCTATTTCCCGCTGGCTGGGAGGATAGCCGTTACTATCAGCAAAAGTGGTGACGAACTGCAGCACCTGTCGTTGGCGCTGCGTAAGCTCATGTGCCGGCCTTGGTTCATAGGTAGTCATATGACTACCATAATGGATTTGCCCAGATCTGTCAAGAGATCAGCTTGTTATTCAAAGAAAAACGGCGACCTCGATATTTCAGAGAGTCGCCGTTTGACTGGCAGCATATGTATCTGCAGGCATTATTTCTTCTTGGCTGGAGCCTTTGCTGCTTTGGCAGGTTTAGTGATTAGGTTTTTTCAACGCTTTCGGCGATTTTATATTGTGCAAAAATTGGAACGTTCCTAAGTGGCTGTAATTGGATACATAATGAAGGTCTTCAATTGCGCTGTTCAAACTTCATACAGCCCCCCCCACTCGCCTTTCAAGATAACATTTGTATTTTCTGCCAGTTACAGCACTAAAACCATTGGCATCCTAGTTGCTGCCTTCTCTGTAAAAAGAAGGTCATATTTGCGCCCGGTGGTTAACATACCAGTCGCAGGGTCGGGTCATGACCCGCCGAATCCGGAGACGCATGCGTCACCCTACACCAGGGAGACACCCGCTTTGTCCTGACTCAAAGACCGGAACGGAACTTCAATCAGATAGAATGTTCAGGAGAAACCCATGTCAACTTTAAAAGGATCACAGCGGTGGCATTGGATGTCGACAGCGGTATTCCTGATCGGAATTTTCTCGATTACCCTGCTCATGTGGGTCAACCGGATCAGCGACAGACAGCGGATGAATTCTCTCATCGTCGCTGCGTTCATGGACGCCCAGATCAATGTGGCGACCGGCCACCTCTGGCTGGAAGAGGCTCTAAGCGGAGACAGTACGGCAAAAGAAGCCCTGTCTGAAATCGATCAGGCGATTAACCTGGTCGATGCGGCCCTCAACGGCGGAAAATCCGACCACGGCTTGATATCTGAGCCCCTCAAGGATCCGGGTCAGCGAGCTCGTCTCGATGAGCTCAAGACCATGATCATGAAGTTCAAGGTTTTGGCCGAGGAGCGTTTGAGCAAGCCAGCGGAAGCCGGCGTCGGTTCGGTATACGATCAACGGTTCGACGCGCTCTTCAAGGACATTCTCGCAAATGCGTCGGCCCTGGAAGATGCCGTCGAAGAGAGCAACAGGAAAGACCGGGTAAAATCGGGCCGCATCTTCCTCGGAACGCTCTCTGCCTGGGCGTTCCTCGTTGCCGCTGCCACGGCGGGGCTCTGGAAGCGCGAAAAACGACGGACAAGCGCCGAAGAAGCACTGTTGAAGGCACATGAGCAATTGCTTGCCCAGGCGGAAGAGTTGACGCTACATCGTGAACGGCTCGCGGAACTGGTCGAAATACGCACCGCCGAATTGACGTCCGCGAACACTCTTCTCAGGAACGAAATCACCGAGCGCAGGAAGCTGGAAAACCAGCTCTGCCAGTCCCAGAAAATGGAAGGGATCGGCCAGCTTGCCGGCGGGGTCGCCCACGACTTCAACAACATCCTTACCGCCATCATCGGCTATGGCAACCTGGCGGTGATGAGGTTAAAGACCGACGAGAAAACGACACAGTACTTGGAAGAGATCCTGGCCGCTGCCGACCGGGCAACCCATCTGACCCATGGACTGCTCGCCTTCAGCAGAAAGCAGCTGATCACCCTGCAGCCGGCCGATCTGAACAGCATTGTCAGCAGCGTCGAAAAGATGCTGGGGCGACTGATCAGCGAAGAGATCGAGTTGAAAACCCGCCTGAGCAACGAGGATCTGATCGTAATGGCCGATCCCGGACAGATCGACCAGGTCATCATCAACCTGGCTACCAATGCCCGTGACGCCATGCCTGACGGCGGATCGCTGATCATCGAAACCAGCCGTTTTACCATGACCGGGGATTACTGCAAGAGCCACGGGTTCGGCGCCGTGGGAGAGTATGCCTTGCTGACCGTCAGTGACAGCGGTCAGGGGATGGACAGAGCGACCCAGGCGCGGATCTTCGAGCCGTTCTTCACCACCAAGGAGGTGGGAAAGGGGACGGGACTCGGCCTGTCCATGGTTTTCGGGATCATCAAGCAGCACAATGGTTTCGTTACCGTCTACAGCGAAACCGATTGCGGCACCACTTTCAAGATCTATCTGTCGCTGGCAAAGGGGGAAGCTGCGCCGAGGCATCTGGCTGAAGTCATGGAGTCAGTTGCCGGGGGGAATGAAACCGTACTGGTGGTGGAGGACAATGAGGAGGTGCGAAACTTCACCAGGACATTACTGGAGCAGAACGGCTACCGGGTGCTGGAAGCGGTGGACGGTCAGGATGCCGTGGCGAGATTCCGCGCGCATAGGGATGAGATAAAACTGGTGGTCATGGACGTGGTGATGCCGAAGATGAACGGCAAGGAAGCGTTGATGAAGATTCAGGCCATCAGGTCCGATGTCGTGGCGCTGTTTACCAGCGGATATACGGCGGACGTCATTCACAAGAAGGGGGTGATTGAAGATATCAACTTTATTTCCAAACCGGCTCCCCCTCAGACACTCCTCAGAAAGGTGCGGGAACTGCTGGACGCCTTGCCGCCTAACCGCAGTGACGCATCATGAGGGAGACGCAAACTTCCAGTGACTCAGCAGCTGAGGAGATATTCGGGAAGAAAATTGATCAGCCCGATAAAATCATCCGCCGATGCTCCTCCCTGCAGGAGCGGCTTCGGCAGCACCGTCCTGACCCCGCCCCTGTATGAATCCAGGGTGAAGCCGATCCCATGCCCCTGTTCGAGCTGAATCATGACGGCGCCCTGAAACCGGCTGGAGAGCTTTTTTTGCAGGTCGAGCACTGATTTAAGTGCCCCGTTACCTGCAGTCGGAGCATCGATGATCGCTCGCAGAACAGTTCCGCTTTTCAATACGGACTGGGACTGGGTTTCAAACTCCTCGGCACTCCCGAAGGCCTTCAAATCGACCCCTGAACTACGCGACAAAATCCCCAGACTATGAATCAGAAGGCTGTCCGAGCTGATTATTACCAACGGGGGAAGCGACATATCTTTCACCGGCCCGGCGCCGGGAGGAAGAGTATGTCCGGCAAGAAGTGATACAAGTTTTTCCTTGTCCGCTTCCGGCAACTGCGGCGCAAGCTCTGTTATCCTTGTCCGCTGGAAACTTATGGGGTCCAACTCTGCAGCTCCGGAAAATGCCTGGGGAAGTCTGGCAGTTATATGGTCAATTTCGGAAAGGCCGAGATCGTCTACCGAGATGAGCTCTTCGACTATCGCTGCCATGGCTTCCGACTCATCAGATTCTTCATCGATCAGCCCGTCACGCTTCCTTTCGTCGAATATCCGCAAGGCATCCATCAGAATGCTCTGCGTGTTAAGATTTACCTCATTGCTCATCTTCTCCGGATAGTACCTGAAATCGCAGTCGTTCACCTCTGCATGGTGTTCCAGTGTGAATTTACCCGTCTTCCAGGTAAGAATCTCGACCAGAGTCATCTCGATCAGCTGTTGCAGCCCCTTATAAGCATCCTGCTCCTTGAGCAGCTCCATCTCGATCAGGGTTATGGCAAGCGGCTTTCTGGCCTCTCCGTCAAGCTGCTGCCTCCTGAGTCCCTGCTCCAGCTGGTCCTGGGACAGCATCCCCTTGTCGACAAGAAGCTGCCCTATTCTGACGCTGTTGTTGAGATGGCTGGCGCTGACGATATAGCCGTCCTTGAAGACAAGCTGACTCTCCCCTTTACGGCCTTCAACGGTAAGGAGCCCGGACTTCCTGCTGGAATTAATTAACTGGATCACGTCCACTATCGGCAGATGCTCAAGTTCCCCTCTGAATGACATCCTTTGCTGCTCCCTATGGAAAAGATTCAGGACTAATGAAAAAAGTCGAGATGAGTATATCAGCAAATTCTTCTTCCCGCCATAATCTCGATAAAGTAATTTTGAGACGGTTCCACCCTTCTTTCCATCCGGCGAATGATATGGTATAGTCGATTCCCAAAAAATATCTGCTGTCGGAGGTACGACGATGCAAAGAGTGCTTATGTTTTTACTGACCGTATCAATTATTACGGTATCAGGAATTGCTTCTGCTGCTGAAAAAGCGTCGGTAACTGCCGTTACGCAGCTTGCTTTTGCCCAGAAACTCGTGGATGCACTGGGGTGGGGCGAAGGGCTTCCTGACAGCCCGGTTGAGAAGGATTACTTTGCCATTCTGAGTGGTAACAGAAACTTCAAGTTTGAAGCTGAGGAAACTTTCGACCGACAAAGTGATACTGTTGTCGTCAGGGACTACCCGCTTTTCGGCGCTTTTTCCGGCAAGGGGTGGATACACGGACCAGGCTCACAGACGGCAGTCCACTTCAGGGTCTTTGTCCCGATCTCAGGCAAATACACGATCAAGGTGTCTGCCAAGGGGGACGCCCAACTCTGGTCCATAGCCGGAAAAGCCTTCAAGCTGAACAGCGGCTCAAAACTGCATGAGTCCGTGCTGGGGGATGCCTTCATCCCTGCAGGTATCCTGGATTTCAACGCGGTTATACCTCCCGACGGCGCAATCGACTATATCATCCTGACTGCGCCGTCATACTCAGCAGTAGAACCGCTTGCCGGGTGGAATCCCTCCGTCCGGCTCACAAGCGGGGCGCTTGACGAGATAACCGCGTCACTTCTGGCTCTTGAGCCTCAGCTGCCGGAAGATAAAGGGTATGTCAAAAAAGTAATTCAGGCTGTCTCCATATTTCCACCCCCTGCCGGCTTTTATGTCACAGACAAACAGGTCAAGGGCAAAACTGTTGCCCCGAAATGGCTCAGGGCAGGAAGCGCTCCGGCAACCCTTCTCATCCCCCTCCAGTCCGAGGACTTATCGGTTTATGGAATCAGGGTTCACTTTCTGGGGCCGGAGCTGACAGCCGGCTTTGCATCAAAGGCGGGAATATTCAAGGGCGGCCCGTCCTTTGAATGGGTGGACATCGGGACCTTCAGACTCCCCAAAGGTGCCAATTCGCTTCAGTTATCAGTGCCTCCGACCGGAGGCGTAGATGTCATAGAAGTCAGCAGAAAGCTGACCTCACAGGGTGATTATGCATCTGTAGCCAGATCCGCCCGCAGCAGTGACTCATTGATAAAGCCTGAAGAGCTCGACAGTATCATCAAGTCCCTTCAGGACAAGTTCAAAGAGAGAAGATGACTTGAGAGCCGTGCTACGGCTGCCACCTCTACTCTTTCCATTCTGCTGTCTGTCTTTGGGAATAGTTGCAGCAGTAAGTTCAGGGATATTCCTCCCCGGGCATTTCAGGCTCAGCCTGCTGCTGCTTCCTCTCCCCTTTTTCTTTTTCTCTTCACGTCATCTCCTGACACTGGCCCTCTCCCCTCTCCTGTTCATCGCCGGGAATCTCTTGATACAGCCTACTGTCATTGGAGACCCGCAGCAGCGCCTTGCCCTCGAACAAAAGATAAACACTCCTCTTTCTGTAGAAGGGGTAGTTGCACAGCGCCCCGACTTCAAGGATGGCGGCTACAGAGTTCTGATCCGGGTTGATTCTGCTAAACCGGCAGACACAGATGACATACCGATTCATTTGAACGGGATGCTCCTGTTACGTGTGGGAAGCAGTTCAATGAATCTTTACACCGGGGACAGGATACGCTTCAACGGTAAACTGCGACCGCCCAGGAATCTCGGAACACCAGGGGAGTTCGACTCCGAGCGTTTTTATGCCTTGAAAGGTATTATCGCAACATCCTTTGTAAAGAGTACTGCAGATATCATCCTGCTCCCCGGCAGGGATGAATCGCGCTTTCAGCGTCACTTCGATACCATGGCGAGGGATATCGGCAATTTTATCATGAAAACCCTCCCCGGAATCGAAGGCGGGATCATGAAAGCACTTCTCATAGGCGACATGTCCGACATCCCCCAAGAGATGAAAGATGCCTACAGCAGGACAGGGGTCAACCATATCCTCTCTATCTCCGGTTTCCATGTAGGGATCATCGCTCTGGCTCTTCTCCAGCTCTGCTTCATCATCTCCAGGATCTTCCCGGCCCTGCTCCTTTATCTGAACTTCAGACGCTTCGCCTTTACAGCGACTCTTCCGATTATACTTTATTATATGTTCCTCTCAGGTGCAGCACCGGCAACCGCACGATCCGTACTGATGCTCGCCGTCCTGATGGTCGGACTTCTCCTGGAACAGGAGACGGATCATCTGAACTCTCTGGCACTTGCAGCCACAACCCTTCTGCTCATCAACCCGGCAAATCTTTACGATATCTCTTTTCAGCTCTCTTTTATTTCCCTGTGGGGAATGACTGTCATAACCCCCTTGATCATGAAAAGATTCGAGTCCGTAGAAACCGGATGGAAACGGAACATCCTCCTCTTCACCGCAGCATCACTATCAGCAATAGTATCAACGCTCCTCCCGGTTGCATTCTATTTTCAGCAGAGCTCTGCCACCGGGATTATCAGCAACTTCTTCATAGTACCCCTTCTTGGCTACGGTGCAGTTGTGACCGGTTTTGCTTCGCTCCCGCTGATTTTTCCGACACCGGCAATGGCCGGGTCGCTTCTCAAGGCGGCCGGCTTTCTGGTTACTCTGTCAAACTCGATAATTACATATCTGGACCGGATACCATTACTCCCGGTATTCATACCTTCTGAAACCGACATCATCATCTTCCTTGCGGCACTGCTGCTGATGACAGTCATCCTTAACGATCGTGCAAAGTATACTCTTCTTGCAGCCGCGCCGCTCCTCATCATACTCCTTCATCAACTGCCGGAAAAAGAACCGGACTTTGCGCTCAGGATAGACTTCCTGAGTGTCGGCCAGGGAGAATCGACTCTCATTACTTTCAGTAACGGAAAGAGGATGCTGATAGACGGAGGAGGTTCTCTTTTTGACAAAGGGTGGGATATCGGAAGAAAGCTATTGCTCCCCGTATTGCGAAGATCCGGGGTAAAAAGGATTGATTACCTGGTGCTGAGCCACGCTCATCCCGACCACATTCAGGGGTTAATTGCCGTTGCATCAGAGCTTCCTGTCGGAGAGTTCTGGGAAAGCGGGCTGAATACCGGAGAAGATCACCGCAGGCTTAAAATGGTCCTGGAGCGGCGCGGCATTCCGATAAGAATATGCGACTCCGGTTCGCCGCAGACGGAAATATCCGGCATGCGTATAAAATGCCTGCACCCCTTCATGGATAAATCTCTTTACTCGATTAATGACCTGAATGAGACATCTCTCGTCCTGCGCCTGGAATCTGACCGGTTTTCCGCCCTGTTTACCGGAGATATCGGTGTAGAAACAGAGTTCAGACTCATTCAAAAACGAGCAAATCTCCACTCTTCCCTGCTTAAAGTACCTCATCACGGAAGCCGCTACTCTTCGTACTACCGTTTTCTCGATGCCGTTTCGCCCGAAATCGCCCTTATCGGGGCAGGCTACAACAACAATTTCAGGCTCCCGGCCAATGAGACTATTGAAAAGTTGTCGCTTCGCGGCATAAAAACTTTCAGGACCGATCTCGACGGCACCATAACCGTAATCTTCCCTAAAAGTGGTCAAAAGCCCGTAATATCAGCTTTTAGAAAGGCAATTTAATTGACACTTCCATCATTGTTCTGTATTTTTAGCGCGATATAATAAATATCTCCCTTAATCAGGAGCATTTGATGGGTAAGATTCTATTGGTTGAAGATGATGCCTTTTTCAGGGAGATTTTTTCCGATCTCCTCAGAGAAGACGGTTATGTGGTAGACACTGCATCGTCAGGCAATGAAGCCCTCTTCAGACTCGCGCAAGGCAGCTACGACCTTGTGGTCACCGACATGGTGCTTCAGGATATAAGCGGTCTTGACGTTCTCGCCCGCGCAAAACAGCTTGATAGCGACACTGAAGTCATCGTGGTAACCGGCTACGGAAACATGGAGTCGGCCATCTATGCTCTCAAAAACGGTGCCAGGGATTATCTGATAAAACCGATCAGCCACGACGAGTTCAAGCATGTCGTCAAGCTCTCCATGGAGCAGAGGCGGCTGCTGGACGAGAACCAGGGGCTTAAAGACCAGATAAGGCTTTTTCAGACCAGCCAGACAATTGCCAACTGCATAGACATCGACAGGATTCAGTCTCTGGTACTGGAAGCTGTCATCAAGGAGACAGGGGTTGAAAAAGGCTTTTCCTGCCTCCGGGATGCCAGCAGAGAGATCTACCTCATGGAGAGTAAAGGGCTTTCACAAGAGGAGGCCGAGCAGCTCAATGAAGAGATCAAACTTGCATTCAACTGGGAGGAAGAGCATTTTTCGGAGCCGGTAAATCTGAAGATAACACTGTCCACTCTTCCTGCCGGAGAAGGGGCCGAATTCCTGCTCCTGCCGCTCAGCAGCAAATCAGTCCTCCAGGGAGTCATAATTCTTCTGAACAACACCGGTCGGGAGCTGATCACCCCCTTAAAATCCGGCAACATCCACTTTCTGGTGGAACAGTCTTCTCTTGCCCTTGAAAATGCCGGGCGCTACTCGGTCGCAAAAGACCTCCTCAACATTGACGAACTGACCGGTCTCTACAACTACAGATACCTGGAAATATCTCTCGAACGCGAGATCAAGAGGGCCGAACGCTACGGTTTGAGCATGGCGGTAATATTCCTTGATGTCGATATGCTTAAAGTCGTAAACGATACCTACGGGCATCTGACAGGCAGTCGGGCCCTCAAGGAGATCGGCGCGGTCCTCAAGAAATCCGTACGTGAAGTTGACATCGTCATACGATACGGCGGAGACGAATATACGATAATCCTTATTGAAACCGGCAGGCAGGGTGCATCAATCGTGGCGGAACGTATCCGGAAAACGATTGATCAGCACAAGTTCATACTGGGTGACAGTACCGAGGTAAGACTGACAGCAAGCCTCGGCTTCGCCTGCTTTCCAGAAGATACAAAATCCAAACTCGAACTGCTGGAGATGGCCGACCGTGCGATGTATCACGGCAAGGCCTCCGGCAAGAATATAGTTTCCCATATTTCAGACAGCATTGCAGCAGCTATGGAGCAGAAAGAGTGTCAATAACAGCTATAAAAGGCTTTAACGATATCCTCCCCGGTGAAGTAGAGAAGTGGCAACACATAGAAGCAACTGCAAGAGATGTTTTCAGCCGCTACGGTTTATCCGAAATCCGCATTCCGATACTTGAAAAGACCGACCTTTTTGCCCGTTCCATCGGAGACACCACCGACATCGTTGAAAAAGAGATGTACTCCTTCATCGACAAGGGTGAAAACCGGGTTACGCTCCGGCCGGAGGGGACAGCCAGCGTTATGAGGGCATTCATCGAGCACAAGCTCTATGCTCTCGATCCGGTCAGCAAGCTCTACTACATGGGCCCGATGTTCCGTTACGAGCGTCCGCAGAAAGGCCGTTACCGTCAGTTCCATCAAATAGGGGCCGAGGTCACCGGAGTCGCAAACCCCAGGGTTGACGCACAAGTCCTTACCATGCTTTCCCAGTTCTTTGCAGCACTGGAACTGGATGAACCGTCACTGGAGATAAACTCTCTCGGCTGTCCCGAATGTCGTCCCGCCTACCGTGAAACACTTAAAGAGTTCCTCCGCTCAAAACTGGACTCCCTTTGCGAAGACTGTCGCCGGCGTTTTGAAACCAACCCTCTGCGTGCGCTGGACTGCAAGGTCGAGGGATGCAAAAACGCTACGGCAGGGGCACCGGCAATGCTGGAGCACCTCTGCGCCGGATGTGACGCCCATTTTGCCTCAACCCGTGAACATCTCGAACTCGTCTCGACCAGATACCGGATAAACAACAGGATGGTAAGGGGGCTTGACTATTACACCCGGACCACTTTCGAGATGGTTACCGGACTGCTCGGAGCCCAGAGTGCCGTCGCAGCCGGGGGAAGATACGATGGGCTGATTGCGGATCTCGGCGGGCCATCAATCCCCGGAATCGGCTTTGCCATGGGAGTGGAGAGAGTCGCCCTGTTGCTCGATGCCGCAAAATTCTCCTCTTCACCGGCACTCTTTATTGTCGCACTCGGCGAACAGGCACAAAAGAGCGCTTTCAGCATCGCCTGCGAACTTCAGTCCGGCGGAGTCTCGGTTGAATTCGACTATGAAGGGAAGAGCATGAAAAGCCAGATGCGCCGCGCCGACAAACTTTCCTGCAGATATACCCTGATCATAGGAGAAGCGGAACTTGCCTCGGGGAGAGCCCCCCTGAAGGAGATGGCAACCGGCATCCAGACTGAAGTGCCGCTCACTCCGGAAAGCATCGTCTGTCAACTCAAGAGCTGACCGCTCTGCCATGAAATCTTCATCTCTCAGAATAGCGATAATTGCGTCATCAATCCTCGGCATTAGCCTGCTCCATTACCTGACCCCCCTGCATCTCCACTACCTGCACGACATCTTCCAAAGGTTCTATTATATCCCGATAATCCTTGCCGCTCTCTGGTTCGGCTTCAGGGGGGGGCTTGGCTGCGCCATAATTGTCAGTATCGTATATACCCCGCATATTCTTTTTCAGTGGGGAGGACATCTCTCCATGGAGATGGAGAAATATCTCGAGATACTCCTCTACAACATTGTCGGAAGCCTTACCGGTCTGCTTGCACAGCGGGAACGCGAGCAGAGCCTTCAACTGCAGAGGACAGCCGAAGGGCTTGAAGATTCATACAAAAAACTGCAGGCACAGTCTGACCGGATTATCGCGGTTGAGGATCAGCTCCGTCGTGCCGAAAAACTTTCATCCCTCGGAGAGATGGCAGCAGTCCTGGCACACGAGATCCGGAATCCCCTCGGCTCGATTCGGGGAACTGCAGAGATCCTCAGGGACGACTACCCCCCCGGCTCTCAAAAGCATGAATTCATAGAGATCCAGATCAAGGAGACGGAGCGGCTGAACAATGTCGTAGAAGACTTCCTGAAAATGGCCCGCCAGCAGCCTTTTGACATGAAGAGCTGTTCCATCACAGAAGAGCTGGAAACGATAGTCAAGCTGACGGAAAACCTGGCAAAGGAGCGGGGAATCATACTCCTCCCCGAATTCCGGAGCAGCGGCAAGATCACGACCAGAGGTGACGGGGAAAAACTCCGGCAGGCCTTTCTGAATATCGTCAATAACGGGCTGCAGGCGACCCTGCCGGGAGGGACAGTATCGATCAGCACCCGGCTGACCGACAGTGCAGCGGAGATCATCTTCAAGGACAGCGGATCAGGAATCGACAACAGCATCATAAACCGGATCTTCGAACCTTTTTTCACCACCAAGGCTGACGGAACAGGTCTCGGGCTCGCAGTAAGCAGAAAGATCATCGAGGGGCATGGCGGGAGCCTGGAGATTGCCAGCGAACAGGGCAGAGGGACGACCGTTGTAGTCAGCCTGCCGTCGCAACAACCAGATGTGTCCGCCATAAGCACTCAGAAGGAGCGTCATGAAGCATAGGATCCTGATAATCGATGACGATGCCTCGCTCAGACGGGTTCTTGAATACAATCTTCTGGAGGCCGGGTATGCTGTGACAGCAGCCGCATCAGGCGAGGAAGGTCTTGCCCTTTTCACTGTCGCCCCTTACCCGCTTGTCATCACCGACATGAAAATGCCGGGTATGGACGGTATGGAGCTGCTCAGCGCTGTAAAGAAGATTTCACCGACAACCCTGGTCATAATGATAACTGCCTTCGGTACTGTCGACATCGCGGTTCAGGCGATGAAAGCCGGGGCATACGACTACATCACCAAGCCGTTCAACCGTGATGAACTCCTTCTGACCGTCGCAAAGGCACTGCAGCTCATCGATGTAGAGATCGAGAACAGGAGGCTGAAAGAGGAGCTGGCCGACAGGAGCGACTTCAGGACACTTGTTGGAACCTCTCAGCAGATGGAGAAGGTCTTTGCCATTGTCAGGAAAGTAGCGGACACCGAGGCCTCTGTTCTTATCACCGGCGAGTCCGGTACCGGCAAGGAGCTTGTCGCACGATCGATTCACTCCCTGAGTTCCAGAAAAGATTCTCCCTTCGTCGCCATCAACTGTTCTGCCATCCCGCGAGACCTTCTGGAGAGTGAGCTGTTCGGCCACCTGAAAGGAGCTTTCACCGGAGCTGTCAGGGATAAACCCGGGAAATTCGAACTGGCTGATGGAGGGACCATCTTTCTTGACGAGGTGGGGGAACTCCCTCTCGAACTTCAGCCAAAACTATTGAGAGCACTGCAGGAGAAGGAAATAGAGCCGGTCGGCAGCTCTCACCCTCGCAAGGTCGATTTCAGGGTCATTGCAGCCACGAATCTGGATATCGAAAAAGCTCTTGGAGAATCCGGCTTCAGGGAAGACCTGTACTACAGGCTTGCGGTGATCCCCATTCATCTCCCCCCCCTGCGCGAGCGGAAGGAAGATATAAAGCTTTTACTCAGACACTTCTGCATCAAGCACGGTGGAAAGAAGGTTGAATTTGACGAACCGGCGCTCGCGGCAATTCGGAAATACAGCTGGCCCGGCAATGTCAGGGAACTAGAGAATATGGTAGAGCGGCTGCTGATAATGCGGAGCAGCGACAAGCTGACTCTGGATGACATTCCTGACAAGGTTCGAACATCTGAAGCAGCAAGATCATCAGGCAAGATCCTGAATCTCCCGGAGGAAGGATACTCGCTGGAAAAGCTGGAACAGGAGATCGTTACCGAGGCGCTGAACCGTTCGGGCTGGAACCAGGCGGCGGCGGCACGCTTCCTGAAGATTCCCCGTCACACGCTTATCTACAGGATGGAGAAATACGGCATCGTCCCGGCGAAGACGGTTTCAGGACCTGAATCTGTCAAGGAGTAGGGTTATCTGCATGAAACGGATCATTCCTCTGATACTCCTTGTTGCAGCGGCTACCGCAGACTCTTTTGCATCAGCACCTCCTCCGCGATACGATGCATTCGAACTTCTGAAAACTCTCCGGAACTCAAAGACGGGGATCAGCTTCCCGGACGAGTATAAAAGCTTTGTTTCTACCATTGAAAATGCTGAAAACAGATATAACCGCGGTGAAGTTGCCGAAGCCGACCAGATGTTCTCTCTTGCCATCCTTAAAGGCAAGCTGCTCCTGAGTTACAAAGTCGATGAGAAACAGAACTCTGCATCCATAGGACAGCCCGCAGCAAAACCTGTTTTCACTACTTTGAGCAGTGCCGGACAGATCATTCCTGCCGCGCCCACCCTCCAACCTGAGCTATCCCCCCTCCCCTTGCCGGTCGATGAAGCTTCAGACGACGATTTCAAGGAAACAACTGCTTCGGACCGGATCATCGGAGGAAACGGGATCTACATTGCCCAAAAGAAGGAAACGCTCAGGCTTGTCGCCTCGAAACTTGGTGTCCGCCTGAGAGACCTCGCCAGAATGAACCGGCTGAAACCGGATGCCTCTCTCGCTGCCAATCAGAAGATCCGTTACAACAACCGCAGAATCGTTCCCAAAGCGATACGCAACGGAATTGTCGTGAACATCCCCGACCGAAGCCTCTATCTTTTCCGCAACGGTAGAGTATGCGCGATATATCCCGTTGCTCTCGGGATCTCGAAAAAGAAGGAAAGCACGATCTGGCGTACACCAGTCGGCAAATTCCAGATAACAGACAAGAAAGAGAACCCTACCTGGCGGATCCCGCCATCGATTCAGAAAGAGATGGAGGAAAATGGTGAAGAGGTTCTGGAGACCGTCCCTCCGGGGCCAAAGAATCCACTCGGCAGATATGCCATGAGAACCACCCTCTCGGGGATACTCATTCACAGCACGACCAGACCTGCTTCGATCAACAGTTACAGCAGTCATGGCTGCATCAGGGTAATGCCTGAACATATGGAAAAACTGTTCCGTGAGGTATCCGTGCCGATGAACGGGGAGATAATCTATCAGCCGGTGAAGGTTGAGGTCACCGAAGAAGGGAAAGTATTCCTTGAGGTGAATAACGACTCTTACGAGTATGTAGTGGATATGCCTGCAGAGGTGAACCGCTTGCTGAAGAAACACGGTGCGACCGGCAAGGTCTCATGGGAGAAGGTCAACCGGGCCGTAAAAGAAAAAACCGGCATCGCCATGGATGTGTCTCTCATGGAGATGCCGGAAAATTAGCTATAGCCTTTAGTCAGTGATGCGGCGGGTGTCCCGTGCAGCGAATGTTGCAGAGCTTATTCACAAAAAAAATCCCCTCTCCCTTGATGGGAGAGGGTCAGGGAGAGGGTGAAAGTCTCCGATTATAGCGCTACGGCCCCCATCCCCCTCGCCCCCTCCGACCAGTGGAGGGGGATTTATGTTTCTGAATCCGCCTTAGGAAAGCTTCCTGCCCCCGCACTTTTTCAGCCTCTTGTGGGCATCACGGAGAATACGCTCAGTCGTCGCCCAGTCTATGCACTTGTCGGTGATCGAAACCCCGTACTTCAGTTTTGAAAGATCCGCAGATATCGATTGATTCCCGTCCTGCAGGTAACTCTCGATCATGACCCCGGATATGGACTTGTTTCCTGCTTCGATCTGGGAAAGGACCGCATCGAGGACAGCAGGCTGCTTCTCGTGGTTCTTTTCCGAGTTTCCGTGACTGCAATCGACCATGATCGTGGGAAAAAGTCCCGCCTTCCCGAGCATCTCCTCGGTCTTAAGGATATCCTCGGGCGCATAGTTGGGCTTTTTCCCACTCCCTCTGAGCACAATATGAACATCGGGATTACCGGTGGTCTGGACAATGGATGAAAGTCCTTCGCGGTTTATCCCCAGGAAGCTGTGAGGATGAAGGGCCGCTATCATGGCATCCAGGGCAATCTGGAGATTGCCGTCGGTGCCGTTCTTGAACCCGATGGGGAACGAGAGGCCGCTGGCGAGTTCCCTGTGGGTCTGCGACTCGGTGGTACGTGCCCCGGTCGCACCCCAGCAGATCATGTCGGCAAGGTATTCCGGCGTGATGGGGTCGAGCATTTCATTTGCTACGGGGAGTCTCAGCTCCGTGATCTTGCACAGAAGGTTTCGGGCGATTCCGAGTCCTTTGGAGATCTTGTGCGTGCCGTCCATATCGGGGTCGTTGATCAGACCCTTCCAGCCGACTGTCGTACGCGGCTTCTCGAAATAGACCCGCATGATGATAAAGAGCTGGTCCGAAAGTTCTGCAGCCAGAGCGGACAGTCTATTGGCATAATCGATGGCGCCGACCGGGTCGTGGATCGAACAGGGGCCGACCACGACCATGAGACGACTGTCGGTCCCGCGGAGAATGGCCTTGATCTGCTCGCGGCTCGATGTTATGAATTCGCTTCCGCCGTCGTTCAGCGGAAATACCTGGCGGAGGTCGGTCGGAGCAATAATCGGAGTTATACTCTTTATCTTAAGGTTGTTGGTCTTGATCATTTCTTCTCCCGGGCTTTAACTGTCTGGTGACTTACTGTTTTTACCAGATATTATCGTTATTTTCTAATAAAATATGAGCCGGAAAGTGGTAATATGCTGCTATTGCACCAATATTCACTCCCCTTAAACTTTTGGTTTGCGGGGTTGAACAAATGAGGCTTTGTGAGCATCGAAATTAAAGAGTCCGACATCTCGATCGATTTTTTCCGCGCTTCAGGACCGGGCGGACAGCACCGCAACACCACCGACTCCGGGGTAAGGATACGGCACATCCCGACAGGAATTGTCGTACAGGCGACGGAGTCAAGGTCACAGCACCGCAACCGGGAGATCGCCCTCCAACGGCTTAGCGCAGCACTGCACCGGCGAACGCTGAAAAAACGGCCGCGGATCGCCACCAAAGCCACGAAATCCTCGGTCGAAAAGCGACTTGTTACCAAAAGGGTTACCGCCCTCAAAAAGAAGCTGCGCCACACGCCCGACGAATGACTTCGCTTTTAAATCGCTTCGCGGCAGCTAAAATCACAACCTGCAGATCTGGGAACATTCCTGATCTGCGAGCCATCGAAACTACCAAGGGACATGTTCACATGCATGCAGATATTGAAGGTGCTGAACGATGATATTGGCCGGGACTATTGTTAATGTTGCAGCAATCTGTGCAGGTGCCCTGGTCGGTCGCTATGCCGGCCGCTTCATCCCCAACAGGATGCGACAGACGGTTATGGCGGGTCTGGGGTTGACAGTACTGCTGATCGGACTGCAACTGGCTCTGAAGAGCAGGCAGCCGATGATCATTATCGGCAGTTTGATCCTCGGCGGTGTACTCGGCGAGTTGCTGCAGATTGAGGCGCGTCTGGAGTCGTTCGGTTTGTGGCTGCAGGGGCGTTTTGCCGGCGCCGGTAATATCGCCGAAGGTTTTGTGACCGCAAGTCTGCTGTACTGCGTGGGGGCCATGGCGATCATGGGCGCACTCCAGGATGGTTTAAGCGGCATGCCGACTATCCTCTACGCCAAAGCTGCACTGGACGGGGTGGCATCGATTGCCCTGGCCTCAACGCTAGGGATCGGTGTGCTGTTCTCGGCGCTGTCGGTAGCGATATACCAGGGAGGCATTACCGTTGCGGCTGAGTCTGCCAAATCGCTGCTGACCGATACGGTGGTACTTGAAATGAATGCAGTCGGCGGCCTGCTGATTATCGCGATCGGCCTGGATCTGATCGGCATCAAGCGCATGCCGGTCGGAAACATGCTGCCGGCGGTCTTTGTAGCGGTAGGACTCGTCTGGATGTTTGGACTTGCTTGAGTTGCTGGATGAATTCACATCCCGCTCCGGATTACTAAAATTATGAACCGTCTCATGGCAATCGGAATCCTGTCGGCATTTTTCTTCAGCAGCACGTTTGTACTCAACAGGGCGATGAGCCTCCAGGGTGGTCACTGGGTCTGGACCGCAAGCCTGCGCTACGTCTACACGCTTGTGTTGCTCTGCCTGTGGCTGCTCGTTAAGGGACAGGTAAATGTTCTGACAGGAGCGGTTCGCGAGTTCCGCACCCACTGTCTGTTTTGGACCGTCGCGGGAGGCATCGGCTTCGGGGTGTTTTACGCCCTTCTGTCATTCAGCGCTTCATTTGCCCCGGGATGGGTTGTGGCAACCACGTGGCAGGCAACAATTCTTGCATCACCACTGGTGCTCCTGATATTCGGCAAACAGGTCCCTGCCAAGGGAATGCTCTTTACCGCCCTCATTTTCATCGGCGTCGTGCTGGTAACCATCGAGCAGGCAACTTCGTCACCTACCGGAGAGATATTACTCGGATTTCTGGCCGTTACTGTGGCCGCTTTCGCCTACCCGCTCGGCAATCAACCGGTGTGGGAAGCCCGGTATGGCACGTCGGCCAGAGTCCCACGCATTGTCGGCCCGGTTATCGACAACAGTATCGGGCGTGTCCTGCTGCTGGTCATGGGTTCAATACCGTTCTGGATTACGCTGATCATTGTGGCGAATCCCCCGCCGCCATCAACCGGGCAGATGCTCACCACGGCTATTGTTGCAGTTTTTTCCGGTGTCGTGGCCACGAGCCTGTTTCTCAAGGCGCGCCATCACGCCTCGACCCCGTACGAACTCGTTGCAGTCGATTCGACCCAGTCAACAGAGGTACTCTTCGCCCTTCTGGGAGAGGTCATATTTCTCCATGGTTCCTATCCGGGAGCTACCGCTTCAGCAGGGATAGTCGCAGTAGTAGTCGGTCTGACACTGTATATCCGTGCACAGGCTACAAAGAATGTTAAAAAGGGGGCATGTTAAAAAGGGGGCAGGCTACTTTAAGAGCATGCGGAAAAGCAGCCTGTCCCCTTTCGGGACTTTCTTTATTGGCGTTTCAGTTGAACTACATGGTAAGATGCAGCATTTTTAACATGAGGATATTTTCTATGTTATCTGATCAAGAGTCTCCTGAAAAACTGCCTGATCCCCGTTATCAAGCAAGAATCACTATCTGTTATGAAGAGCTGCTAACCGATTATTCAATAAATATTAGCACTGGTGGAGTATTCATTGGGTCAAACGTGATCCTGCCAGAAGATACAGAGCTAACCATCAAACTCGATCTTCCTA
>Ga0134124_10001546_pt1 | contig 18515 bp, 13 predicted proteins | sample KB304_FD_96880 | JGI IMG/M metagenome (GOLD analysis project Ga0134124, IMG submission 96880) | Terrestrial soil microbial communities without Nitrogen fertilizer from Kellogg Biological Station, Michigan, USA - KB3-0-4 | ecosystem: Environmental > Terrestrial > Soil > Unclassified ...
ACCGTCATTACACGCAAGGCATACGGCGGCGCCTATTGTGTCATGAACTCCAAGCATATTCGCGGCGGCTACAGTATGGCCTTTCCCACGGCTGAGATTGCTGTCATGGGGCCGGAAGGTGCTGTCAATATCATCCATCGTGCCGAAATGGCTAAATCCGGACATCCTGAGAAAACCCGGCAGACACTGGTCGACGACTACCGGAACAAGTTTGCCAACCCGTATAACGCTGCGGAACTTGGCTACATCGACGAAGTCATCGACCCGACCAGGACCCGTCCCAAGCTGATCAGCGTACTGGAGATGTGCAAGAACAAGCGTGACAGCAACCCGCCGCGCAAACACGGCAACATTCCGCTATAATGGGTACCGCAAGGAGTATTTCCATGGCTGCTGATTCGCTCTTTAATAAAATACTGATCGCCAATCGCGGCGAAATCGCCGTACGGATCATCCGCTCCTGTAAAGAACTTCAGATCCCCACTGTGGCAGTCTATTCAGAGGCTGACCGTGGCGCACTGCATGTGAGGGCCGCCGATGAAGCTTACTGCATCGGCGAGGCACCCGGCAGCCGCTCCTACCTGAGGGGTGACACAATCATCGCGATTGCCAAAAAGACAGGCTGTGACGCCATTCATCCCGGTTACGGCTTTCTCTCGGAACGGGCTGACTTTGCCGAGCAATGCGCAGCAGCAGGGATTACCTTTGTCGGTCCAAATCCGCACGCCATCCGTGTCATGTGCAACAAAGCCGCGGCACGGGCGCTGGCTGCCGAGGTGGATGTGCCGCTGATACCCGGCATGCAGGAATACCTGACGGATGAAGGCCAGGCGCGTGAATTGGCTGCAACCATCGGTTTTCCGCTAATGATCAAGGCCGCTGACGGTTACGGTGGCAAAGGCATGCGCAAGGTCGAACGGCCCGAAGACCTGTCTAAGGCGTTGCGGGCCGTCACATCCGAAACGCTCAATTCATTTGGCCGCAGCGAGGTCTACATGGAGCGTTATATAGAAAACACGCGCCACATTGAAATCCAGGTGCTCGGCGACAAACAGGGCCACATCGTCCATTTCATGGAGCGGGAGTGCTCCGTCCAGCGGCGTTATCAGAAAATGATCGAGGAAGCGCCATCGACCATCATAAATGACGAGCTGCGGCGCAAGATGGGAGAGGCTGCGATTAGTATCGCCCGGGCGGTCAGGTACGATTCCGCCGGCACGGTTGAATTTCTGGTTTCTGCGAAAACCGGGGATTTCTTCTTTTTGGAGATGAATCCCCGTCTAGCGGTAGAGCATCCGATCACCGAGGCGATCACCGGCACCGATCTGTGCAAGGAGATGATCCGAGTGGCCGCAGGTCTTCCGCTGACCCTCCGTCAGGAGGAAATCAAGATCCGCGGCCACGCCATCGAGTGCCGCATCTATGCCGAGGATCCGGACAATAATTTTTTCCCCAGCGAAGGACGCATCAGCTGTCTCCGGACACCGGGTGGTCCGGGCGTCCGCGATGAGTCAGGCATCTATGAGGGCCTTGATGTTCCCATCTACTACGACCCTCTGCTGGCCAAGCTGGTGATCTGGGCCAGCACCAGGGAGCGCTGCATCAGCCGCGCCCAGAGGGCCCTTTCCGAATACTTTATAAAGGGGATCAAAACAACCATCCCGTTCAGTGAGCGGATAATGAAAAATAGACATTTTATGGCCGGCGACTATGATACGACCTTTACCGACACCAGCTTTGTAAAGGAAGATGCCGCTCGCGAGAAGCCCCATCTGGACTTGGCGCTTCTGGCGGCTGTCATCAAGACCTTCCGCCGCGACAAGGTCCGTGCATGTAAAAACATTGGAATTTCGGACGCCACCACACCGGCGGCCCAATCAGGTTGGAAAATGAGCGGCCGGGTAAAGCGCTGATTCCTTTACGCGCACGGACAGGGCCATGTACAGTGGCGACTACCGCTTCAAAACCAGAGAGGATAATCGCACATGACATATATCGTTACCCATAAAAACAGAGAACAGAATGTCAAGGTTGAAGAGTTTCATCCTGGACAGTACAAGGTTCTGTTGGGTGGAAAGGAGTATCTGGTAGATTACCTTGAACCCCAGAACAATCTCCTTTCCCTGATCATTGATGGCAGATCCTATGAGGTGGATATAGACGCCGCCGATAACAGCGATGTGTACGGGGTTGACATCCTTGGTGACCACTTCGAGTTCGAAGTGATTGAGGAGAAAAGGAAAAAACTGGTCAGAAAGATGTCGGCTGGTCCATCCGGTCGGCAGGAAATTAAATCCCCCATGTCAGGAATTGTCTGGAAGATATTGGTCAAGGAAGGTGATCTTGTTGAGTCCGGCCAAGTACTCATCATCCTCGAAGCGATGAAGATGAAGAACGAGATCAAGGCGCCGCTAGCCGGTTGTGTGAGTGTTTTGAACGCCAGGGAGGGTGTGCCTGTGGCTACCAATGATATGCTCTGCGTCGTCGAACCGGACGAGGAACAGTCCTCGCATTCTTAGTCCGTTGCATTGCACGCCGGGTGAGCCTGGTTTTTACATGTTGGCAAAAGCACGGAATCACGTTAGCATTTGATACTTTTCAGCATCTCCATGAGTTTGTCAGAGGTTTTATGCCTAACAACGAAATCAGTACGGTCGGCATCCACAAGCCAGCATCTTCTCAAAATTCCGAAGATGATCTTCGCATCGTTACCTCTGCCCATCTGGCCACATCCTATCCAGAGGCGTCGGAGTTTGAATTCGGCCTGATTATTGCCTATCATTCCTTCGAGCGCTGGATGATCCGTTGCATGAATGCGGCCGGGTCAAAGGACATGGCTCCGATCGATATCCTGATACTTCATCACATCAATCATCGTGGTAAGCAGAAACGTCTGGCGGATATTTGCTTCATCCTGAATATCGAAGACACGCATCTTGCCACGTATTCGATTAAAAAACTTGTTACTGCCGACTTGGTCAATGGAACCAAAAAGGGCAAGGAGATGTATTATTCCACCACCCCAAAAGGCTCTGATCTCTGCAGTCGCTATAAGAGTGTGCGTGACACTTGCCTCATAGGAAGTTTTACAAAGAGTGAAGACGAAGCGAAAACTTTGGCCAGTATAGCCAAATTTTTGCGGAATACCTCTGGCAGCTTTGACCAGGCTTCTCGCGCAGCATCCTCATTTGACCTTGCTTCGACATGATGTTTTTTAGAAGTCTCCCACTGATTCTTGATCAACAACTTTCCGGACAACTGCTATGTTTTTGTTGTGGGTACCTCTGGAATCTGGTTCGACTTATCGACATTCTCCAGACCAACGGCTATTGCAGAACATCGCTAAAAAATCAAGCCATTCCATAAAGATGTTGAAAAATGTAACCAGCTGATAATCTAATGCCTCTTAGTAATTCGCTAAGGGGCAAAGATGAAAGTTAATATAGTGAAACAGACACTGAAAAGTGATGTCGGCTTAAGTATGAAAAGATAGGTAAAACCTCGAGGGTTTCCCCATTTTTTTGTCTTCATGTTAAACAATGACGATCCGCGAGTACATTGGCGCTTTCCAGCCGCTCCCCTTCAACATGGTGGTCACGTTACCTTTTTTTAAATAAACTGTCGACATTTGATAAAATGCTGATACATTGACCTCATGAAAAAGCCGACCGGACCGACAAAAACGGACAATGTCCCTCCCTCCCCCGTCCCCACCCCGAAAAAGAGGAAAAGCTCGATAACGGAGGCAGCTCCTGCCAACCCCGCTACACGGGATGTGTACGTTAAGAAGAATAGTTCCGCACAAACAGGTGCGGCAGAGAATTCCAACGCACCGAAAGAGACCCCGGCAAAGCAAAAGGGGCTCCCGTTTCCGATTGTCGGCATCGGCGCCTCCGCCGGAGGGTTGGAGGCGCTGGAGCAGTTCCTCCGACAGGTTCCGAAAGAGAGCGGCATGGCTTTTGTCATCGTCCAGCATCTGGACCCGACCCACAAGGGGATCATGCCCGAACTGCTCCAGCGGGTCACCGAAATGGAGGTTTTCCAGGTCAGGGACCGGATGCGGGTCAACCCGAACTGTGTCTACGTGATTCCCCCCAACAAGGACATGTCGATCCTGCATGGAGTGCTGCACCTGTTCGTTCCGACTGCCCCCCGCGGCCTGCGCCTGCCGATCGATTTCTTCCTCCGCTCCCTGGCCGATGACCAGCATGAGCGCAGCATCGGCGTCATCCTCTCCGGCATGGGCTCGGACGGTACGGCGGGGCTCAGGGCCATCAAGGCGATGGGCGGATTGGTGCTGGTGCAGGATCCAGCCTCGGCCAGGTTCGACAGCATGCCGAGGAGCGCCATTGAAGCCGGGCTGGCCGACCTTGTAGCTCCGGCGGAACAACTTCCCGAAAAAATCAGCGATTTTCACCGGCATGTCGTCAAATTAGCCAAGGACAGCTCCGCAATGGAGGAAAAGGACCTGGGCAATCTCGATAAAGTTCTCATCATGCTGCGGAGCAGGACCGGCCACGACTTCTCACTGTACAAGAAGAACACCATCTACCGCCGGATCGAACGTCGCATGGGCATTCACCAGATCGACAGGATCGCTTCATACGTCCGTTACCTGCAGGAGAACCCACAGGAGGTGGAACTCCTCTTCAAGGAACTCCTTATCGGAGTGACCAGCTTTTTCCGCGACCCGGAGGCATGGGAGCAATTACAAGATGAAGCCGTTCCGGCGCTCCTTGCGCGCCATCCGTCAGGCGGGGTGTTGCGCGCCTGGTCGGCTGGCTGTTCGACCGGAGAGGAGGCGTATTCGCTGGCCATTGTCTTCAAGGAGACGCTGCAACGGGTCAAGTCCGCGGAGAATTTCACGCTGCAGATCTTTGCCACCGACCTGGACCGGGACGCGATAAACAAGGCCCGACAGGGATTTTATCCGGCCAACATCTCCGCGGACGTCTCTCCCGAACGGCTGCGGCGGTATTTTATCAAGGAAGGGAACGGCTACCGGGTCAGCAGCGAGATCCGGGAGATGGTGACCTTCGCCACCCAGAACATCATCATGGACCCCCCGTTTACAAAGCTCGATTTCCTCATCTGCCGCAACCTTTTGATCTATCTGACTCCGGAACTGCAGAAAAAGCTCCTGCCGCTCTTTCACTACAGCCTGAAACCGGGCGGCGTCCTGTTTCTGGGGAGCGCGGAGACCATCGGCGCCTTCACCGACCTCTACGCGCCGTTGAACATCAAATCGCGGCTCTACCAGCGGCGGGAATCGGTTTTAGCGGCCGACGCGGTGGCATTTCCACCCTCGTTTGTTCCCGCCGCGCCCGGCGTTCAACCCGAGATCCAGGTGGTGAAACCTGCCGCCAATCTCCAGACTCTCGCGGACCAGCTGCTCCTGCAACATTTTTCACCGCCAGCCGTGCTGGTCAGCGACAGGGGAGATATCCTCTATATCAGCGGGCGAACCGGCAAGTATCTTGAGCCGGCGGCCGGCAAGGCCAACTGGAATATTTTCGCCATGGCCCGTGAGGGGCTCCGGTTTGATCTCGGAAACGCCTTCCAGAAGGCGCTCCGGCACAAGGATACGGTAACCGTCCGCGGCATCAATGTCGGGACCGACAACGGCCCGCAGCATGTCGATGTCACGATCCAGGCGATTGAAGAGCCGGAGGCGCTGCGGGGGATGGTGATGATCGTCTTTACCGACACAGCCGCGCCACCGCAAACAAATGCGCCGGACCGTTCCGGGACCGCGGCGAGAGGCACCGCCAGGGTTCTCGAGCTGGAACGGGAACTCCGGCAATACCGCGAAGAGCTTCAGACTACCCGCGAGGAGATGCAATCCTCCCAGGAAGAGCTCAAATCCACGAATGAGGAGCTGCAGTCCACCAACGAGGAGTTGCAATCCACCAACGAGGAACTGACCACCTCACGGGAAGAGATGCAGTCAATGAACGAAGAGCTGCAGACAGTGAACGCCGAGCAGCTTTCCAAAATGGATGAGCTGGCGCGGATAAACAACGACATGAGGAACCTCTTGAACAGCACGGAAATAATCACCCTGTTCCTGGACAAGGAACTCCATATCCGACGCTTCACCGACGGTGTTGACAAGATCTTCAAGCTGCGGGCGGTCGATGTGGGGAGGCCGCTTGCCGAGGTCGTGACCGACCTGCGTTATCCCGGGATGGCGGAAGAAGCGCGGGAGGTGCTCCGGACGCTGGTCTTCTCGGAAAAGCAGATCGCCACCCTTGACGGACGCTGGTTTTCGGTACGCATCATGCCATACCGTACCCTGGATGACGTAATCCTTGGAGTCGTAATCACCTTCGTGAACATCACCAGGACCAAGGAGCTGGAGGAGGAACTGCGGGCAGAGATTGCAAGACTCAGGAAACGATTGAAAGATGAGGGTTAAGGGAGCAGTGATGCAAAGCGATACCGACGGGAAGAAATTGACAGCCGACGATCTGCGCAGTCGTGCGGAAGAGCTGATAAGGAAAGCCGAATCCCCTGAAAAGCGCCGTAAACGGGCGGCGGATGATACCCTGAAGCTCGTCCATGAACTAGAAGTCCACCAGATAGAGCTGGAGATTCAGACTGCGGAGCTCCACCGGGTCATGGATGCCAGGGAAAAAGTGGAGACGGCTCTGGACCGGTATACCGACCTCTACGATTTCGCCCCGGTCGGCTACTTTACCCTCGACCGTGCCGGGGTAATCATAGCCGCGAATCTCCGCGCTGCCACCCTCCTCCATTCAGAACGCGCCAGGCTGCTCGGCCGGCCCTTCGGGCAGTTTGTCGCCACCGAAGCCCGTCCCGCCTTCACCGCCCTGCTCGAAAAGACCTTTACCAGCCGGGACAAGGAGTCCTGTGATGTGTCGCTCAAGGTAACGGGAAATTCCCCGCTCTTTGCACAGATCGAAGCCATTGCCTTCGGGGCGGGACAGGAATGCCGCATCGCCCTGATCGACATCACCGGACGCAAACTCGCCGAAGATGCGCTCATCGAAAAAACACGCGAGCTCGAGGAGCTCAACAGATCGATGGAGGTACGCATTGCCCAGGCTGTGGACGAACTGCGCGAGAAGGACAAGCTGCTGTTTCTGCTGGACCGCCGGGCGGTCATGGGGGAGATGATCAACAATATCGCCCACCAGTGGCGACAGCCGCTGAATATACTGGGGTTGGTCATCCAGCAGTTGCCCTACCTCTATGACGCAGGCGAATTAGACAGGGGATTTCTGGAGAAGAATGTCGGGAAGAGCATGGAGGTGATCCTGCAAATGTCCCGGACTATCGATGAGTTCAGGAGCTTCTTCAGCTCCGACAAGGAAACAGTTACTTTCGGCGTTAATCAGGTAATAGCGCGTACGCTCTCCCTCATCGAAAAGAATTTGCAGGGTCAACGGATCCGTGTTGTTCACGATCCCGATGGCGACCCGATGGCCAGCGGCTATCCCAACGAGTATACCCAGGTACTCCTGAATATCCTGATGAATTCCCGTGACGCGCTGGTCGAGCACAATGTCGACAATGCCCTGATTTCGATCCGCTCATCTGCGGAAGGGGGCAAATCGGTCGTAACCATATCCGATAACTCCGGCGGAATCCCCGACAAGATCATCGGCAAAGTGTTCGATCCCTACTTCACTACCAACAAGCCGGACCAGGGGACGGGAATCGGCCTGTTCATGGCGAAGACCATCATCGAAAAAAACATGGGGGGCGAGTTGACGGTTCGCAATACCGGGAGCGGCGCGGAGTTCCGGATCGTGGTCTGATAAGGGATGAGGGAGCGGCAATGGGAATCGATAAAGACGAGAGCCCGATAAAAGCATCCGCCGAGCAGCGGAGCCTTGCCAGGGACCGGGTGCGTGCGAAAATGGCTGAATTGCACCTGTCATGTACCGTGGAATCGGCTCAGAAGATTGTCCATGAATTCGAGATCAACCAGATCGACCTGGAGATGCAAAACGACGAACTGCGCCAAACCAGCGAAGAGCTCGAGATATCGCGGGATACGTATGCCGACCTGTTTGACTTTGCACCGGTCGGCTTGTTCACGTTTGATGCGCTCGGAACGATCCGCACGGTAAATATTACCGGCGCGCAGCTGCTGGAAACGGAGAGACGGCTTCTGGGCGGTAAGTCCCTTACCGGTTTTATTGCCACTGCGGACGGAAAGGAAACTTTTTCCAATCACCTCAGACTGGTTTTGCAACGACGTGTAATGCTGAGATGCGAAATCAGACTCACGAGAAATGACGGTACGGTGATCCATGGCCAACTTCAGAGCGTGGCGATCACCAAAGGAAAAAAGGGCGGGCATATCCTTACCGCAATCACCGACGGCACGGTCCGCAAACAGCTGGAAGAGTCGCTGCGGAAAGCGCATGACAGCCTGGAGACGGCCGTACGGGAGCGGACCAGGGAACTGATCGGCCTGAATGCGCTGCTGACGCAGGAGATAGAGGTCCGCAAGAGGGCGGAAGAGTCGCTCCAGGGTACGTATGCGGAAATCAACCGGTTGAAAGACCGGCTCCAGGCCGAGAACATCTACCTGCAGCATGAGGTGGCCCGGCAGTTCAACTTCGGCGAGATCATCGGTCAAAGCGATTCCCTTAAGCGCGTATTCCTGCAGGTCGAGCAGGTTGCTCCCATGAATGCAACCGTTCTTCTCCTCGGCGAGACCGGCACCGGCAAGGGGGTGGTGGCTCGCGCCATCCACTGCAGCAGTACCCGCAAGGATCGGCCGCTGATAACGGTCGACTGCGCGACATTGCCGGCGAACCTCATCGAAAGCGAGCTTTTCGGGCGGGAAAAAGGGGCGTTTACCGGGGCTAATGTCCGGCAGGCAGGGCGTTTCGAGCTTGCCAATGGCGGCACCATATTTCTCGACGAAATCGGCGACCTGCCGCCGGAGCTGCAATCCAAGCTGCTCCGGGTCATTCAGGACGGCGAGTTTGAGCGCCTGGGCAGCCCCCGCACCATAAAAATCGACGTAAGGATCATCGCGGCCACCAACCGGAATCTTGAGGACGAGATCAGGAGCGGCAGGTTCCGGGAAGACCTCTTTTACCGGCTCAATGTTTTCCCCGTGAAGATGCCGCCACTTCGGCAGCGCAAGGAGGACATCCCGCTGCTCGTCAAGCATTTCATCGCCAAATACAACCAGAAGAATGGCAAGAAAGTAGAGACTGTTTCGAAAGACACCCTGGATGCCCTTCAGGAATACCACTGGCCCGGCAACGTGCGGGAGTTGGAAAGCGTAATCGAGCGGGCGGTGATCACCAGCCAGGGGACCGCCCTGCAGATAGTGGACCGGTTCGATGCGTTCCGGAAGACACCCGGACCCGCAGAACAGAACATCAAAGCCCTCGGCGAGCTGGAACGCGACCACATCATCCAGGTGCTCCGAAAAACCGGGTGGCGGATCAATGGCAATAAAGGGGCGGCGCTGCTCCTTGGTCTCAACCCCAGCACCCTTCGCGCCCGGATGCGGAAACTCGGCATCACCTGTCAAAAATATGACAAAAATATAATCCATATTTAAATGTCATCCGGACGGCCTTGAGGAGCCGCCGGCACTTACCCCGCACGTCCATTCTCCATTTATCCCATACAATCAAGCCTTTACACTCCCGGTATCCGTACCCCGTCTCCGGCGCGTTAGTTGCTGCTTAATTTCTCCCGCAAACAGGCGGAGTTTCTGCCACATTTGACCCGACGATGAACTCTGCTACCATGAAGGTAAGAATCAAGCCGCCGCGGCAGCACGAGAAGGACTGCGGGCCAAACCAATTTTCCGGAGAAATCCCATGAGCACTCTGTTTTCGCCCTTTACCCTGCGAGCCGTCACGTTTCGCAACAGGGTCTTCGTTTCTCCCATGTGCCAGTATTCCAGCAACAACGGATTACCAAACGACTGGCACCTGGTTCATCTCGGCAGCCGTGCCGTGGGCGGCGCAAGCATGGTCATGGTCGAAGCAACCGCGGTGAGCCCCGAGGGGCGCATAAGCCCCGCTGACAGCGGCATCTGGAGCGACGCCCATGCCGAGGCGTTTGCTCCAATTGCCCGCTTCATTCGGGAACAAGGAGCCGTACCCGGAATCCAGCTTGCCCATGCCGGACGCAAGGGGTCATGTTCACTGCCGTGGCTCGGCGGCGGCCCACTGGGTATGGAGTCATGCGGCTGGCAGCCGCTTGCGCCGAGCGCATCACCCTTTGACACAGGTCATCCCGTTCCCCGTGCCCTCTCCCTGCCCGAACTGGACGAGCTGGAAGCCCGGTTCCGCGCCGCGGCACAGAGAGCGCTCGTCGCCGGTTTCCAGGTGATTGAGCTGCATATGGCCCATGGCTACCTGCTCCACGAATTCCTCTCTCCGCTGGTTAACCGGCGAGAAGATGACTACGGGGGGAGTCTGGATAACCGGCTCCGTTTCCCCTTGAGGGTGGCCCGGGCGGTACGGGAGGAGTGGCCTGCGGAGCTGCCGCTGTTTGTCAGGATTTCTGCTACCGATTGGGTGGAGGGGGGGTGGGACATTAATCAGTCGGTGGTTCTGGCCAGGCAGCTGAAGGAGGTCGGGGTGGATCTGATCGACTGTTCTTCCGGGTTTGCAGTGCCGAATGAGCCGGTTCCGTTCGGTCCCGGCTTCCAGGTCCCCTTTGCTGCCAGGATCCGTGCGGAGGCGGGGATTGCCAGCGGAGCGGTCGGCCTCATCACCGAACCGGCCCAAGCCGAGCAGATAGTGGCGACCGGCCAGGCCGATGTCGTGCTGTTGGCGCGGCAGATGCTGCGTGACCCCTACTGGCCGCTCCATGCAGCCAAGGCGCTGCGTGCGGATGTCCAGTGGCCGAACCAGTACTTGCGGGCCAAATAGCCGGTTTTCATTCTGCGGCAGGGTTAGGAACCATGCACGCAAGCAGCCCCATAACGGAAAAGTATGCCCCAGGACTCTTGAGTGTCCTGGGGCATTTTTCATAGTCTGGAACCTGGTGAACCGGAGGAGGGCCATCAGCGCCAGCCTTCCTCCCCCGGTTGAGCATCGTCGACCTCCCTCCCCTTCAAGGAGGAAAGTTCCCTAAAACAGGCTCCCCGTGAACGTCCCGGTGACGAGTACGCCTGGACCCGTCTGCCAGGTGCCGCTGGTGGCGCCCGCGGCGATCGTGCCCGCGAACGTACCCGGCGTGAAGGTAGTTACGCCTTCATTGTCGAACATCACCAACCCCGGGAACGCGCCGGCAGTTCCGAGAGACCCAAGGTTGAACCCTGGAGGAGGACCGAGCACTCCGGCAGTAGTCACTGTGCCGTCGATCAGGAACGGAGTCTGCTGGATGTCAGCCACCCTCTGCCTCAGGAACATCGTAAACCCGTGGACGGAGTTGTCGTTGTTGACTGCAAAGGTGAAGGTGCTAGGCAGGCCCGGCGCTGTGTCGGTGTGCGTGCCCTGGTAAACGCCGACAAGGGGGTTGGCCGTCTTGGCGAAACCGAGAGTGGTGGCCGCCGGAGTTCCGGCATTGAGGTCCGTCGCCATCATCTTGATCGAGGCGGTGCCAGCAACCGTATTGAGGCTGCCGGTGAAGATGGTGACAGGCGACGGGTTGGTCAGCGCCTTCCCGTTGAGATTGAGCGCTTCGCCCGCGCCCGGCGTACCCCCGATGACGATGATGTTGCCGGTGCTCGACACTACGCCGCTGAGCACGGCAAAATGGCTGCTGTAGATCGCCGCCAGCGCCACGATGCCGGTCACCTGCCCCCGCACGACATGTGCGCTGATCGTGCCGTCGGCATTGACGGTCATATCGGCCCCTACATGGACCATATCCCCGGCAACGGGCGGCACGCCCGCATCATTCGGGAGCCCGAACTTGCCGGTCACCAAGGGCGCCACGGCCTTCTCGAATACGACCGGCACCTGTTTGGCCACGTTGTTCAGTGTGAAGCTTGCCGACGAGGTAATCTGCGTCGGAACGGTCATTGTTCCGGTTATCGTCATGTTGGCCGGTGGGGTGGCGCCGGTGCCGGTGCCCGTGGCATTCAGGGTGCCATCGATGGCCATCGTGCCGACGATGCTCCAGGTGGCGCCCGAGGTGCTCGCCGCAACGCCGGTCACGTTGGATCCGTTCCCCAAAAGGTTCGGGGTCGCATTCAGCAGCAGACCCAGCGTGGGGGTAACCAGCGAATCGACAGCCGCGAATGTCCCCGTCTTCGGCGGCGGCAAGACCGTCAGGACGGTCGAGCCGGAAATGGCCCCGGATGTGGCCATGATGGTGGTCGTCCCGGCGGCCAGGGCAGTGGCCTTGCCATTTGTTCCAGCCGCATTGCTGATGGTAGCCATGGCCGTATCGGAGGAACTCCAGGTCACCGCTGTCGTCAAGTCCTGTGTGCTGTTGTCGGAATATGTCCCGGTGGCGGTGAATTGCTGGAATTTGCCGATGGCAATGCTTGGATTTGCCGGTGTGACCGCAATGGACTGCAAGGTTGCCGGTGTTACTGTCAGGGTGGTCGAGCCGGAAATAAGCCCGGATGTGGCCGTGATGGTGGTCGTCCCGGCGGCCAGGGAAGTGGCCGTGCCGTTTGTCCCGGCCGCATTGCTGATGGCGGCCCTGGTCGTATCGGAGGAACTCCAGGTCACCGTTGTCGTCAGGTCTTGAGAACTGTTGTCCGAAAAGGTCCCCACGGCGGTGAATTGCATGGATGTGGCCTTGGCGATGCTTGGATTTAACGGTATGATCGCAATGGACTGCAGGGTTGCCTTGGTGATTGTCAGGACGGCCGAGCCGGAAATGGACCCGGATGTAGCCGAGATGATGGTCGTACCGGCGGCCAGGGAAATGGCCTTGCCATTTGTTCCGGTCACATTGCTGATGGTCGCCCTGGTCGTATCGGAGGAACCCCAGGTCACAGCTGTCGTCAGGTCTTGCGTGCTGCCGTCGGAAAAGGTCCCCGTGGCGGTGAATTGCTGGACCGTTGAACTGACAATGCTTGGATTTGCCGGTGTGACCGCGATGGACAGCAGGGTTGCCGGGGTGACCGTCAGTGCGGTCGAACCGGAAATGGCCCCGGATGTGGCCATGATGGTTGTCGTCCCGGCGGCCAGGGCAGTGGCCTTGCCGTTTGTTCCGGCCGCATTGCTGATGGTCGCCCTGGTCGCATCGGAGGAACTCCAGGTCACCGCTGTCGTCAGGTCCTGCGTGCTGTTGTCGGAAAAGGTCCCCGTGGCGGTGAATTGCTGGGATGTGGCCTTGGCAATGACCGGATTTGTCGGTGTGACCGCGATGGACTTCAGGGTTGCCGGGGTAACTGTCAGGACGGTCGAGCCGGAAATGAGCCCGGATGTGGCCTTGATGGTGGTCGTCCCGGCGGCCAGGGCAGCGGCCTTGCCGATTGTTCCGGCCGCATTGCTGATGGTCGCCCTGGTCGCATCGGAGGAACTCCAGGTCACCGTTGTCGTCAGGTCTTGCGTGCTGTTGTCCGAAAAGGTCCCCGTGGCGGCAAATTGCTGGGATGTATCCTTGGCAATGCTTGGATTTGTCGGTGTGACCGAGATAGACAGAAGCGTTTTCGGACTGGAATTGTTATTGTCGCCGCCACCTCCGCATCCCGTGAGTGTTGCAAGAACAGCAATCATCATTAGCTTACAAATCATTTTTGACATAACCCCTCCCTGTCTTTTGACCTGAACCTCAAGCCGCTAGCCGGCGTACGTCAAGTTTATCCGGGTTTTGCGCTCTGTCAACTGTGCCCCTTCTTGACAACCGCTTGACTTGCGATATTTTTGTTAAATCCATTTCAGTCACATTTGAAACCCGGCGAATCGGTAACTCTCTGTCGGAAAAACCGGAGAGAGAAAGGAGGTAATACGAGAATGAGAAAATCGACACCAGTTATAGCGGCAATGTTGCTCCTGATCATATCCGGTATCATGTCCCAGGTTTCCCGGTCTCAAGCGCGGAGCCCCGACTGGGAACCGGGGATTGACGGAGGAAAACGTCAAAAGGTCCGGCAGGAAAACAGAATGGATGCACCGGGACAGCAAGCGCAAAAGATCGCGGGTGAATCGGAACTTGACCGGGAAATACGCCGGGTGATGGAGAACGGAGGTAAGCTGGAGGAGAGGATACGGCAAATACCGGCAATCGCAACCTCCTTTGCCCTGCGGACCGAACCGCAACGGGCCCGCTACTTGTCCGCTCTCTGCTACCTGAAGACCCTTGGGACCTCCTTCATGCCGATCGACATTGCGGAGATTGCCCTCGCAGAAACCGGTTCCCACGGGCTTTCCGGCAAGGCATCTTCTCCAAGGGGGGCGATCGGCGTCTGGCAGTTGATGCCAAGCCGGGCCAAGAGTCACGGGTATTCATCGAAGGATATGGAAAATGATCAAAAATGTGCCGATGCCGCGGTGCGTGAGCTGGCCGGCAAACTGGCAATGGCGAACGGTGACCTGGTAAAGGCGAAAAAACTTTACTGCGGCGTCGGCCGGGAAGCTGATGCCTACGAACTCAGGCGGAGAATGTTCAGGAAAGAAATCCTGGACAATCTGGACAAAAGCCTGCCCGGAAAAGACCGGAACGTCAGTTTCAATGCGCTCGTGCACAAGGCCCAGGCAATGTGACGGATCATCAAAGGAAATTTTCGGTTATGGCGGCTGATTTGCCTCTGCCAACCACCGATACGAGGTAAATCCATGTTTGATATGATCCTTACCGGCTTGATTACAGGTTTTGTCAGTGCTCTTTGCGCCTCGGCCGTCTTTGTGTATCTAATGTACGGCATGAGACCGAAGTTGCAGCTTTCCAAGCAAATTGCCAAGACCATATTCGAGGGTAATACGTTTTACTCCTTTAAAGTCATCAATACCGGGAGGCGTGATGCGATTGCACTGGTTGCCGAACTGCTGTTGATACAGCCTGTTGTCGTGGAGGGAGGTGTCGGCTATAACGTCATTGAAATACCGCTTGCGCGCAACAATTTGTTTCACATCCGGCCCCTGGCGAAAGTCGGTGATAAGTTCGGGGCCGTATTTGAATTTGTTACCGCCGATAACATAGAAGAAGAGTGGAGTAAGTATCAGAACAGCTATCTCTTGTTCAGAGTATCGTCACAAGATTCGTTGTCCTTGTTTTATCATGTCTTCAGTTCCGAGTTCGACTCTCCGGAGGAGGCAATAGTGGTCGGCAGATTTGCCAAGGGAGCAAAAATGGCAATCGCCGATTAACAGCGGCTCGTCGTCGGGACCCGATCCACCCGTGGTGCAAAGACTTTTATCCTTGTGATATCATTACATCGGCCAACCCTGCCAATTTTTTGGCACAGATTGCCTGAGATATCGTTTTTTGTTTCAGGGATCATCTATTCACTTCCATTGTTCCATTGCAACCCAATGATATTACTGACTATCTGATTTATGGCATTCTTTGTGCTGTTATAAATTATCAACCCTTTTTTTGACATATCACAAAAAATCGGACAGGATCAGGGTATTCCCTGACGTAAAAAAACACCGGTTGCAGTGGAGAGATGACATGAACAAAAACATAAAAAACATAATATTCAGAGCGCCATACACCAAATTGCTTAACGCGATCTTGCTGGCAAGTCTGGCCATATGCGGCAGCGGCTGTTCAGGCGACAGCGGAAAAACTTCGAGCGACGGCAAAAATATCCAGGTGGCGACCGGCACCATCATCGGTTTCGGGAGCGTCATCGTCAACGGCATCAGGTTTACCCGCAAGGGGGGGCTGGCTGACGACCGGGTCAAGCTCGGATTTGAAAATAACAGCAGTGCCTCGGAGCAGAACCTGCGCGTCGGCATGATCGTCAAAGTCACGGGCACAATTGATGCCGCCACTGATACCGGAGAATATGAAAGCATCGAATTTCAGCCGGAAATCAGGGGGCCGCTCGATACCGGCGGGGTCGACACGGCTGCCGGCACGCTCACGATCATGGGGCGCAAAGTCCAGATTGACACCAACACCAATTTCGAAAATATCAGGGATCTCACCGAAATCGGTAGCGAGCTGCAGGCCGAGCGCCAACCCGAGCTGGAGATCAGCGGTAACCTTGATAACGCCACAGGCATCCTCCATGCCACCCGTGTCGCCCGCAAAGCGGATGACTTCAACGCCTTACCGGATAAAGTTGTCCAGATCAAAGGGGAAATCTCGAATGCAAACATAGCTGGTGGTTCCTTCAACATCGGCAGCGTCACGGTAAAGTTGGATACCGCTGCATTGGGAGCCGGCACCGTAAGAGCTGATATCGCCGACGGAGCCGTTTTCGAGGTTAAAGGGACCTTGAATGGTACTGCCATCACCGCCATCAACGTCGAGAAAAAAGCCGCCGTCGAAGCAATGATGAACAGCGTTGTCTGCATAAAAGGAACCGCGACCGGCGGCATCGACGACAAAACCCTCACCATCAACGGCCCGAACGGGGCGATCACGGTCAATGCCTCCGCAGCTTCTTTCCAGATTGGCGATGCCTCGGCAACCTCCGCCATCGCAGCGGCCGGGGCCTCCGTGGAGGTTGAAGGAGTACTTCAGCCGGATGGTTCCATTGCCGCCACCAGGGTCTATACCGAAACTGAAAGGACCGTCAAGCTGGAAGGCAATGCGCTCGCCGGGGCCTTCAACGCCACCGCCAGCACCCTGACGCTGAACGGAGTCAAGATGGATATCACCGCCACAACCCGGCTGGTGGCCAACAAAGGCAAGGCTCTCGATCTGGCTAATATCGCTACCGGAGACCACCTGCAGATTGTCGGCCTATTCGATGGTAACACCGGCAAGGTTAAGGCCTCACAGGTCCAGGTCACCACCGCAAGCACCGACACCTTCATCCAGGGTCCGGTTACGGCGGCTGCCGCCCCGAATCTGACCTTGATCGGAACGATATCGGTAGATACATCCCATGTCGACCAGACACTGAACTTCCTGGATGACAGAAACGTGACACCGGTAAAATTCGGCAGCCGGGCAGCCTTTTTCGCGGCGGTAAAAACCGATGGCCTTACCACGGTCAGAGCTGTGGGTTCCTTAACCGGAACCAGCTTGAGCGCCACCAAGGTACTGCTTGAATAAGCACGGTAACTTGCCGGGCGTCAGGATACGTCCCATGCCTGCAAGCCAGATCCTGTTGCTATTTTCGTCGCGAAGGACTACTATGTAATTAGAGCTAGAGAGTATTCGATGCGTGCCTCCGCGGCCACGATTGGCTATTTAATTTAGACCATCGGTTGTGAGCCGGATCTGTTCCGATTAAAGAAGAACAGTGATGGGAGACACGTTTTAATGGAAGGTCGGCTATAAAGAGCCGGCCTTTTCTGTTTGAGTAGTGGCGAAAAGCTTCGTAGCGATCTTCCCGACCTTCCTGCCTGCAGTTTCCTGGCGCAAGCCCCCATAGGATTATATTTATTAGTAATGCCCCTCACTGGTGTTTTATCTGAAATGCGATATCATAATGAAACGTATCTACGTTATTGGAGGAGACTGTCATGAGCATAATCGGAATGATTCTTATGTGGGTACTGTTCGCTGCGGTTTTTGCCATCCTGAGTAAATGGCACACAGGCGAGGAATACGATCGTCGTCAGAAATACTGGGCGAGATTTGAGGGCAAATGATTTCAGCCCTGCGGATGACTTCAGTAAGTTACAAACTGTTTTATGCGTTCCTGTTTATCAGGATTGAGAGAGACATATGGCCGTACTGATCGATCCGGATAAAAGCAGCCTGCTGCAAGCGGCGCCGCGATTGTTGCAGATCCTGCGCGTGCTCGCCCGCCACAAGTTTCTTGGTTCCCTGCGCGGCAAGGGGCATTTACCTCCGCCGAAAGATGTTCGGGAGACTTTCGAGGAACTGGGGCTCACCTTCCTCAAACTCGGGCAAGTTCTCGCGCTGCGGCGCGATCTGCTTCCGGGCTCTTACATCAAAGAGCTGGAGCTGCTGCACGACCAGTTGCCGGCGCTGGGTATCGATGCGGTACGTGCAAAGGTTGAAAGCGAACTGGGCGCCCCGTTGACGGAGCTGTTTGCAGAGTTCGGTGAAACGCCGCTCGCCGCCGCCACCATTGCCCAGGTGCATGAAGCGACCATGCATGACGGGCGGCGCGTGGCCGTCAAGGTCCAGCGCCCGGACCTTGAAGAGATGATCGCCACGGACATCGCGGCGCTGACCTATCTGGCCGCACTTGGAGAAAGCCTTTTCCCGCGTCTGCGCGCGCTCGACCTCCCTGTCCTGGTGAGTGAATTTGCAAGCAGCCTGAACCGGGAAACAGATTTCAGTCATGAGGCGCGCTCAATAATGCTCTTTCGCGCCGCGCTGGCAGATATCTCCGACCTCTGGATTCCGGATGTCGTGTCGGAGTGTTCGAGCGAAAGCGTACTCACGATGGAGTTCTCGGCCGGTGAGCGGATTGATCTCTACGCAACGAAGCACCCGGAGGAGATGCCGCGGTTGATCAACACCCTGGTACGGCTGACGCTGCAAACGATCTTCGAAGAAGG
>Ga0134124_10001547_pt1 | contig 18507 bp, 14 predicted proteins | sample KB304_FD_96880 | JGI IMG/M metagenome (GOLD analysis project Ga0134124, IMG submission 96880) | Terrestrial soil microbial communities without Nitrogen fertilizer from Kellogg Biological Station, Michigan, USA - KB3-0-4 | ecosystem: Environmental > Terrestrial > Soil > Unclassified ...
TGATTGCAGGTAAGGGTTTTGCTTATTGAAGTTGCTGTCGCTTCATTATCAGGACTTTAATGAAACGTCCGCTTCGGAGTTGTCGTATCAACCATTTGACCAAATAAGCCTTCGACACCTTTGGTTACCGGTTGGTTGGTTCAAAAAACGTAAGGCCGGGAATTGCGCCGGAAGATTGCATCTTGAGAGGGAGTCTATGAGTTTACTTTTACGACAGGTTCGTCAATCCAGCCGCACTATTGCGGTAGCCTCATTAACCGCGCTGCTCACAGTCGCATCCCCAATCGCAGGATTCGCGCAGTACGGAATTGTTGCACGAGGCCAACAGCCGGTTCCTTCCACGCAACAGCAGCCGGCTCCTACCACGACCCAGGAACAAACTACGCCGGGACAGAATCCGATCACCAAGCCAATAACTCAGTCTCCGGATGTACCGCCCGACCGTGTTGGCGTGAGGACCGGAGACGTGCAGTCACTGACAATGCAGGATGCGATCACGCTGGCTCTCCAGAACAATCTCGACATCGAGCAGTTCCGGCAGGGCGTAAGGATTGCCGATCGGAATCTCTATTCGTTGAAGGGCATCTACGACATCCTCTCGACATCCGACGTCAACTACCGCAGCACGACTCAGCCGGTCGTCTCTATATTCGGAGGCGGCGGCACCACTTCGTCACTGACTCAAAAGTCGCTTAATTACAACTTCACCACCAGCCAGTTCATGCAGCAGACCGGCGGTTATTGGGAAGTCGATTTCAACAACAGCCGAACGGTCACCAGTTCGACGGCGTCGCTTCTGACAACGCAATACAATCCGACGCTTACGCTTCAATTCACGCAGCCGCTGATGCGGAACTTCGGGATTGACCAGAACCGACATCTGATTCAAATCGCGCAAAAGACTCTCGACTTGTCGGACAGCCAGTTCCGTCAGCGAGTAATTGAAATCATCAACTCGGTGCAGCGCGGTTATTGGGACCTGGTGTTTGCAATTCGGAACGAGAAGATTGCGCGTGAGTCGGTTGAGCTTGCCAAGCAGCAGCTCGACAATAACAGCAAGATGGTCGATGCCGGTACGCTCGCGCCGATCGAGCTCCGGTCTACGGAGGCTCAACTAGAAACCGCAAAGGGAAATGTAATCCTTGCCTTGCAGGGGATCACGACCGCTGAGAACGCGCTGAAGGTGCTGTTGCTCAAGGACCCGGCCGACAAGATTTGGTATTCAGCGATCGCGCCCACCGACGAGCCGCAGTTTAATAAGCCAAGCTTCGACCTCGATGAGGCGACAAGGTTGGCGCTGAAGAATCGGCCCGAATTGGAGCAGATGCGGCTTCAGACCGAGCAGAAGAACATCGATATCAAGTACTACACCAACCAGACCAAACCTCAGATCGACTTTGTCGGCAACTATGGAAGCACCGGATTGGCGGGCACGCCTTCGACAATCGTAAGCGGCAGCTCGGGGTTTGACCCGACAACACAGGGCCTGCTGGACAACTTGAATCTCGCGCTCAACAAACTCAACCTCAATACGTTCAACCCAACGCCCCCGACAGCTCGCGCGCTCGGCGCGAACGTGTTGGACCGATTCAACGGCGGTTATTTTCAAGCGCTGCACAACCTCTTCACCAACGACTTCAAGTCATACCAGGTCGGCGTGCACTTCAGTTTTCCGTGGCGCAATCGCACCGCCGAGGGCAACCTGGGACGCACGCTCGCGGAGTCCAGACAACTGGATGCGCGGCAGCGTCAACTTGTCGAATCGGTCGGTGTAGATGTGCGAAACGCGCTCCAGGCGGTCGTCGCCTCGAGACAACGATTCGAAGCTGCGCAGGCGGCCGAACTTGCTTCTCTGGCTCAATACAACGGCGAACAGGAAAGATATCGGGCAGGGCTCTCAACCAACTTCGTTGTGCTTCAGCGCCAAACTGATTTGTCGGTGGCCAAAGGAAACACAGTGCGGGCGCTCACCGACTACAACAAGGCATTGGCCGATATGCAACGGGTCACGGGAATGACGTTGGTCAGCAACAACGTTCAGATCTCCTCACAAGACACAACGAAGTAGATCTGATTCAACGCTCGGGGAATGTGAAGGGTGGCTTCAACGCCACCCTTTTTCATTGATGCGGGATTTGAGAGATCGAGGCCTGCTGTTGACCTGAACTCATCTACAAAAGACTGTCGATCTGATCGCGATCCGGTTGGGCGAGCTCGATGAAGTCGACACTGAACCCTTCCTGAAATCTATGATCCGTCACCAGGCCGGCCGCGCAAACCTGATGCCCGTTGGGAAGACGAAATTGCAAGCTGACGCGAGACCCGGTCACCGGAGGAACATAGCTTTCGACGAACACTCTCTGTGGCGTCAGATTTGATATCCGGCAATCCCTGCTGCTCCCGTTCAGCTCGCAACGGGCGCGTAAGAAATTTCGCAACTGAAGACTATCTTTAGCAGAGGCACAAGCACCCACGGCACTCATAACTTTGGTTCTCCTTTAATCATGGTTCTTTAGGGTCCCCGAAGACTCCTGAGACCAGCTACGCCAAGCCTTATAGAATACTCCACGCAGCCGGACTGCGACAACACGAAACTCGATCTGGTCCAGATTCGGTAGTGGGATATTAGCGTGTTGCCAGCAAGCAGTCCTCTGCGTCCCCGGCCTCCTCTGCGGTTTTCCTGCTGAGTGGCTCGGAATCAACCGCAGAGGACGCCGAGGACGCAGAGGAGAAACGCGAATGTGAGCGAGCGACACACTATCACCCCACGACCCCAGATTCATGTTGTTATCCGTTTGCGCTTATGTAAAATTCCATAAGGGACACATCAGGAGGATGGGTCGTCATCCCGGCGCCACCTTCTGATCAGTTCCGAGGTCTTCATGCCCGGCAAAGAGATTTTACAATTAGGTAATCCTCTCCTATGGCAGCAGTCCGCACGGGTCGGCGAGCCAAGGTCGTCGGAGACGGGCCGGCTCATAAGCGACCTGAGCGACACGCTGGCTGCGTTCCGCGAGACGACCGGTTACGGAAGAGGCATTTCAGCGCCGCAGATTGGAGCACTGAGACGAGTGATCTTCATTCGAATGGCGCCGGGAGGCTTTTGCGGCCCGCTCGTCAACCCGGAGGTTGTGTGGGCCGGCAGCAATACAATGGAATTATGGGACGATTGTTTCAGCTTTCCAGACTTACTGGTGCGGGTCCGCCGAGCTGCGGAAATCCGTGTCACCTATGAAGACGACCGCGGGTTGAATCACACGTTGCAAGCCGAAGGTGATCTATCAGAGCTACTGCAGCACGAGATTGACCACCTCGATGGTATACTTGCTGTTCAACGAGCGATTTCACCCCAGGCGTTCGCGACTAGAAACGAGTGGGAGCGCAGCTTTAGAAGGTAGGGTGGCGCCGCGCGAACGAAGAAGCGGAAAACTTTTCAGACTTTTGACCAGCAAAGATAGTCTGAAGAGGCGGAATTGAAGTAAAACATTTCTTCGCGCCGAAGCACGAACGAGTCGCCACGACGGACGAGTTCCTGCCTTCCAGCACGGTTCCGTAATTGAGATTCAGAATTTGCCACAGAAGGAATTGGCGCCTGTGGCGCTGGCGGCGGCGGCCGACTGCCAGTCAACTCGGAGGAGGAGAGTAAGCTATGGCGAGTCTAAGCTACGATGAAGCTGCCCACTTGCTCAGAAGGGCGGGCTTTGGCGGAACACCAGATGAAATTGACGACCTCTCATCACGCGGGCGCGAGGGAGCGGTTGATTTTCTGATCAACTTCAACCAGATCGACAATACGTCGATGCAGAACTTGCTTACTGCAAGCTTTGACTTCTCGGACTTCGGGAACAACGACAAGTTCAACAACGGCGAAATTCGCCGATGGTGGTTCACGCGGATGGTTGCCACCAAGCGGCAGTTTGAAGAGAAGATGACTCTCTTCTGGCATAACCACTTCGCGACCTCCAGCTCAAAGGTGCAGGACGTTTTCATGTACAACCAGAACGTACTGCTTCGGGCCAACGTGTTCGGCAAGTTTGACGACTTGCTTCTAAAAGTCTCGCAAGACGCCGCGATGCTTATCTGGCTGGACAACATCACCAACGTGCTTGGCAAGCCCAATGAGAATTTTGGCCGCGAGCTCCAGGAACTATTCTCAATGGGCATCAATGATGTGGTGACCGGGGAACAGAACTACACCGAACAGGATGTGAAGGAGGTCGCTCGCGCCTTCACCGGATGGGACTATCAGAGACGAGTGCCGTTCACCTTCCAGCTCAAGGCCAACCAGCACGACAACGGCACGAAAACGATCTACGGCCAGCAAGCGAACTTTTCAGGTGAGGACGTGATTACGATCATCAGCGCGCGTGCGGCTACGGCGCGCTACCTTACGTGGAAATTGTTCAACTTCTTCGTCTACCCGGTGACAACAAGCGCCGCCGACAAGAGCACGATTGACAAGTTCTCGAAGGTCTATCTCAATAACAACCACTCAATCAAAGAGCTTGTTCGCGCGATCTTCACGTCGGATGAATTCTACAGCAGCCGTGCGTTCTTCTCTCTCATAAAGCAGCCTGCAGAACTGGTGGTGGGAGCGGTCCGTATGTTGGGCGGAACCTACAACCCGGGTTCAACGGTGACGGCCGGCTCGCGCACGTCAAACACGCTCGCACAATTGTCACGCAACATGGGCCAGGATATGTTCGCTCCACCCGACGTTGCAGGATGGGATATGAACCTTGCGTGGGTAAACACCGCAAGCATGCTCGAGCGATTCAACTTCGCAAACACCTATGTGACCAACCGCAACACGACCAATCCGGGAGTATTTGTTACTGCCGATCAACTCCGGACCATGACCAAAGCATCCAGCAAAAAGACGGTGAAGAAGTTCCTTGTCAGGCTGGGGCCTTTGAGTACCGACGCGCTCGGAACGCTGCGGACCTATCTTGAGACAGGCGACAATGGGCAACCGGTGACCTTCGTCAACGACGATGCAACTATCGATAAGAAGATTCGCGGCCTTGTTCATCAGATCATGTGCTTGCCGGAGTTTCAGCTCAACTAAATAGCAATTTGCGCAGCCGATTCGGACCAACCTGGAGGAGGACTTATGGCGATAAACAGAAGACAATTCATCAAGCGAAGCGCGGGAGCGGTGAGCGTGAGCCTGGTCCTGCCCCGGTTCTGGATGGGCAACGCGGCATTGGGCCAGACGATTGCCGCCGATCCTAACCGCAAGATCTTCGTCGTGATCCAAATGGCCGGCGGGAACGACGGACTCAACACGGTAGTGCCCTACACTGATTCTCACTACCAGAGTCTTAGACCGGTGATCGGTTTCAAGGACACCGAGCTCAAGGATGAGAACGGCAACTCGACAATCCTTGGAAACGACCCGTTCGCGCTGAATCCGGCTATGAGCGAGCTAAAGTCATTGTACGACGCAAAGAGGGTTGCAATCGTCCTGGGCGCCGGTTACCTGAACCCCAACCTCTCACATTTCTTTTCGCAGGACATCTGGCAGACAGCCAATACCAGCGCCTCTGGAAATGGCTGGCTCGGAAAGTACGCCGATCAAAAACTGGTTGGACAATCAGGATTGTCGGCAGTATCCATCGGAAGCTCGTTACCCAAAGCGCTTTATGCGGACAAGGTCGTAGTACCCAGCATCGCGCCCGCGAACGGAGCCGATCCGTTCGCTCTTTATGCGTATCAAACCGACGCGCGGTTCGCCGGCGACAAGAACAATCAACTGAATACCTTCAAGGCTACGAATTCGCGGAGTTTCGATTCCTCGACCTTTGTAGGCGCGTTAGCGAAGGCCGGGTTTGATGCCGAAGAAGGCGCCGCTCAACTGCGAGCCGCGGTTGCGGCTTACACTCCGGGTGCAACATATCCTACGAACAATACGCCTTCCGCAACCGCGGTGCAGTTCGCGTCGGCGCTGAAGATGGTAGCGCAGATCGTCACCACTATCCCTGATGCAAATCTCCTCTACGTGCAGCTCGGCGGTTTCGATCATCACTCGCAGGAGATCGGTACAACCGCAGACAATTTCACCGATAAAACAAAAGGCCAGCACGCTGTGTTGTTGAAAGCCCTGTCGCTTGGAGTGAAGACATTCTATGACGATATGGCCGCTCACGGGCTCGCGGACAACGTGGTGATGATGACCTGGTCGGAGTTTGGAAGGCGTCCCAACGAGAATGCGTCGAAGGGAACGGATCACGGAACGGCGTCGCCAATGTTGGTGATCGGGAATCCCGTTCACGGCGGGCTGTTCGGCCAACAACCCTCGCTTACGGATCTGGATAGCGCCGGTAACATCAAATTCAAAGTCGATTTTCGGTCGACGTATGCGACGATTCTCGACAAGTGGCTCGGCGCGGATTCGCAGTCGATACTTGGAGCGAAGTACGACGATTTGGGATTTCTTTGAATTAGAGTGAGGATCGGTGGTGCGGTCGAAGCGCCATCCTTCAACTCACCGCAAACGTTTGCCCTGCGTCCTCGATCAGGCTCGACGTTCGCGCCTCGTCAATCGCGAGCGTGCATTACTAAGGATGTTCCGCTATGCCAAGGCTGAATGGCACACGAAAACTCCAGGCAATAATTCTGGTCCTTTTTGTAACCTCCGTCGCTTACGCAAAGATCACCGGCCCGGATGCCGGTTACACGGATGCCCCGGGAGATCTCGGTAATTGCACCGCTTGCCACGATAGCTTTGAGATTCCAAACGTCGGTCCGGGCAGCATCAATTTGACCGGCGCACCCGCGGTCTATAACCCGGGCCAGCAGTATACTCTTTCGATAACCGTCCAACAGAACAACCGTCACCGGTTCGGATTTCAGCTTACCGCGATCGATCAGAATGGTAATCGCGCCGGGACCCTGGCGCCTTTAAGTTCGGACTCCCAAATCAATCCGGAGACTGGAGTCGGTGGCAGACAATACATTGAACACACCGAAATAGGAACCACGGCGACCGGCGCCAGCAGCAGAACGTGGGTCATTCGGTGGACGGCTCCTTCAACCGATGTGGGAACGGTAGGCTTCTGGTTTGCCGGCAACGCGGCTAATGACAGCGGGGACAATCAGGGTGACTACATCTACACGAAGCACGTTACAACCGATTCCCCAACCAGTAACGTGACTGTCGCTCTCGTTTCTCAGCCCGGCGGCCTGGTTCTGCCCGCAGGCTCTCAGTACATGCTCAGTTGGAGCGTGACCGGTGTGTCCAATATCGACAACGTTGAGGTTCGATATTCGACCGACGACGGCGCTACCTTCCCGATATCGAATCAGGTTTTCTTCACAACCGATCCTTCGGTCACAAGCATCAACTGGACGATTCCTAATACTCCGACAACACACGGAGCGGTTCGCGTTTTAGTCGGCAAGAAATCCGGAGACGCAGTCCAGGTTCTCAGCAGCTCTTTTACGATTACCGGCGACGGAAGCGTCTCGTTGCCCGCGATCTCCAGCGCCAGCGCGAGCGCGAAGAAGCTGTTTGTGTTCGGCCAGAATTTTGGGAACGGCGCGATCGTCGAACTCAATGGGAACGACCAGGCTACATTGAACGACGACGGTGATCCGTCGCACTTCCTCAGATGTAAGAAAGGCGCCAAGAAAATCGCGCCGGGATCGACCGTTACCCTCACGGTGCGCAATCCAGACGGCACGCGCTCTGCGCCGTTTACGTTCAATCGTCCGCCGGATTAAACATACCCCGCGGGACTTTCCAGCCTTGGCTATTTTGCAAACCAACGTCAATTCAATATAATCACGCTGCCGCCGCGCACTCGTCTTATGGAGATCATCAATCGCATACCGCGAATGATATCGATCGGTCGCGATCTGCGAGTCCAGAAAAAACGGATCGGGTTAGTTCCAACCAGCGGCTCACTTCACGAAGGCCACTTATCGCTGACGACTCGTGCTCGCGAGTTGTGCGATACAGTCGTAATTTCAATCGTTCCATTTCAATTGGGCGTCGATATCCCGGAGACTCCTCCCGTTAATCTCGCGCGCGATGCAGAACTGGCTTTCACCCGCGGCGTGGATTTCATTTTCGCGCCCTCGGCAACCGACGTGTTCCCCGACCGGTTTCTGACCCGCGTGAGCGTGGATGGGCTGAGTGAAAAGCTCGAAGGCGCCGGCCGCCCCGGGTACTTCAGCGGGGCGACAACCACGGTTAACAAAATGCTCAACATTGTTCACCCACACTTTCTCGTGTTAGGGCGCAAGAACGCTCAGCAAGTCGTCGCGGTGAAGCGAATGCTCCGAGAGCTTTCAATCGACGTCGAGATTGTGGTCTGTCCAACGGTGAGAGAGGAGGACGGGCTCGCGTTGTCGTCGAGCAACGCTTCCCTGCCGACCGAAGCGCGCAAGGCCGCCATTGTCCTGCGCCGCGCGCTCGAGCGCTGCCGATCTCTGTCGAATTCCGGCGAGCGCGATGCCGGCCGGCTGACCGCCTCGATGCGCGCGATGTTGGAAGCAGAGCCGATGGCTCGAATTGACTACATTGCCGTTACAGATACCGACGAGCTTAATCAACTGGATGTGATTTCGAGCGACGCTCCCGCGCTTGTATCAATCGCGGCGTATATTGGCGACACGCGCCTGACAGACAACATCGTGCTGAATGGAGAGTTGTGAGCGTCATGATCTTTGCGCGCTTTGCGGTCCTTTGCGAGCTTTGCGCTAAAGTTCTTTCTGTTTCCGCGCAAAGCTCGCAAAGAACCGCAAAGACGCAAAGACAGATCAGGATGCTTTCAAAATCGAGTATAGAAGTCCCAACCCGGCTCGAAGAATGCAACTTTCTTTAGTACCAACATCGGCTCAACAGTCGTCAGATAACTCAAGCTCTGTCCTGGCGCGAAGTTCAGCGCTTCCTTCAAAGCGGACCCGACCCTTTCTCGAAAAGGCCTCCTCAAGCTTTTGACTCGAGCATATTTGCGGTACTTCATCAGATAACTCACGGCCTTCTTCTTACTCGGCATGTTCATATCGTGCACACACAGGATTCCACCAACACGCAATAACTTATCGCAGAAGAACAGGTCGATCATCGTGTAATCAAAGGTGTGCATACCGTCAATAAATGCAAAATCAATCGTGACACCGCGCTCAATCAGTTTCGGCAGCATCAGGTGCCCCGGCCCTTCGCACAACTCAAAACAACGCTCCAGGCCACACTCTCGCAGCACAGCCATTGCGGCGCCTCCATAAATCTCAAACTGGCACGGATCCACTCCGTAATGTTTCACGTCCGCGCCCTTGTCTTCCACCGCTGCAAGCGCGGAGCAGATGGCGACGGTTGACGCGCCGTAAGCGACGCCGGTTTCCACGCAGGTCCTGAAATTGTTCTCGACGATCAAGTCCCGGATGTATTGCGCTTCCGGCAATGAGATCGTGCCGGTGACCTCGAGCCGGTTTCCCTTGGCATCGTAGGTTTCCCGATCGCGTATGAGGCGTTCGAGAATGAGTTGCGGGTCTTTGGGCACGTGATCTAAATCTCTTGTCGTTCTTGTCGTTCTTGTCGTTCTTGTGGTTCTTGGCGACTCTTAGCGGGCTTTGCGCGGGAGCGATTTTTTTGCGTAGCTCGCAAAGAATCGCAAAGCCGCAAAGGTTAGTCGGACCGAGTTACCGGTAGCTCGATGATGAACCTTGCGCCGCGCGGCTGGTTGTCTTCAACCCAGACGCGGCCTTTATGGTCGGCTATGATGTGGCTCACAATAGCGAGACCCAGACCCGTGCCGCGGCTGCGAGTCGAAAACTTTGGCAGGAAAAGCTTGTCCCGGTTACGAGGGCTTATTCCGTGACCCGTGTCCGCTATCGTCAAACGGACGGCGTCCCCGGTTCTAAGATACGAAGTCTGGAGCGTAATCACTCTCTCAATTGAATCCGCCTCCTCTTCTTTCGACCCGTTTCCTCCATCGTTGCCGTCCGAGCCGAGAGCTTCAACGGCGTTGTCGATCAGGTTCACCAGCACCCTCTTGATTTGCTCCCGGTCGAGCCACAACGAAGGCAGTTCATCGGGTAGACGACAGTCGATGCGTATGCCGTCGAGCCGCTCGGCGTAAAGGGTCACCGCATCGCGAATGACGTCATTCAAAGACGATTCAACCGGCCGCGCTTCCGGCAACCGTGCGAATCGCGAGAACTCCTCGACCATACGCTGAAGTGCCGCTACCTCGCGCACAATCGTGGTAGTGCCTTCCTGCACCACCTCTTTAAACCGCGGCTCCGGTTGCGAGCCCGGTGTACGTTCGTAGTTTCGCATAATGCGTTCGGCCGAGAGTTGAATCGGCGTGAGCGGGTTCTTGATCTCGTGAGCCATGCGCCGGGCAACCTCGCTCCACGCGGCGGCACGCTCGGCCTGAATCAAGTCCGTCAGATCTTCGATCACGATCACGAGTCCCTCGATTGCACCCTCGGAACTTCGAAGAGCTATCGCGGTCGTCGCGGTAGAAAGCAAACTGCTGTCCGAGCGCCTGAACTCAATATCGGCCTGCGCGATTTCGCTTCGACGAGCGCGCCGGCACAGGGCGGCGAGTTCTTCGCCCTGCGGTCCTTCGATCAACCGGTCAATTGCGGTTCCGATTTCCGGTTTGTCCGCGAGGCCCAGTATCCAAAGCGCCGAACGGTTTATCGTCGCGATCCGAGCGTCCTCATCGGTTGAGATCACGCCGGTCGAAAGAGATTCCAGAACCGTCTCGATATAGCGTCGCCGGTTATCCAAAGTAAGATTGATTCGACTGAGGTCCTCGGCCGCCCGCTCGAGCCTCTCGCGGTTTTCCGCCAGCATCGCAGCCATCTGATTGAACGAATTCACCAGAACCGCGAGCTCGTCTTCAGCAACAACCTCGACCGGCTGGTTGAAGTCGCCCTGGGCAACCCGGTCGGTCGCTTCAGCCAGCGCCTGGATCGGAATCGTTATGCCTCTTGCTACATACAATGCCAACCAGCTCGCCGAGAAAATCAGCAGCAAGGTCACCGCGGCCAGCAACAGTATATAAATGGCTTTTATGCGTTTTATCTTCCTAAGCAAACTGTGAAAATTCTCGTGATGCTCGCTGATCGTCGCCGCACGTTCGGTAAGATTCGGAGGAAACTCGCGCGCCACGATCAGCGTTCGCCCGTCATTCGCGGCGTTCGTAAGACGCACACCGGCAATGATGAAGATCGCCGTTGGGCTGTCACCCTCGTCTGTACCGCTGAACGACTCCGCGCCCTCGCCGACCTGTTTCTCGGCTTCGTCGAGAGTCTCTTTGATATCGGGTTCAACCGGCTTCTCCATCGACTGTGCGGTTTGTCGCCCGGCTGGAAGCACGAGCCGCACAAGCGACAAGTTATAAGCCGTCAACTCGCGATCAAGCTTTGCTTTGATATCCGCTCTTTGATCGTTGTCTCCCGCAGCCGCTGCGATATCACGCGCAATCACGCGCGCGATGACAGTGAGATCCGCCTCCTCTTTCTTGAAGTAGCTCTCTTCGATGGCGCGGGCATCATCGACAATTTGCCGCGCGGGCTCCCCAAACCACCGATCGATGCTGCGATTCAAAAGCCCGAATGAAAAAAAGAAGAGCAGGAGCACCGGCAGGAGTGAGAGTCCAATTGCGTAGCTGACTAGCCGCGATTTGAACTTCGAACCGAGCCTTGCGGCGCGCCGCTCGCGCACGAGCTTCAGCACATTCCTCAACAACACAAAAAGCAACGTGACGAACGCAAGAAAGTTGAGCGTCGAGAGCGCGTACAACAGCAGCGTCTCGGCGGCGGTGCCCGGGGCGAAGAACGGCGACAGGTTGAATCCGCCCTGCGCGATGAGCGACAGCATCAGCAGCAGCACTACTATCGAGAGAATGATTACCCTGGTAAGTCTTCGGCGCCCGCGCTCGGTGAGGCGGCTGCGCTCGGTCCGAGGAGAGTCGCTTGAGTTCCTCTGTTGTTCGGTTTGCATTGTGTTCGGCGACAAGAGTCTTGATTATATCCCGCGCAGAAGGATTGCCCAATCGGGAGGTCTATACCGCAGACTGGACGGCAGTGGGGTGATAGTGTGTTTGCTCGCTCACATTCGCGTTTCTGCTCTGCGTCCTCGGCGTCCTCTGCGGTTGATTCCGAGCCACTGAGCAGGAAAAACCGCGGAGGACGCCGGGGACGCAGAGGACTGCTTGCTGGCAACACGCTAATACCCACAACCGACCGGACAGTCACCGTACACGCGCGATTTCAATTACCGAACGCGCGGCGCGCTCAGCAGCCGAGCCTTCGCGCGCAGTCAATACCTGCCGCACGGCTCCCAGATCTTCCCTCATCCGCGAGAGTCGCGCCGGATCGGAAACTATCGACTGAATCTCGCTCGCAATCCTCTCTCCGTTAGCGTCGTGTTGGATCAATTCCGGAACAATGCGGCGGCCGGCTATCAGGTTCACCATGCCAAACGTGTCGAGATGAATCAGAGGACGAATCAAACGCCAGTTGATCTCCGAGCCTCGATAGATAATGACCATCGGCGTGCCCGCAAGCGCTGCTTCCACCGTCGCCGTTCCGCTTGCGACTACTGCAATCTCGGAATAGCACAGCGCGTTGTAGGTGTCGCCTTCCACGATTGCGACATCAATCTCAGCGGCGTCGCCCGACGCTTGTTTCGCGCGCCCTTCTCGAGCTTGACCCGTTATCGCTTCGACTTCTTCTCGCCGAACTGTCGACGCTAACGGGATGATGAATTGCGGATCGAAGAATTGCGGATTGTGGATTGCGGATTGCGGATTCAGTTGCGCACGCGCAGGTTCTTGATTCCGCAATCCGCAATCCGCAATCCGCAATTCTTCGATCCGCAATCTCTTCGCAGCGTCGAGCATCAGCGGCAAGTGATAGTGAATCTCTTTCTGACGACTGCCTGGCAGCAACGCAAAGATTGGCCGCGCGGGATCGAGGCCGTGATGATGGCAGAATTCATCGCGAGACAGCGTCGCGCGAACCGCTTCCGCGAGCGGGTGGCCAACGTATTCAACAGCGATGCCTGCTCGCTCGTAGAACGCTTCTTCAAAAGGCAGGATCACCAGCATTCGATCAACGTCGCGCCGGAGGGCCTTTACCCGGTACTTCCTCCACGCCCAGACCTGCGGGCTGACGTAGTAGACGATCTTGAACCCGGCGCGATGAAGCTTTTTCGCGAGCCTCATGTTGAAATCAGGCCAATCGATCAACACGATTGCTGACGGACGGCGCGAGCGCGCTGCTTTGATCAGAGTTCGATATGCGCGATAGAGCTTACCGAGGGCTCGAGCGATCTCCGGCACGCCGATGATCGCGACCTCTCGCGCGTCGACCAGCGTCTCGACGCCTGCTGCGCGCATCTCTTCGCCGCCGGAGCCAAACAAGTCAAACCTGATCTCCGGATAAAGTCGCTTGAGGGCGCGGGCGAGTGAGGCGCCGTGCTTATCGCCACTGGCTTCGCCGGCGACGATCATTATTGACTGGTAAAATGAGTCTGATTTGGAGCGCGAGTTTCGCTCTGGAGTGGTTCGCTCCATTTGCTGTGGCGAGTCGAGTGATCGGGCGTCTTCTCAGGCGTCCGATCACCCATACATAGTCGCTAGGGATTTCGTAATCCAGGAGTGCCGCTGTCTTTCTTCTTCTTGTCCTTATCCTTACTCTTCTTGTCCTTGCTCGAAGAGCCCTGCGCCTTTGGATCGGCCGGCGCGCCTGGTTTTACTTCAACGTCCTGCCCAGCCTCCGTAGCGCGGCGCGGGCGAGCATCGGGCGAGTTGGAAGTCGTCGACGCTCCCGGGGTTACCGGACCCGAAGCTTTCGCGCCGCTTAGTTCCTGCGCTCGCGCAACGATCTCATCGGTCTTTAGCTCGCGATCGATGATCACGCCCTTGGAAGACGTGTCAATGTGCGGACCCACAACCAGTCCCAGCACTCGTGACGGAATCCCCTTGCCTTCGGGGCCAGGCTCCGCGACTTTCACCGGATCGGGTTCTGGAATCGGCTGGCCCCATCTTTTAAGAGTTTCTTTCGCTTTGTCGAAATAGTCGGAGTGCGGATACCTGGTGATCAGTTGAGCCAGGTTTTGACTCGCGGTTACGGTGTCCTCCTGGAGTTCCATTGCCTTCGAGTGAAGATAGAGCGCTTCATCGAACCGCGAGAAGTTCGGGTACTTATTCAGAATCTCTTCGGTACGCATCTGCGCAGCCTGGGCCGACCCGCGAATAACAAAATAGAACCGCGCCACCTTCAGCTCGTGCATGGCCAGGATCTCCTGAACCTTGTTCATGAGCGGTTCGGCCTTCTGTTTCGATTCTGCGTCCGGACAGCGGCGGAGCATATCTTTTAGCTGGCGCTCGGCGAGCTTGGCGTGAGTAGGGTCACGATCCGCGGCGATCACTTGCTTGAGATGAATCTCCGCGATCTTCATCATCGTGTCGCAGGTGAGCTTGTCGTCCGGGAAGAACTGAATCCAGTCGCGGTATTCGATTTCCGCCTGAGCCAGGCTTTTCGAGCCGCCCTGAAGATAGTAGGAATCGGCTATCGAGAGCTTCGCCATCTTTATCAGCGGGCTATCCGAGTACGTGTTGATCATCGTGTTGGCCAGTATGCGCCCCTCGTCATAACTGCCCTTGCGAATCGCATCAACGCTCTGGCGATAGAGTTCGCGATCACGACCGGGCCCCTTGGCTTCCTCGAGCGTGAGCCTGTTCTTCGGCTTGCCGCCACACGCTGCGAACTGAAGCGACACAGCTAAGACTACAACGAGAATCTTTACTACTTTCATGCTACTCGACCGTAGCCTGTGGCAGACGGCCTTTCTCCTTTAATGGCTTTTTGGGCTGGTATTCTGTCTTACAAGAGCGAGCACGGGTCAAACTGTTAGCGGCTCGAGAGCTTTTCGGCGCAGTTCACGGGTCGCTTCTTCGGGATCATCCTTGCCGAATACTGCTGACCCCGCGACTATCCATTCGGCGCCGTGGCGGACGACATTTCCAACGTTATTTGCATCGATCCCGCCGTCTACTTCTATGTGAACGTTCAAGCCGCGAGACTCAATCATACCCCGCAGCCGACTGATCTTGTCAAGCGAGGTGGCTATGAACGATTGCCCTCCAAATCCCGGGTTCACCGACATCACAAGCACGTAATCTACATACGGAAGCGCTTCTTCGATCGCAACCAGCGGCGTAGCCGGATTGAGCACTACGCCCGGCCGCACGCCAAGAGCGCGTATCGCCGTGAGGGTCCTGTGCAAGTGTACATCGGCCTCGACATGCACCGAGATCATCGATGCTCCCGCTCGCGCAAAATCGTCGATGTATAGATCCGGATCGGTGATCATCAGGTGACAGTCGAGAGGCAGATCCGTAGCCCGTCGCGCAGCTTTTACAACCAGCGGCCCAATGGTGATGTTCGGAACGAAGTGGCCATCCATCACGTCAACGTGAATCAGACCTGCCCCGCCTCGTTCGGCTGCTTTTATCTCTTCACCAAGCCGCGCGAAGTCCGCCGATAGGATTGATGGAGCGATCTCGATCATAGGATAAAAATGGTTTCTGGCTTCGGGTTTGCGGTTTCCGGTCTTTCAAGCCCGACGTTCTTGCCGAGTCGCGATCTCGCGCCGTAACTGGAAACCAGAAACTGGAAACCAGGAACGCTGACGTTTTGGCTCTTTGTTTGAGGTCCGCTGCTCACAACTATCGTCAGAACTGAATCTTTTTTTACCGACGAGTTGGCGCCGGGGCGAGTCTCGATTACTGAATTCGCGGGAACGGCGGCATCGTTGCGCATCTGTATCTTCACTCTAAGCCCGGCCTGTTCGGCGAGCTTCTGTGCTTCGGTCTGCGACCGGCCCACGACGTTAGGCACTTGCGTGTCGCCGCTACGGAACAGGGTGTAGATCGTGACGATTGCGCTTAGGAAAAAGGCAAGGGCGAGCACGATCACCATCCCCAGCCTGCGGGATAGGGTCCAGGCAATGTTGCCGGACGCTGCTCCGCTCGCGCCCTGACGGCTGTTCATAGGCGGAGTCTAGCATCGCGCTTGGAGGGGTTTCAACTTTGAGCCGGAATGATGTCGCGGGATCTTCGCGTCTTCGCGGTCCTTAGCGGTCCTTTGCGAGCTTTGCGGTCCTTTGCGAACTTTGCGCTAAAGTTGTTCCGTTTCGCGCAAAGCTCGCAGAGGACCGCAAAGACGCAAAGATGATCTACAGTGATCGTAGAAACGTAATCAACCGTGCCTGCTTCTTCTTGCTCAACGCCCGATAGTTGTCGGTGACGAAGGAGGCCTCACCGGCGTGTTTGAGTATCGCCTGCTCGACGCTCGTAGCCGAGCCGTCGTGCATGAGCAGACCTCTGGTTCTCAATCCCCACAGCGGCGCGGTGCGAATCTTATTTCGGGTCTCAGGCCCTCCGTTTTGAACGATGCCGTCGCCAGTCCCGACGTCGTGCAATAAGAAGTCGCCGTAAGGGTGAATCGTCTTGTCGCCAATCGCATCCGGAATCTTGAATGTGTTTCCGTTGATTAAAGTCCCGGCCGCGAGGGTCGTGAAGCTGCTGACATGACATATGGCGCAACCGATCGAGCTGAACACATTCTCCCCGGTCTGCGCATCGGCGGTCCCCGCAAGCGCGCCGTCGCGCGATGGAGCCTTGGTCGCTCTCATGAATCTTGCGAAGGCTTCGATGTCGTCGTTGTCGGCTTCATCGGGATCCGGCACCTGATCGAAAGCGGCAACCGATCGCCCATTTGACAGATCTTCAACTGGAAACATCGGCGTTGTGATTCCCATCTCATTAAGATAGGCATCGCCCGCGAACGATACCAGGCTTGCGTGAACGTTCTTCCATCCGAAACGGCCCGCGCGGGTCGTGCCTGGCGCTTCCAACAGCGGCACTTGAATGACCTGACCGGCGATGCGCCCATTCGATTGCGCCGGCTGCTGGCGTGCGATCGCCTGCAGCGCATTGTCGTCGATTGCTTCGACGTATCCGTCGCCGAGCACACTCAACGACCTTCGCATAGCGACCACGTCGTAGCCCGGCAGCAAGACCTCGTGGATAGCGGGATTAATGGCCCTCGCGTGAATGAGCGAGCCACCGGGCGACGGAATAAACTCTACGCCGTCGAACTTCCCTGCCCTGACAACAAACACTCTGCTGTCTCCGCCCGGCACGGGATTCAAGTGGCACTCGGCGCAGGAAGCGCCGTTGAACACCGGGCCCAGCCCATCCTCTATCGCTTCCCTCTTTTCAAATAGCTGCCTGTCGGTTCGGAATGTTCTCGGATCGGCTGCGCCGTTGCTTCGGTTGTCGAATCCGGTCGCCGCTTCGGCAGCCTCTGCGGAGACGCTTTGCGCCAAAGCCGTGTCTATCGGACCTGTGAACGCAAACAGATTGAGTGAGGCGACAAAACACACCACTACGCAGACCTTGAGGAATCTCATGTCCATCGTCTCTCCTTTTTCTTGTAGCTGGAACGTCGAGTTGCTGAGCCTACAGTGACGCTCACGATCGGCGACTATCTGTATGCAACTCATTAGTCGCACGAACAGACCTGGTATATGACACCGGAACCTTTGCGAGCTTTGCGTCTTTGCGGTCCTTTGCGAGCTTTGCGCGAAACCGAAAAAACTTTAGCGCAAAGTTCGCAAAGGACCGCAAAGCTCGCAAAGAACAATCCGGCTTTTTGAGATTCGCGGCGCACCGCTCATTTGACGTAGTTCGAAAGCGAGGAATAGAATTCCTCTTCACAGTTACAAAACAATCGAACGGAAATGGAGTGAGGAGCAGCGGATGTCGTCAGCAACGAAATCAACCAGCGATTACGCGACCGAGTTCGAGCGCGCTGAGCATTTCAAGAACGAACTGGTGACGTTCGCTACAACGGGTCCGCTGAAGGACGAGTACGACGTTCAACGCAAACTCTTCTTCGAGGGCGCGAATCCGGAGGACGAGCACGAAGCTGAAAGCGTCCTCGATTGGTTCCTGTTCGATTGGTTTGACGAGAATGGCGACACCGTCATCGACTATTACCTGGACGCGCATCCGGACCTTGATGAGCCCGACGGCGAGATGCTTCTCGACTGGCTCGATTCGATCAACAGCGTTTTCGAGATTCGCTCGATCGGCAAGTTCTCGGTGGACCTCAGCGAACTGGACAGTGGCGACGCCTATACAGTCAAGACAAGCGTAGAGCGTGCTCCTTTCAAGCGCGGGCAGTTCCTCATCGCGCGACTCCTTCCGCTGGGCGACGATCTGATTTTTTCGGGCCTTCAATTTGTGATGCCTGATCGAGAATCCGCGCTTGCGTGGCTCGAGATGCGGCGCGCGTTTGATGCGTTCGATTCGCCCGAGGCGGTCGAAAGAGCGCGACGCGAACAGGTCAGCGCGTTCTGCGATCTTTTCGGCTGCGATGAGCTCACCGTTCCGTCGGGAAAGCTCAATGCGACTCTTGAAAGATTTCAGCGCTACCTGCTTACCGAGCGTCGCGACCCTGAGACCGGAA
>Ga0134124_10001548_pt1 | contig 18500 bp, 16 predicted proteins | sample KB304_FD_96880 | JGI IMG/M metagenome (GOLD analysis project Ga0134124, IMG submission 96880) | Terrestrial soil microbial communities without Nitrogen fertilizer from Kellogg Biological Station, Michigan, USA - KB3-0-4 | ecosystem: Environmental > Terrestrial > Soil > Unclassified ...
CTGATTGATCCGCTGCTGGCGGACTTGCCAGGCCGCGGTAACAGCCGCGGCGATGGCGTCGTCCAGGCAGCGATTGAGGGTTCGGAACTCCCCGGCGGAAATGGCCAACTGGCATTCGAACGCCAGATCGGTCACCGCCTGGCACACATCTCCGTAATCATGCACGATCTGGTCGACGCTGTATCCATAGTGGAGCAATTTCTCGCCGTGTGAAGTGGCGCAAAGGCCGATCTCCGACAGGTCCGGCGCCGAAGCCGGTTCAGCGCCCGTGGCGCCCGCGTGCCGCTCCTGGTCGAGCGCATCCGCCACCTGTTGCAGAAACATCGAGCAGCCAAAATCCAGATCTCCGCCCCGCGGCCTGGCGGCCCCAAACCTTTTGGCGACCTTGTCCCGGCAGCGGCCGATCAACTCGGCGCGTTTGGCGGAGATGAATTCGTGCAGCATCCTCTGACTATACGCCACCCGGTCAGCTTTTATGTTCGATACCGCACATATGGCGGTGGACATGGTTGACTTTTTTTGGCCGCCCCAATTCAAGTACCACCACAACGCCGGCGTATGTAAGGCGTTTACCCAGTGCGGAAGACTTGACCGCCCGGGAGGGTCGGGTTGAACTCCATGGATGGACGATATCGAGTGTGGCCCCTGCCATTGGACCTATCTCATTTCGAGATGCCCATTCGACAGCAATAACCGTATCGCTGCACACGTTTAGATCCCTCCAGTTGCGAAGCGAATACCTCCCACCTCACCGGTAATTAAGCGCAGACTCCCTGTGGGAGGGCAGACGCCGTGACAGTATTCGCCGAGGCCAAAAATGTTGCGCGACGCGAAACTGGTCGAAGCGCGCTTTCGTGACCTGCTGGAGGCGATGCCGGATGGCATCGTGATGGTCAATCTGGAGGGCCACCTCGTGCTCACCAACCAGCAGGCCGACCTGCTGTTCGGGTACCGCCACAGTCCATGAAGCTGCTCATCGTCGATGACCACGCGACAAACCTGAAGCTGCTGCGCCTGCAGCTTGAAGCGGCCGGCCACACCGTGGTGGAGGCCGTCGACGGTGTTGATGCGCTGCAGGTGCTGGAGCGCGAGGCCGTGGATGGGGTGGTTTCCGACATTCTCATGCCGCGGATGGATGGCTACCGCCTGTGCCTCGAAGTGCGCCGCCGCGAGCGGTTCGCCGCCGTTCCGTTCGTGCTTTACACGAGCACCTACGACACGCCCGCCGACCGCGCTCTTGCGGCATCCGCCGGCGCCGACGCCTACATCACGAAGCCGGCGCGGCCCGAAACCATCCTCGAAGCGCTTAGGGCCGCCGCCAAAAAGCCGCCTCGGCCGCGCGTCACCTCGGACGCGGCCGGTGAAATCGCCGCGCCTGTTTTGAAGCAATACAGCGAAGCCCTGGTGCGCAAACTCGAGGTGAGAAACCTGAATCTGGCGCGCACCCATGAAGGTCTGGTGGAGGCTGAGGCGCGCCTGTCCGGCCTGATCGAAACGGCCATCGACGGCATTATCGCCATTGACGAAGAGCAGAAAATCATTCTGTTCAATTCCGCCGCATCCAGGATTTTCGCTTGCCCGCAGGCAGCGGCGATGGGCCGGCCCTTGAACGACTTCATCCCCCAGCGCTATCGCGCGGCGCACACCGGCCACATCAAGGCCTTCGCGCATGACGCCGGGAATGAGCGGCACATGGGGGCGCGCGAAGTATACGCTCTGCGCCACGGCACCGAGTTCCCCATAGAAGCCTCGATTTCGAAACTCGACACCTCGCGTGGCCGGCTGTACACGGTGTTCGTGCGCGACGTCACCGAGCGCAAGCGGGCCGAGACGAACATCCGGCGCCTGAACCGCGTCTACGCCGTGCTCTCCGGCATCAACACCCTGATCGTGCGCGCGCAGGATCGCGACGAATTGTTCCGGGAAGCCTGCCGTATCGCCGTCGAGGTGGGTGGTTTGAAGACAGCGTTGATCGGCATGATCGATGCGCAAGGAAAGACCGTTCAAATCGTCGCCAGGGCGGGGGGAACCGAGGATTTCTTCGCCCAGGCAGAGGTTTTGACCGCCGACACGGTGCACGGCAGCGGCGCGCCCGCGCTGGCCATCCAGTCGCTGCAACCCGTCGTTTACAACAACATCGCGCGCGAAGCCATGCACACGATGACGCCGCAGATGGCCCTGGACGCGGGTTTCCGCTCAATGGCGGTGCTGCCCCTGGTCGTCGAAGGCAAGGCGGTGGGCGTACTCTCGCTGCACGCGGCGGAGGCGGATTTCTTCAGCGCCGAAGAGATGGCGTTGCTGCGCGAGCTGGCGGGCGATATTGCGTTCGCCATCGATCACCTGGCGAAGATTCACCAGCTCAACTACGTGGCCGATTACGACCTCATAACCGGACTGCCCAACCGCAGGCTGTTTACAGAGCGCCTGTCGCAAAGAGTGGAAGCGGCGCGAGGCAAGGATGAAATGCTGGCGGTGGTGCTGATCGATCTGGAGCGTTTCCGGCGCATCAACGAGACCCTGGGCAGGACGGCGGGGGATGAATTGCTGAGAATCGCCGGAGAGCGGCTGAAACTGGCCAATTCCACGGCCGCGCGCCTGGGCGTGGACATGTTTGCTTTCAAGGTGATGGACCGGCGCTCGGCGGCCGACGTCGCCCGCGCCTTCGAGGAAATTTCAGCGCGCTGCTTCGGGCCGCCGTTCAAGCTGGCGGGGCAGGAATTGCGCATCGGCTGCCGGGGCGGCGTGGCGGTCTTCCCCGGCGACGGCGACGACGCCGAAACGCTGCTTCGCAATGCCGAGGCCGCGTTGCGCCGCGCCAAGGCCGCGGCGGAACACTGCGTCTTCTATGCGCCCGCCATGAATGCGCGCGCGGCCGAGGCACTGGCGACGGAAAGCAAGCTGCGGCTCGCCATAGAGCGCCGGGAGTTCGTGCTGCATTACCAGCCCAAAGTCGATTTCGCCGGCGGGCGCATTTGCGGAGCGGAGGCCCTGATCCGCTGGCAAAGCCCCGAGCGGGGATTGGTGCCGCCGCTGCAATTCATTCCCATTCTTGAGGAATCCGGCCTCATTGGGGCGGTGGGCGAATGGGCGCTCGGCCAGGCACTGGCCGATGCCCGCCGCTGGCGGGCGGCGGGATTTCCGCTGCGCGTGGCGGTCAATGTGTCCCCGCTGCAACTGCGCCGCCCCGATTTTGCCGCGCTGATAGCCCAGGTCACCGCGGAGGACGGCGCGGCGCTGCTGGAACTGGAGATCACGGAAAGCGTCATCATGGAGGACGTCGATCGCAATGTCGTCGTCCTGAAGCAAATCCGCGACATGGGCGTCATGATCGCCATCGACGACTTCGGCACCGGGTACTCGTCCCTGGCCTATATCGCCAAGCTCCCGGTCACCTCGCTGAAAATAGACCGCGCCTTTGTCATCGGCATGACCAAGAGCCCGGAGGGCATGGCCATTGTGTCGAGCATCGTGGCGCTGGCGCACGCCCTGAACTTGCGGGTCATCGCCGAGGGCGTCGAAACCGAAGAGCAGGCACGCCTGCTCAGATTGCTCCGTTGCGACGAGACGCAGGGCTATTTGTACAGCAAAGCCGTCCCCTCGACCGATATGGAAGCACTGATGGCCGCGGGCGGCGCGCTTGCAGTCCGCGATCCTGTGTAGGGTTCGAGTCTGCGGAATGTTGCATTGACGTAATTACATTACCCTGGTAATGTAATGCCATGCCCATCGCCCAATCCAAACTGACGGCGCAAGGTCAGATCTCCGTCCCCTCCGCGGTCCGCAAGAAACTCGGGCTGGCTCCCGGGTCCGTGCTGGAATGGGACCAGGTCGGCGAGGATATTGTCGTGCGCAAGTCGGGGCGGCATACCTTGACGGACGTCCGCAAGGCCCTGTTCCCGGAAGGTGCACCGAGTCAAAAGTCGCCTGTATCCGTCAAGGAAGGCATCGCCGAGTACATTCGACGCAAGCATGCGCGCCGTTGACACCAATGTTCTGGTGCGGCTGGTCGTTGGAGACGATGTCGAGCAGACTGCTGCGGCCGAGGAGTTTGTCGCGCAAGGAGCATGGGTATCCCATCTGGTGCTTGCCGAGACGATTGGGGTCCTGCAAGCGGCATACGACCGCTCCCCGGCTCAACTCGCAAGCGCCCTTGATGGCCTGCTCGACAACAAACTGCTGACTCTTCAGGATGCGGAAGTCGTCGCCCAGGCGTTGGCGCGCTTCCGCTCGCGCCCTGCGCTCGGCTTTTCGGACTGCCTGGTAATCGAAACCGCGCGTAAAGCCGGACACCTGCCGCTGGGAACCTTTGACCGGAATTTGGCCAAAATCGAGGGCGCGCAGCGACTGTAGAGTCGCTGTGCGGCGGAACCGACCGGACTGCATCTCGAGCGAAAAGGCCGATACGTGCCGGTTCGTTCGGCACTTATCCTGCAGCCTGGTGTCTTAACCGCGGCTTCAAACTCGGCCGCTACACTGGCCCGCCCAATTTACTTTCATGACACTCACACCCCACATAGTCTGGCGGCTGGTGACCGACCTCGGCGACAGCAGCGTGGTGCTGCCGCTGGGGGCGCTGCTCATGGTCATGCTGTGGCGCTTCGAGTCGGCGCGCGCGGCCTGGCTGCTGCTGCGCTCGCTGGCGCTGTGCGTCGCAGCCCTGTCGCTGCTCAAGCTGGTTTTCATTTCCTGCGGGCATGCACTGCATACGCAACTGGAAAGCCCCAGCGGCCATACCGGCCTGTCCATCCTGGTGTACGGAGCGCTGGCGGCCGTGGCCATGGGCATGACCTCGGCGTCACGAACCGCTGAACCGGCGGATGCCGCGTTGCGGCCCATGCCGGGCGGAGCGGCGCTGAGGCTGCAGGCCCTGTTGCCTATGTTGATCGGCTACGCCGCGCCGCCGCTGGTGGCTGCCATCGCGGTATCGCGTGTGGCCTTGCGCGCCCACACCCTTCCCGAAGTGAGCGTGGGCGCGGCCGTGGGCCTGGCGTCGCTGCTGTATTTCGTCTTGCCCTACCGCAAGCTGCCGCACGCGCGCTTCCCCATGGGCGCCTTCTTGCTGCTCATGCTGGGGCTGCTGGTGTTGACCTACGGGGCGAACTCACCGGCCGAGAATCTGATCCGCTACTTCGCGTCGTTCATCGTGCGCGGAGGTGGCGTGTGCAGCGGATAAGGGAGTAAGCCGGGCCTACGCCGGCGTGAGCTTGGCGTATTCCAGCGCCAGCCATTTCATGCCCTGGCGGCCGAAATTGATCTGCAGCCGCGCATCCGCCCCCTGCCCTTCGGCGGAAACGATCACGCCCTGCCCGAACTTGGCGTGCATCACGGCCTGGCCGATGCGGTAGCCGTGCGCGTTTTGCGGGGCGGCGGCCTTTCTGGACGGCGTTGAAGCAGCGGACGCTGCCCAGCCCGAGGGCTCCGACCACGCCGGCTGCGCCATCTGGCCGCGCAGGCGCGGCGTCAGCCACTTGAGCAGCCCGGCGGGGATCTCGTCGATGAAGCGCGAGGCCACGTTGTAGCGTGTCTGGCCGTGCAGCATGCGCGTCTGGGTGAAGGACAGGTACAGCCGCTCGCGCGCGCGCGTGATGGCCACGTACATGAGGCGGCGCTCTTCCTCCAGGCCGTCGTCCTCGCTGGCGCTTTGCTCATGCGGGAACAGGCCCTCTTCCAGGCCGGTGACGAACACGGCGAAGAACTCCAGGCCCTTGGCGGTGTGCACGGTCATGAGCTGCAGGGCGTCGGTGCCCTCGGCGGCCTGGTTCTCGCCCGATTCGAGCGCGGCGTGGGCGAGGAAGGAAGCCAGGTTGTTGCTGTCCTCGCCCTCGGTTTCCTGCACGAACAACGCGGCGGCGTTCACCAGTTCGTTTAGGTTCTCGATGCGGTCGGCGCCTTCCTTCTCGTTTTCGTAATGGCGGATGAGGCCGCTGCGGTCGAGCATGTGCTCCACCACCTCTTTCAGTTGCAGCCCGGCGGTCTCGGTGCGCAGCGCCTCGATCATGCGCGTGAACGCGGTGAGCGCGGCCTTGCCGGTCAGGTGGCTGGCCGCGGCGAACAGGCTGCCGCCCGTGACCTTGGCCGCGTCCTGCACCTGCTCGATGGTGCGCGTGCCGATGCCGCGGGTGGGGAAGTTCACCACGCGCAGGAACGCGCCATCGTCGTCGGGGCTGGCGATGAGCCTGAGGTACGCCAGGGCATGCTTGATTTCCAGCCGCTCGAAAAAGCGCAGCCCGCCGTAGACGCGGTAGGGAATGCCCTGCGAGAACAGGGCGTGCTCGATGAGGCGCGACTGCGCGTTGGAGCGGTACAGCACGGCGATGTCGCGGCGCGCGTGGCCTTCCTTCACCAGGTTCTGCACTTCCTCGGCGATCCAGGCCGCCTCGTAGCCGTCGCTCTGCGCCTCATACACGCGCAGCTGCTCGCCCTCGCCGGCGGCGGTCCACAGGTTCTTGCCGAGGCGGCGCGCGTTGTTGGAAATCAGCGCGTTGGCCGCCGCCAGGATGTGGCCGTGGGAGCGGTAGTTCTGCTCCAGGCGGATGATGTTCTGCACCTGGTAGTCGCGCTCGAAGTCGGCCATGTTGCCGACGTTGGCGCCGCGGAAGCGGTAAATGCTCTGGTCGTCGTCGCCCACGCAGAACAGGAAACTGTTCGGCCCGGTGAGCAGCTTCAGCCAGCGGTACTGCAGGCGGTTGGTGTCCTGGAACTCGTCCACCAGCACGTGGCGGAAGCGGTTGCGGTAGTGGTCGCGCAGCACCTCGTTCCTGGACAGCAGCTCGAAGGAGCGCAGCAGCAGCTCGGAGAAGTCGACCACGCCCTCGCGCTGGCACTGCTCGTCGTAGCCCGCGTAGATTTCCACCGAGCGGCGGCTGAAGTCGTCGTAGGCCTCCACCTGCGCGGCGCGGCGGCCCTCTTCCTTGGCGCCGTTGATGAAGTACTGCATCTGGCGCGGCTGGAACTTCTCCTCGTCCACGTTCATGGCCTTGAGCACGCGCTTGATGGCCGAGAGTTGGTCCTGCGAATCCATGATCTGGAACAGCTGCGGCAGGCCGGCGTCGCGGTAGTGCGTGCGCAGCATGCGGTTGCACAGGCCGTGGAAGGTGCCTACCCACATGCCGCGGGTGTTGATGGGAAGCTGGGCGGAAATGCGCGTCAGCATTTCGCGCGCCGCCTTGTTGGTGAAGGTGACAGCGAGTATTCCGTTGGGGCTCACGTTGCCGGTCTGGATCAGCCAGGCGATGCGGGTGGTGAGCACCCGGGTCTTGCCCGAGCCCGCGCCCGCGAGTATGAGCGCGTGCTGGTTGGGCAGGGTGACGGCGGCGAGTTGTTCGGGGTTGAGATTGTCGAGCAGGGACACTGATGAGACTCGAAGCAAATGAGCCTCGATTTTAGCGCAAGCCAATTGCCCATTCCGTCGGGAAGTGGCTGCCAGCCGACCCCGTGGTCCGATGGTCACCGGGCGATCAGGTCATTGACTAAAGTTCGACCTCTCCGAATGCCTGGCCGGGTCAACTTCGCGTTCGGGTCAAACGACAGTCCTACAAAGATGCCTTGGGCTCGGTCGCGCCGAATTGGCCTTTCAGGCGCGTGGCCAGGGATTCGGCCTCGGACTTCGATGGCAGGTTGGCGATGCGCACGCTGTAGACGCGCTTGTCGCCCTGAGCGGTGGGCGAGATGGAGGCGGCGTAGCCGGCGGCGCGCGCGGCGTCGTACATCTTCAGCGCGTCGTCCTGCGACTCGGCGCTGCCCAGCACCACCTTCCACTTGCCGCCGCGGCGCACGGCGCCGCGTCCGGACTCGATCTCGGTTTCGGCCGACCAGATTCTCACCTGCTCGACCGGCACGTCGGCCACGGGCTCGGAGCGGCCCTGCTCGCGCTGGTAGAACTGGTTGGCGCGGTCCAGGGTGATTTCCGCTTCGCCGGGCGGGGTGACGGCGACTTTCCCCTCCAGCAGGCAGACGATCTGCTTGCTGGCGTCGGACTTGCCCCACAGGTCTGTGCCGCGGATGCCCACCGTCACGGTGGCGATACGGATGCTCACTTCGCGGCGCTGGCGGTGCTTGGCCAAGGTGTCGGTGGTGAAGCGGAAAGCGCCCTGCAGCACGTCCATGGCGGCCTCGAACACATTGCCCTTCTGCATGCCCAGCCGGTCGAGCTTGAATTCGGCGTTCTCACCCAGTTTCACGGCGCTACCGTCGCTGCCGCGCAGCAGCAGGCGCGAGCCGGATCCGGTGCGCAGCTTGTCGTTGGGCTTGAGCGCGGTGCCTGGGGCGAGCGGTTCGGCGCGGGCGCCCTCGCGCTCGATCCAGGCCGGCATCTGCACGCCGTCCACCACGATGCCGGAGCCGGCCGCCTGGCCCTGGAGGGGCAGCGCCGCCAGAAGGCCGCACAGGACGGCTGTCGACGCAAGGACACGCAGGCGTGGAAAGTGTGAAGAATGCGGCAGCATCATGAGGTTCTCCCGGTGGTCTCTGGAATGCTTACGGGAAGCGCGCCCGGCGGATGAGGAATCAGCCTGTGAGTGCTGCGCCGGGCGGTATAATTCACGCTTTTTGTGGCCGCTTTGGCCGCTTTTTACGCTGCTTTTTACGGATACCGTCGGTCATGCAAGCCCAGTATCAACCCGAGCGCGTGGAGCGCGAAGCCCAGGCCCATTGGGAGCGGACGGATGCCTTCCGCGCGCCCGACCTGCCCTCGGACGGACCCAAGTACTACTGCCTGTCCATGTTCCCCTATCCCTCGGGCAAGCTGCACATGGGGCACGTGAGGAACTATACCATAGGGGATGTCGTCACCCGCTATTACCGCATGCGGGGCCACAAGGTGCTGCAGCCCATGGGCTGGGATGCTTTCGGCCTGCCGGCCGAAAACGCGGCCATCGCCAACGGCGTGCCGCCGGCCAAGTGGACCTACGACAACATCGCCTACATGAAGAAGCAACTCAAGTCGCTGGGTTTCGCCATCGACTGGAGCCGTGAAGTCGCCACCTGCCGCCCCGAGTATTACCGCTGGAACCAGTGGCTGTTCCTGCGCATGCTGGAAAAAGGCATTGCCTACCAGAAGACCGGCACGGTGAACTGGGACCCCGTGGACCACACCGTGCTCGCCAACGAGCAGGTCATCGACGGCCGCGGGTGGCGCACCGGCGCCGTGGTGGAAAAGCGCGAGATCCCCATGTACTACCTCGCCATCACGCGCTACAGCGAAGAGCTCCTGGCCGCGCTGGATGCGCTGCCCGGCTGGCCCGAGCGCGTGAAGACCATGCAGGCAAATTGGATAGGAAAGAGCCATGGCGTAAATATCGGCTTCCCCTATGCCCTGAACGGAGAAAACAAGGTCCTCCGGGTTTTTACCACGCGCGCCGACACGCTCATGGGCGTCACGTTCTGCGCCGTGGCCGCCGAACATCCTTTGGCGGCGCACGCCGCCAAAGCCAACGAGAAACTGGCCGCCTTCGTGGAAGAGTGCAAGCGCGGCGCGGTGATGGAAGCCGACCTTGCAACGCAGGAGAAGCTCGGCATGCCGACAGGGCTGTTTGTCACGCACCCTGTGACGAATGAGCAAGTGCCTGTTTGGGTGGGCAACTACGTGCTCATGACCTACGGCGAGGGCGCGGTGATGGGCGTGCCCGCGCACGACGAGCGTGATTTCGCCTTCGCCAAAAAATACGGCATCGCCATCAAGCAGGTGATCGACGTGGAAGGTAAGGCCTATTCCACCGATGCTTGGCAGTCCTGGTACGCCGACTACGGACGCTGCGTGCATTCGGGCAAGTACGATGGCCTGGACTTCGTCCAGGCGGTGGATGCCATCGCGGCGGATTTGAGCGCCAAGTCCTTGGGCGACAAACAAGTCACCTGGCGACTCAGGGATTGGGGCATTTCGCGCCAGCGCTACTGGGGCTGCCCGATTCCGCTCATCCATTGCGCCAAATGCGGCGCCGTGCCCGTGCCCGACGACCAGCTTCCCGTGGTGCTGCCCGAGGACCTTGTTCCCGACGGCAGCGGCAATCCGCTGAACAAGCACGCGGCCTTCCTCGCCTGTACCTGCCCCAAGTGCGGCGCCGACGCGCGGCGCGAGACCGACACCATGGACACCTTCGTGGATTCGTCCTGGTATTTCCTGCGCTACCCTTGCCCGGACAATGCCCGCGCCATGGTGGACGAGCGCGCGCAGGCGTGGATGCCCGTGGACCAGTACATCGGCGGCATAGAGCACGCCATCCTGCACCTGCTGTACTCGCGCTTCTGGACCAAGGTCATGCGCGACTTCGGGCTGATCAAGGTCGACGAGCCGTTCAAGAACCTGCTCACCCAGGGCATGGTGCTGAACGAGATTTTCTACCGCAAGGCCGAGGCCTCGGCCGACGGCAAGAGCGGACGCGTGCAGTACTTCAACCCGGCCGACGTGGACGTCCTCACCGACGAGGCCGGCAAACGCACCGGCGCCGTGCTGCGCTCCGACGGCAAGCCCGTGGAGTCGGACGGCATCGGCACCATGTCCAAGTCCAAGAACAACGGCGTGGACCCGCAGTCGCTGGTGGAAGAGTACGGCGCCGACACGGCGCGCTTTTTCATGATGTTCGCCAGCCCGCCTGAGGCGACGCTGTTGTGGTCGGACGCGGGGGTGGACGGCGCGTTCAAGTTCCTGAAGCGGGTGTGGAGCTTTGCCGCCGACCACGCGGAAGTCCTGAAGGGGCAGTCTGCGAAGACCGGAGGCAAATACTCCGGCTACCCCTACCCGGCGGACATGGCCAAGTCGCATCCCGATGTCGCCAGGCTGCGCCGGGAAGTGCATCTGCTGCTGAAGCAGGCCACGTACGACGTGGAGCGCAAGCAGTTCAACACCGTGGCCGCGGCCACCATGAAAATGCTGAACGCGCTGCACGACATGCCCGGTCTCAAGACGCACCCCAAGCTGCTGCACGAATCCTTCGGCATCCTGCTGCGCGTGCTCTATCCCATGGCGCCCCACCTCGGCCATGCGCTGTGGACCGAGCTCGGCTACGCCGGCGACATCATGGATGCGGCCTGGCCGGAAGTGGATGAGGCGGCGCTGGTGCAGGACGAGATCGAACTAGTACTCCAGGTCAATGGCAAGCTGCGCGGCAAGCTGCTGGTGCCAGCTTCCGCAAGCCGTGAGGAAATCGAGCGCCTGGCCCTTGACCACGAAGCCGTCAGGAAACACTTGGAAGGCCGAATTCCCAAAAAGGTCATCGTCGTACCGGGCAAACTCGTCAACGTAGTCGGATAACCGCACACTGCCACCCTAATGATCCGCCTTGGAATTTTGAAGCTGCTTTTGTCCATCTTGTTGCTCGCTTCGCTCGCCGCCTGCGGCTTCCAGTTGCGCGGCCGGACCAACCTGCCCTTCGACACCCTGTACGTGCCCGCCGGCAGCGGGCTGGCCGTGGAGTTGAAGCGCAACATCGCCGCCGGCACCCAGACCAGGCTGGTGGACAATCCGGCCGACGCGCAGGCACGCATGGAATTCCTGCAGGACTCGCGCGAAAAAGTCATTCTGTCGCTGGACTCGTCGGGCCGCGTGCGCGAATACCAGTTGCGCGGCCGCGTGGGCTTCCGCGTGGTGGACAACCGCGGCCTGGAGTACCTGCCGCGCAACGACATACTGCTGACGCGCGACGTGTCGTTCAACGACGCCGCGGTGCTGGCCAAGGAATCGGAAGAAACCCTGCTGTACCGCGACATGCAGACCGACATGGTGCAGCAGATCCTGCGGCGGCTCGGCGCCGCCAGGCCTCCCGAAGTGGCTTCCTCGCCCGGGACTTCTTCCGCGCCTGCGGGCGCTCCCACCGTGGCGCCCGCGGCCACGCCCTCCCAGGCCAATCCCGCCGCGCCCCTCAGCGCGCCGGCCGTGTCGCCGAATCAGTCGCCGGCCACGGGGCCGGCCGCGCCGGTGACCCGCTAGCCCGTAACAAGCATGCCGAGCCTGCGGCCCGACCAGCTGAGCGCGCACCTGCAGCGCGGCCTTGCGCCGCTGTACCTGGTTCACGGCGACGACCCGCTGCTCGCCATGGAGGCCGTGGACGACATCCGCGCCAAAGCGCGCGCTCAGGGCTTCAGCGAGCGCGAGGTGCTGTCGGTGGAGCGCAGTTTCGACTGGGGCGCGCTGCATGCGGCCAATGCCGGCATGTCCCTGTTCGGCGACCGCAAAATCGTCGAGCTGCGCATTCCCACCGGCAAGCCCGGCGCCCAGGGCGGCGAAGCCATCACCGCGCTGTGCGCCAACCTGTCGCCCGACACGCTGGTGGTGGTGACACTGCCGCGCCTGGCCAAGCGCGACCAGTCGGCGGCGTGGTTCACGGCGCTGACGCGCGCCGGCACGGTGGTGGAAATCTATCCCCTGGAGCGCGCCCGCCTGCCCGAATGGCTGGCCGGGCGCCTGGCGCGGAACAAACAATCCGCCGACCGCGACACCCTGGCCTTCCTGGCCGACAGCGTGGAAGGCAACCTGCTCGCCGCGCACCAGGAAATCCAGAAGCTCGCCCTGCTCGCGCCCGAGGGCCGCTTGTCGTTCGAAACCGTGCGCGCCTCGGTCATGAACGTGGCGCGCTTCGACGCCGGGCAGTTGACCGTGGCCATGCTGGGCAACGACCGCGCGCGCCTCACGCGCATGCTGGAAGGGCTGCGCGCCGAGGGCGAGGCCACGCCGCGGCTGGTGTGGATCGTGGCCGAGGAAATCCGCACCATCGCGCGGGTGCAGCGCTCGGTGCAGGCGGGGCGCCCCGCCGCCGAGGCGGCGCGCGAAAACCGCGTCTGGGGCGAACCCCGCGTCAGCCTGGTGGCCGCGGCGGCCAAGCGCCTGTCGCGCAAGGCCCTGCTCGACGCGCTGGCGCACACCGCGCGCATCGACCGCATGGCCAAGGTCGTGGCCAAGGGCGACGCCTGGGACGAACTGCTGCAATTGGGCCTTAAACTGGCCGCCTGAAAATCGATGCTTGAAAATCGATACTTGAGACCCCCCGCCCGAGCCCCCATTTAAATGCAATGAACGATCGGCTAGACATTCCAGGCGCATACCGGCGCCGCATCGTGCTGCAGGCCGAGGGCCGGCGCGTGTTCGCCGCCCTGGAAGACGACTTCCACCACATGTACGTCGAGATCGCGCACGACGGCAAGGCCGTCACCGCCGCTTCGGGCAGGAGCCTGCGCGTGCCACGCGACAGTTGCCCGGCCGCGGCGGCGCGGCTGCAGGAGTTCGTCGGGCTACCGCTCACTGGCGGCGCGCGCGGCATCGATCCCCTGCAGCACTGCACCCACCTGTTCGACTTGGGGCGCTACGCCCTGGTCCATGCGCAGCGCGGGGGGCGCAGGCAATATGACATCACCGTCCCGGACGCGGTGGAGAAGAAAAGCGAGCCGGGCATTGTCCGCGACGGCCAACTTGTCATGCAGTGGCAGGTCAACGGCGCCCGCATCGCCGCACCCTCGGAATTCGCCTGCGAGAACCTGTTCGGCAAGGTGAACTGGAAGCATTTTGAGCCGGACGTCCTGGAGGCCGCCATGCTGCTGCGCCGGGGGATCTGGATCTCGTACGGCCGGTCAGCCAAGTCGCGCATGGAAAACGGCCGGACGCCGACCGCAGGGAGTTGGATGCCCACAAACCTGGCAGGGGCTTGTTACTCCTTCCAGCCGGCGGTATTCGAGGCTGCCAAGCAGATCGACGGCAGCATATTGGACTTTACGAACCGGGCGCAGGACTTATTGGCCGAATTGCCCCGCAACGGGTCCATTCCCAATTTCTAGGGCTGGAAGGAGGCCCGCGCTTCCAGCGCGGAAGGCTAAACAGCGCTCCGTAGCCCCCATGCCAGCCGTCATGTGGCGGGGTAAAATCTCGTCATGAACGCCGTTTCGGACCTGCATAGCTACATGCTCGACCTGGGGCGCGCCGCGCGCAAGGCGTCGCGCGAGCTGGCGCGCGCGGATACGGTAAAGAAGAACGCCGCTCTCACCGCCATGGCGGCGGCCATTCGCCGCGACCAGGCGCGGCTGATCGAATCCAACCAGCAGGACCTGGCTTCCGCCCGGGCGGCCGGCAAGGACGCCGCCTTCATCGACCGCCTTACCCTTGCCCCGGCAGGCATCGAGTCCATGGCCCGCGGCCTGGAGCAGGTTGCGTCGCTGCCCGATCCCGTGGGCGAAGTAAGCGACCTGAAACAGCAGCCGTCGGGCATCCGCGTGGGGCGCATGCGCGTGCCGCTCGGGGTGGTAGCCATCATTTACGAGTCGCGGCCCAACGTCACCGCTGACGCCGCGGCGCTGTGCCTGAAGTCGGGCAACGCCTGCATCCTGCGCGGCGGCTCGGAGTCGGTGCATTCCAACCTCGCCATCGCGGCCTGCGTGCGTGAAGGGCTGCTCGCGGCCGGCCTGCCCGAGGCCGCGGTGCAGGTGGTGGCCACGCCCGACCGCGCGGCGGTGGGCGAGCTGCTCGCGCTCAATCAATACGTGGACATCGTGGTGCCCCGCGGCGGCAAGAGCCTGATCGAGCGCGTCATGTCGGAATCGCGCATTCCCATGATCAAGCACCTGGACGGCATTTGCCACGTGTACATCGACGACCGCGCCGACGTCGAAAAGGCGGTGCGCATCGCCGACAACGCCAAGACCCAGCGCTACGGCACCTGCAACACCATGGAGACGCTGCTGGTGGCCGAGGGCATTGCCGAGCGCGTGCTGCCGCGGCTGGCCAAGATCTACACCGACAAGGGCGTGGAATTGCGCGGTGACGAGCGCGCTCGCGCGCTGGCGCCGGGCATGGGCGCCGCAACCGAGGAGGACTGGCACACCGAGTACCTCGCCCCGGTGCTGTCGGTGCGGGTGGTCAAGGACGTGGATGAGGCCATGGACCACATCGCGCGCTACGGCTCGCAGCACACCGACGCCATCGTCACCGAGGACAAGGCCCGCGCCGACCGCTTCCTGCGCGAGGTGGATTCCAGCTCGGTGCTGGTGAACGCCTCCACCCGCTTCGCCGACGGCTTCGAGTACGGCCTGGGGGCGGAAATCGGCATTTCCACCGACAAGCTGCACGCCCGCGGCCCGGTGGGCCTGGAGGGCCTCACTTCGCAGAAATTCGTCGTGTTCGGCGACGGACAGGTCCGCACCTGAACACCCCCGCAAAGGCGCCGATCGGCACAGGGGGGAAGGCGACGCTGGGCGTCTTTGGCGGCAATTTCGATCCGGTTCACCTTGGCCACCTGCGCCTGGCGGAAGAAGCGCGCGTGGCGCTGGGCCTGTCTTACGTGCGCTGGGTACCCACCGGCAAGCCCGGCCACCGCGGCGACGCCGTGGCGGGGCAGACAGACCGGCTGGCCATGCTGCGGCTGGCGCTGGCCAACCATGCCGGGTTCGTGCTGGACGACGGCGAATTCCGCATCGACGGCCCCACCTACACGGTGAACACCCTGGCGCGCATCCGCCGCGAGGGCAGCGATGGCCCGCTCGTCCTGCTGATCGGGGCCGACCAGTTTCTGGCGCTTGAAACCTGGAAGGACTGGACCCACCTGCTCAACTTGGCGCACATCGGCGTGGCCGAGCGGCCGGGGCATGTCATCGACGTGGCGCGGCTGGCACCGGCGCTGGCCAAGGAATGGGCGGCGCGGCGGTCCGATAGCCTGCCCGCCCGGCCCGCCGGCGCCATTGTGCGCTTTTCCATGACGGCGCTGGACATCTCGTCCACCGCCATCCGCGGCCACATCGCCGCCGGCCGCAGCGCGCGCTACCTGCTGCCTGACGCGGTGTGGGAGTACATGATTTCCAACAAGCTGTACCTCAACCCTCAGGGAGCGAAGTGACTTGATGCACCGAAAGGCACGCACTTGAAAGACATCCGCAAATTACAGAAAGTCGTGATGGCCGCACTGGAAGACATCAAGGCGCACGATATCCTGGCTTTCGACGTGACCCACCTTACGGCCTTGTTCGACCGCGTTGTCATCGCCAGCGCCGACTCCGGCCGGCAATTGCGCGCCCTGTCGCGCAACGTACAGGATAAAGTCCGGGAAGCGGGAGGACGTATTGCCAGCGTTGAAGGCGAGGATGGAGACGAATGGGTGTTGGTGGATGCCGGCGACTTGGTCGTGCACATCATGCAGCCGGCCACACGCACGCATTACAATTTGGAAGAACTATGGGGGGTGCCTAAGCCGCGCACTCCAAGAAAAACGGCAAGTAAATCCGCAGAGCGGCCATCGGCGTAGTTCTGATTGTCAGCACCTTGCGGTTTGTTATTCAGCGTAATCTCGTGACTCTCCTCCCGGAGGGAGGGGCCTCATCCTCCCAAGCATTCACGTGAAAATTCTTGTTGTCGCTGTGGGAAACCGCATGCCCCGCTGGGTGGATGACGGCTTTACCGAGTACGCGGGGCGGATGTCGAAAAATGCCCGCATCTCGCTTGTCGAGGTAAAGCCCGAGCCCCGCACCAGCGGCAAGACGCCGGCGCAGATGATGGCCGCCGAAGCGACCCGCATTGAAGCCGCCCTGCCTGAAAACTGCGAACGCGTTGTCTTGGACGAACACGGACATGAGTTGACCAGCAAGGAGTTGGCCGCGTGGCTTGCGCAGCGCCTCGAATCAGGCCGGGACCTGGCCTTCATCATCGGCGGGCCGGACGGCCTTGCCCCGTCGGTCAAGACCGGCGCGGCGCAGCAAATGCGCCTCTCCTCCTTCACCCTCCCGCATGGCCTTGCCCGCGTGCTGCTCGCCGAACAGCTCTACCGGGCGACCACCATCCTGGCCAACCACCCCTATCATCGCTCGTAAACCGGGCCCTAGTCCCATTGAATGCGCAGTCTGTCACGGCAAATCCCCGGACTTCCTGAGAACATCAAGGCACACTCGCCGCCCCGCCAGCCATGATTCCGTACAACACCCGCGTCTATCTTGCCTCCCGCAGCCCGCGACGAAGAGAACTGCTGCGCCAGATCGGCGTGGGCTTCGAGATGCTGGTGCTGAGGGACAAACGCGACCGCGGCCCTGACGTGGACGAGACGCCCCTGCCCGGCGAGGTCCCCGACGACTACGTGAAGCGCGTGTGCCGCGCCAAGGCCGAAGCCGGCAGCCTGCGGCTGGCCGAGAGGCGCCTGCCGGCGCTGCCCGTGCTCGCCGCCGACACCACGGTGTGCCTGGACGGCCGGATTTTCGGCAAGCCGGCCAACGGCGAGGACGCAACGCGCATGCTCACCGCGCTGTCGGGCACCGAGCACCGTGTGCTCACCGCCGTGGCGGTACAATTCGGCTCGCGCGCCGAGCTGGCCATGAGCGAAAGCTTCGTTCGTTTTCGCAATTTGTCATCGGAAGAAATAGCGGCGTACGTGGCGCAAGGGGAGCCCATGGACAAAGCGGGCGCCTACGGCATACAGGGATATGCCGCTGCGTTCATTCCGGAGATCAGGGGAAGCTATACCGGGATCATGGGCCTGCCGCTCTTCGAGACGGCCATGCTGCTGGAGCGCATTCTGCGCTAGCGCGATGTGGAATCAACCCCTCTCCCCCAGGGAGAGGGGCAGGGGAGAGGGCAACGTGAAAATAAAAATTCAGCGCATGCGTGATCTCGATCCCTTGCATAAGAGTATCTCGTCATGAGCGAAGATATTCTTATTAATGTCACCCCGCAGGAAACCCGCGTGGCCGTCATGTCCGCGGGCGTCCCGGTGGAACTGCACGTCGAGCGCGCCCACAACCGCGGCCTGGTGGGCAACATCTACGTGGGCAAGGTCGCCCGCGTTCTCCCCGGCATGCAGTCGGCGTTCATCGAGATCGGCCTGGAGCGCGCCGCCTTCCTGCACGTGGCCGACATCTGGGAGCAGCGCGGCAACGGCGGCGGCGGCGAGCACAAGCCCATCGAGCGCATTCTTTCGGAAGGCCAGTCGCTGCTGGTGCAGGTGATCAAGGACCCCATCGGCACCAAGGGGGCGCGCCTGTCCACGCAGATCTCCATCGCCGGCCGGCTGCTGGTGTACCTGCCCCAGGACCCGCACATCGGCATTTCGCAGCGCATCGGCGACGAGGCCGAGCGCCAGAACCTGCGCGACAAGCTGGCGGCGCTGCTGCCGGCGGGCGAGACGGGCGGCTTCATCATCCGCACCGCCGCCGAGACCGCCAGCGACGCCGACTTCGCCGGCGACATCGGCTACCTCGTCAAGCTGTGGCGCGACATCCGCGGCCGCTCCTTCACCTCGGCGCCGCCCACGCTGCTCTACCAGGACCTGTCGCTGGCGCAGCGCGTGCTGCGCGACTTCGTGCACGACGACACCGGCCGCGTCGTGGTGGACTCGCGCGAGAACTTCGTCAAGCTGCAGGCCTTCGCCGAGGAGTACACCCCGGTGGTGCTGGGGCGCCTCGAGCACTACACCGGCGAGCGGCCGCTGTTCGACCTCTTCAACGTCGAAGGCGAGATCCAGAAGGCGCTGGCGCGGCGCGTGGACCTGAAGTCGGGCGGCTACCTCATCATCGACCAGACCGAGGCGCTGACGACGGTCGACGTC
>Ga0134124_10001550_pt1 | contig 18481 bp, 9 predicted proteins | sample KB304_FD_96880 | JGI IMG/M metagenome (GOLD analysis project Ga0134124, IMG submission 96880) | Terrestrial soil microbial communities without Nitrogen fertilizer from Kellogg Biological Station, Michigan, USA - KB3-0-4 | ecosystem: Environmental > Terrestrial > Soil > Unclassified ...
CAGACAGCCTGGTCGGTGCTGCGCCTGCTGCCATCCGGCGGGGAGGTCCTGGAGGGATCCATCCAGTTCGACGGGGAGGATCTCAGCAAGGTACCGAGCGCGAAGATGCAGGCCATCAGGGGCGGACGCATCGCCTACATTCCCCAGGAACCGATGTCCAACCTCGACCCGTCGTTCACCATCGGCAGCCAGCTCACCGAGCCCATGCGGATCAAGCTCGGCGTGTCGAAGGCCGAGGCCAGGGCCAGGGCGCTGAAACTGCTCGGGCAGGTCGGCATCCCCAATCCCGAGCGGACCTTCGCGTCCTACCCGCACGAGCTGTCCGGCGGCATGGCGCAGCGCGTCCTGATCGCCGGCGCCGTCTCGTGCGAACCGGACCTGGTCATCGCCGACGAGCCGACGACCGCCCTCGACGTCACCATCCAGGCCGAGATCCTCGACCTGCTGCGCGACCTCCAGCAGGAGCTGGGCGTGACCATCCTCATCGTCACGCACAACTTCGGGGTCGTCGCCGACCTGTGCGACCAGGTATCCGTCATGCAGAAGGGGCGGATCGTGGAAACAGGGCCGGCCCGGTCGCTGTTCGCCAACCCCCAGCATCCCTACACGAGATCCCTGTTCGACGCGATCCTGGACGAGAGCCCGGCCCGCGGTCCTTACGCAGAAGTGCTGCCCCGATGACGCCGAAGGAGCGAGCCGACATGACCGAACCCCTCATCGCCGTCGACAACCTGGTCGTCGAGTACCCGGCGAAGGGCCTGCGCAGGGACCCGTTCCGGGCCCTCAAGGGCGTGTCCGTGGATATCCGCCCCGGCGAGACCGTCGGCCTGGTGGGCGAATCCGGTTCGGGCAAGACGACGCTGGGCCGGGCCATCCTGGGGCTCGCGCCCGTCACCAGCGGGAGCATCCGGTTCAAGGGAAAGGAGATCGGCTCCCTGCACCGGCGCGAGCGCCGGGCCTTGTCCAGCGAGATCCAGGTCGTCTTCCAGGATCCCTACTCCTCCCTGAACCCGTCGCTGACCATCGAGCAGACCCTGACGGAACCGCTGACGGTGCAGAAGATGCCGAAACAGGACGCGACGGCACGCGTGCGCAACCTGCTCGACCAGGTCAAGCTGCCCCGTGATGCGCTCAGCCGCCTGCCCCGCGAGTTCAGTGGGGGCCAGCGCCAGCGGATCGCCATCGCCCGGGCCCTGGCCCTGTCGCCGGAGTTCATCGTGTGCGACGAGCCGGTCTCGGCGCTGGACCTGTCCACGCAGGCACGGGTGCTCGACCTATTCAAGGAGATCCAGGACACCACGGGCGTGGCGTACCTGTTCATCTCGCACGACCTGGCCGTGGTCCGGAACATCAGCCACCGGGTCGCGGTGATGTACCGCGGCGAGATCGTCGAATACGGCGACGGCGATCAGGTCACGACGAACCCGACCGATCCCTACACCCAGCGGCTGCTGCTCGCCGCCCCGGTGCCTGACCCGGTCCGGCAGGAAGGGCGCCGGAACGAACGGCGCGCGTTCCTGGCCGCCCAGGCTGCGGCCAGCTAGTCCCCGGCCGGCCGCTGGCGAAGGAGGCGGATTCATTGGGATACGGGAAGGAGGCGCGAGTCAGGGATGTCCTTTCTGACGCGACCGCGCGCGACATCGTGGCCAGGTACGTGCCCGCGGTAGCGGACTCGCCCGTGATCGCGCACATGGGATTTCTTCCCCTCGGTGCGGTGGTCGAGCACGGCGGGGCGGCTTCGTCAGACCCGGCCGAACTCGACCGGATGTGGCAGGAACTCTCGGTGCTAGAGGGCAGTCCGCCGGGGCAGGCCGAGATGCCCTTCATCGCACCCGCGCTGGACTATGAGACGGACGATGTCCCCCGAGGCTCCGCGCCGGTCAGCGTGGCGGGCCCCGCGGAGCAGTGGGGTGTCACCGAGCTGATCATCGACGGGCCGTCCCACGGAAACCCGTTCGTTGACGTCGAGCTCTCGGCCGGATTCACCGGCGAGGGCGGCCGTCGCCTATCGGCAGGCGGTTTCTATGACGGCGAGGGCATCTACCGGATACGTTTCCAGGCTCCCAGCGCCGGGACCTGGACATACGTCACGACCTCGACCGCCCGGTCGCTGGACGGCCTGCGCAGCGCCGTCCAGGTCGGGCCACCCGGGCCCGGGAACCACGGTCCAGTCGAGGTAGTCGACCGTTTCCATTTCGCCTACCGGGACGGCACTCGCTTCCTCCCGATCGGCACGACGGCCTACGCCTGGACCCATCAGGGCGCGGCCTTGGAGGAGCGCACGCTCGCGACCCTGGCTGACTCGCCGTTCCGCAAGCTCCGGATGTCCGTGTTCCCCAAGTCGTACCTGTTCAACACCAACGAGCCGGAACGGTACCCATTTGCCCGGGACGCCAGCGGGGACTGGGACTTCACTCGTTTCGACCCGCAGTTCTTCCGCCACCTCGAGCTGCGCATCGATCAGCTGGCCGGGCTCGGCATCGAGGCCGACCTGATCCTGTTTCATCCGTATGACCGCTGGGGATTCTCCGCGATGCCCGCCACGGCCGACGACCGATATGTCCAGTACGTCGTCCGGCGCCTGGGCGCGTACCGCTCCGTGTGGTGGGCGATGGCCAATGAGTACGACCTGATGCCGTCGAAGACGACCGGGGACTGGGAACGGCTGGCCGGGATCGTGCGCGCGAACGATCATGTAGGCCACCTCACCTCGATCCACAACTGCCAGGGCTTCTACGATCACGCCCGCCCGTGGATCACGCACTGCAGCATCCAGCGGATCGACGCGTACCGCACGGCGGAGAACACCACCGAATGGCGGGAGGAATACGGCAAGCCCGTCGTCATCGACGAATGCGGTTATGAAGGCGATATTGACCAGGGCTGGGGCAATATAAGCGGCCAGGAAATCCTCCGCCGTTGCTGGGAAGGCGCCGTCCGCGGCGGGTACGTCGGACATGGCGAGACCTACCTCAATGAGCGCGAGGAACTGTGGTGGTCCAAGGGGGGTACCCTGACCGGGGATTCGGCCGAGCGGATCGGGTTCCTGGTCCAGATCACCGCGGACGCCCCCGGCGGCGTGCTGGAGCCGCTGCCCAGCGACTGGGATGTCAGGTGGGGCGGCGCCGAGGACTACCGGATCGCGTACTTCGGCTTCGGGCGGCCCCGCTACCGCGACATCACGACGCAACCGGACAGCCGGTGGCTCGTCGACGTCATCGACACCTGGAATATGACGATCACCCGCCAGCCGGGTGTCTTCACCGGGACGTTCCGGATCGACCTGCCCGCGCGCGAGTTCATGGCGGTCCGGCTCATCGCGGTCACGGATGACTAGCCGCCCCGCGTGGTCAGCGGCCATGATCTCGCCCGCCGGGGACTTCGCGGGGGCGCCGCTGCTGCGCACGCAGTTCGCGCTCGACGACGGCCACGGGACGGTGACGAGCGCGAAGCTCGCGGTGAGCAGCCTGGGGGTCTTCGAGGCCTTTGTCAACGGCCACGCCGTCGGCCCCGACGTGCTGAGCCCCGGGTGGAGCAGTTACGAGTGGCGGCTGCGGTACCGAACGTACGACGTGACGGAGCTCGTGAAGCCGGTCATGGTGCTGGGTATCTGCCTAGGCAACGGCTGGAGCCGGGGGCGACTGGGCTGGAACGGGAACCGCGCCTTCTACGGTGACCGCCTCGCGGTCATCGCGCAGTTGGAGCTGACCTTCGCCGACGGTCACTGGCAACTGGTGAGCACCGACCAGACGTGGCGGGCCGGGCCGTCAGCGACGCTGGCCAACGACCTCTACGACGGGCAGACCATCGACGCCCGGCAGGCCGGTGACGCATGGATGCACCCCGGGGCGGCGCCGCCGGGCTGGGGCGGCGTCGAAGCGCTGGAGTTCGACACCAGCCGCCTCACACCGTATGTCGGGCCGCCCGTCGTCCGCCACGAAGCCGTCGCGCCAGTGCGCATCTGGTCGTCGCCGTCGGGCCGCACGCTGGCGGACTTCGGGCAGAACCTCGTCGGCTGGCTGCGCTTCACGGTCCAAGGCGAGGCCGGGAACGAGATCGTCGTCCGCCACGGTGAGGTCCTGGAGCACGGCGAACTCGGCGCACGGCCACTGCGCAGCGCCCAGGCCACCGACCGGTTCATCCTGTCCGGCGGGCAGGACCACTTCGAGCCCACCAAGACCTTCCACGGCTTCCGCTACGCCGAGATCACCGGCTGGCCGGGCGAGCTGACTCCGGGCGCCCTGGAGGCGGTCGTCGTCCATTCCGAGATGCGGCGTACTGGTCATTTCGAATGCTCAGACCCGATGATCAACCAGCTGCACCAGAACGTGACCTGGGGCATGCGCGGCAACTTCCTCGATGTCCCGACCGACTGCCCGCAGCGCGACGAGCGCCTCGGCTGGACCGGCGATCTGGCCGTCTTCGCGCCGTCCGCGACCTTTCTCTACGACGCGGGCGCCTTCCTGCGGGACTGGCTCCGCGACCTGGCCGCCGAACAGGAGGCGCACGACGGCATCGTCCCCCTCGTCGTCCCCGACGTCCTGAAGTACGAGACGGACCCGTCCGCTTTCCCGGATCCGGGAACCATCGCGATCTGGGGTGACGCGGCGGTGTGGGTCCCCTGGGCGCTGTGGCAGGCCTACGGCGACCGGGGCGTCCTGGAGGACCAGTACGCCTCCATGGCCGCGCACGCCCGGCGGGTGGAGTCGCTGCTCTCGCCGTCCGGCCTGTGGGACACCGGCCTGCAGCTGGGCGATTGGCTCGATCCGCAGGCGCCGCCCGGCGAGCCCTTCAAGGCCAAGGCCGACAGCCACGTCGTGGCCACCGCCTGCTGCTACCGGACCGCGTGCACCGTCGCGGACACCGCGGAGCTGCTGGGCCGGGCCGACGACGCCGGGCACTTCCGACTGCTGGCCGGGCGGGTCCGGGCCGCGTTCAACGAGCACTACGTCGAGGAGAACGGGACGGTGCGCAGCGACTGCGCCACGGTCTACGCGCTGGCCATCGTGTTCGGCCTGCTCGACGACGTCATGACGGCCCGGGCCGGTGACCGGCTGGCGGCCCTGGTCCGGGAGAACGGCTACCGGATCTCGACCGGGTTCGCCGGCACGCCGTACGCGACCGATGCCCTCACCCGGACCGGTTACCTGGACGACGCCTACCGGCTGTTGCTCGAGCGCGGCTGCCCGTCCTGGCTGTACCCCGTCATGATGGGGGCCACCACGATCTGGGAACGCTGGGACTCCATGCTGCCCGACGGCACCATCAACCCGGGGCAGATGACCAGTTTCAACCACTACGCGCTGGGTGCCGTCGCGGACTGGATCCACCGGACCGTCGGCGGGATCGCGCCGCTTGAGCCCGGGTACGCCACGGTGCTCATCGCACCGCAGCCGGGCGGCGGCCTGACCTGGGCCAGGGCGAGCCTGGAGACGGCTCATGGCCTGGTGGAAGTGCACTGGCGCCAGACGGGCGAGGACCTGGCCGTCGAGGTCGCCGTTCCCGCGGGCACGACCGGCGTGCTGCGGCTGCCGGGCCAGCCGGACCGGGAACTGGTGCCGGGCAGACACACCATCACCGTCCCCTTCACCGCCGCGGGAAGTCAGGAGAGCCAGTAATGAGTGACGCCGACCGGGCCGCCGACATCATCGCGAAGATGAGCACGGACGACAAGGTCGCGCTCGCGTGCGGCGACTTCGCCGCGGTGGCCCACCTCGGGCTGCCCGCGCTGAGCTTCACCGACGGGGGCAACGGCATCCGGGTAGCCGGCGACGCGACCGCCTTCCCGGTGTGCCTGTCGCTGGCCGCGTCTTTCGATGAGCGGCTGGCCCACCGGTTCGGGTCCGCGGTCGGCCGCGAAGCCCGTTCGGCCGGTCACAACGTCCTGCTCGGGCCGGCCCTGGATATCGCGCGCACGCCGCTGGCCGGACGGCTGCCCGAGGCGTTCGGGGAAGACCCGTACCTCACGGGCGTCCTGGGCGCGGCGTACGTCCGGGGCGTCCAGGAAAACGTCGTGGCCATGGTCAAGCACTTCGTGGTCAATAACTTCGAGACCGGCCGGACCGGGTCCGGCGCGCCGGCCTCGGAGCGCGGGCCTGCCGTCGACGTCCACGTCTCCCGCCGGGCCCTGGAAGAGATCTACTTCCCGCCGTTCCTGCGGGCTCTGTCCGATGCCGGCGCGGGCTCGGTCATGGGTTCGTACAACCAGGTCAACGGCTGCTACGCCTGCCAGCATCCGGAGCTGCTCGGCATCGTGAAAAAGCAGTGGGGATGGCCGGGATTCGTCGCCCCCGACTTCATGTTCGCGGTGCGCGATCCGCTCGCGGCCGCGCGGGCGGGCCTCGACCTGCCGGGGCTGGACGACGCCGAGGGGCGCACGCCGGAAGACTTCACCAGCGGACGCGTCAGCCAGGACCGGCTCGACGATGTGGTCGCCCGGATGGTCAGCACGATGGTCCGGCATGACCTGCTTGACCGGCCGGTCGTGGCCCCCGGGCCGCCGGCCGCCGAGAACATCGAGCTAGCGGCAGAAGCCGCGGTGGCGGGGAGCGTCCTGCTGGTCAACAGGGCCGGGGCACTGCCCCTCGGGGAGGACGTGCGGTCCCTGGCCGTGATCGGCCCGGCCGAGATGGACGCCATGTACATCATGGGCGGATCGCCGGCCGTCAAGCTCCACCCCGAACGGGTGATCACGCCCCTGGCCGGGATCCGGCACCGGGCAGGCAGCCGCGTCCGGGTCGAGCACGCGCAGGGATCCTGGGGTGATGTCACGCTGGCGGCGGTGCCGCCCGCCCTGCTGTCCGTTCCCCCGGGTTCCGGTGCCCCGGCCGGGTCGGGAGTCCTGGCCGAGTACGTCGACGGTCCCCCGGACACCCCAGGCAAGCGCGTCACCCGGATAGAGCCGGGGCTCGAAGCCAGCAGCCCGCCCGACGGGTTCGGACCGCAATGGCGGGCCACCTGGACGACCGTCCTGACGGCCGCCCGCGACGGCCACCATCGGTTCAGCCTGGCTGTCGCCGGCGAGGCCTCGCTCTACCTGGACGGCGCGCTGGCCGCCGCGGGGGCACGCGAGGCGATCCACTTCATCGACGGGCCTTCATACGCCCTGCAAGCCACCGCCGACCTGGTCGCGGGCCAGCCGCTGACCATCCGGGTCGAGTACGAGACCGGGCCGGCGCTCGAGGTAGCGGAGTTCGGGCTGCGGCCCGAGGTCCGGCTCGGCTGGCAGCCACCGGACCGCCTGATCGGCGACGCCGCGGCGGTGGCCGCCGAGTGCGACGCGGCCGTCGTGATCGTGAACCAGGCGTCCGGGGAAGGGATGGACCGGCAGTCGCTGGCCCTGCCCGGCGACCAGGACCGGCTCATCACCGAGGTCGCGCGCCGCAACGCCCGGACCATCGTCGTGCTCAACACGCCGGGTCCGGTCCTGATGCCGTGGCTCGATGACGTCGCGGCCGTGCTGCAGGTCTGGTACCCGGGCGAGCAGTTCGGCACCGCGCTCGCCCGCGTGCTGTCCGGCGACGAGGACCCGGGCGGCCGGCTGCCCGTGACCTTCCCTGCCCACGCCAGCCAGGGACCGGTCCAGGCGATCGCGCAGTACCCCGGAATCGGGGGCGTGGCCACGTATACCGAGGACATCCTCGTCGGCTACCGATTCTTCGCAGTGCACGACCAGCAGCCGTTGTTCCCGTTCGGTCATGGGTTGTCGTTTGCTCGTTTCTCGTACGAGAACCTGCGGGTCGACAGGCCGGGAGACGGTGAGATCCGGGTGAGTTTCGGCCTGGTGAATGACTCGCCGCGCCCTGGTCATGACGTGGCCCAGCTCTACCTGCGGTGCCCGGATCGGGCCGCGGAACCGCCGCTCCAGCTGAAGGGATTCCAGCGCGTGCACCTGGCCGCCGGGGAACGGCGCACCGTGACGTTCACGCTGACCAGCCCGGACCTCGCGGCCTGGAGTGATCCGGACGGGTGGGCGGTCCAACCGGGCCGCTACGAGGTACTGGTCGGCGCATCGGCCGCCGACGTACGGCTGAGCGCGTCCGTGGAGGTGACGGCATGACCTCCGAACTCATCGAGCGGTCGAACCGTCGACTGCGGGGTCGCGGCCGGATTCCTGCGATGACGAGGAGAAAGCGTTCATGACTGCCCCCACCAGTGACCCGAAGGTCGCCGCGGCGCTCGCCGCGCTCACCCTGGAGGAGAAGGTCCAGCTGCTCACGGGCCGGGACTTCTGGAACACCTGGCCGATCGAGAAGATCGGGCTGCGGCGCATCCTGGTGTCGGACGGGCCGTCCGGTGTCCGCGGCGAGACCTGGGACGAGCGCGACCCGTCGCTCAACCTTCCGTCCGCCACCGCGCTTGCGTCCTCCTGGGACCCGGACATCGCCCGGCGCTACGGCGCCGCGGCCGCGGTGGAGGCGCGCCGTAAGGGCGTCGACGTCGTGCTGGGCCCGACGATCAACCTGCACCGGTCGCCGCTCGGCGGCCGACATTTCGAGGCCTTCAGCGAGGACCCGGTGCTCACCTCCGACCTCGCCGCTGCCTACGTGACGGGCGTGCAGGATAACGGCGTCGGCGCCACGCCGAAGCACTACGTGGCCAACGATTCCGAGACCGACCGCTTCACCGTGGACGTCCGGGTCGGCGACCGCGCCCTGCGCGAGCTGTACCTGCTCGCGTTCGAGAAGGCGGTGACGCAGGCGCGCGCCTGGCTGGTCATGAGCTCCTACAACTCGGTCAACGGCACGACCGCGACCGAGAACGACCTGCTGGAGACCCCGCTGAACAGTGAGTGGGGCTTCGACGGCGTGGTGATCAGCGACTGGACCGCCGTCCGGTCGCTGGCGGCCGCCCAGGCCTCGCAGGATCTCGTCATGCCCGGTCCGGACGGACCGTGGGGCGACGCCCTGGTGGCGGCCGTCCGGTCCGGCGAGATCGCCGAGGCGGTCGTCGACCGCAAGGTGGCCCGCATCCTCACCCTGGCGCGCCGGGTCGGTGCGTTCGGCGGGTCCCCGGCCGAGCCGGCCTGGGTCGAGGACGGCGCCGCCTTTGCCCGGCACGCCGCCATCGAGGGCACCGTGCTGCTGGAGAATCGGGGCGAGCTGCCCTGGGACCCGGCCCGTCTGGGCACGGTCGCCGTGATCGGCGACAACGCGGCCAGCGCCCGCACGCAGGGCGGCGGCAGCGCCACGGTCATGCCCGCGTACACCGTCTCGCCGCTGGACGGCCTGCGCGCCGCGCTGCCCGGCACCGACGTCAGCTACTCGCGCGGAGCGGTCGTGCACGAAGGCGTGGCCGAGCTGCCGCTGGCCCAGATGACCAACCCGGTGACCGGCCAGCCCGGCCTGCGGGTCCGGTTCCTGGACGCCGACGGCACCGAGCTGTTCACCGAGGACCGGCGCTCGAGCATGCTCGTCTGGTTCGGCGGAGACGCCCCGATCGGCCGGTCGGCCACGGTGGAGCTGGCGACGCGGTTCACTCCGGCCGAGTCGGGCCCGGTCCGGGTCGGCTTCGCCACCGTCGGGCACGGCAAGGTCTACGTCGACGGCAGGGTCATCGTCGACGAGATCGCCGAATCCGAGCACACCGACCTCGGTGCCGCGCTGATGGCCCCGCCGACCGCCGCCGCCGAGGTCAGCTTCGCCGCGGGCACGCCGGTCGAGCTGCGCTTCGAGTATGAGCTGGCGGACCGCACCGGGCCGCTGGCCGACCTGCTGTGGCTGCGCTTCGGCACCGAGCCGGCGCCGGCCGACGCGGACGCGCTCATCAACGCCGCCGCCGAGGCGGCCGCCCGGGCCGACGTCGCGCTGGTCGCCGTGGGCACCAACTCCGTGGTGGAGTCCGAGGGCTACGACCGCGCCTCGCTCGCCCTGCCCGGCCGCCAGGACGACCTGGTCCGCGCGGTCGCGGCCGCCAACCCGCGCACCGTCGTGCTGGTGAATGCCGGCTCCCCCGTGCTGATGCCCTGGCGCGACCAGGTCGCCGCGGTATTGATCGGCTACTTCGGCGGCCAGGAATTCGGCCACGCCGTCGCGGACGTGCTGCTCGGCGTGGCCGAGCCGGGCGGGCGGCTGCCAACCACCTGGCCGGCGGGCGAAGCCGGCATCCCGGTCCTGTCCACCACGCCGGTCGACGGCGCGCTGGATTACGCCGAAGGCATCCACATCGGCTACCGGGCCTGGCTCAGGCAGGAGGCCGCTCCGGCGTACTGGTTCGGCAGCGGCCAGGGCTATACCGACATCACCGTGACCGGTGCCCAGGCGCCCGCCTCGGTCACCGCCGGGGCATCGTTCCCGGTGGCCGTCGAGGTCGAGAACCACGGCGGGCGGGACGGCAAGCAGGTCGTGCAGGTCTACGCGGAACGGCCAGACTCCGCCGTCGACCGCCCGGTGCGCTGGCTGGTCGGCTTCGGGGCCGTCCGGGTGGCCGCCGGCCAGAAGGCACAGGTGCAGGTAAGCGTGCCGACCCGGCTGCTGGCCTACTGGCAGGACGGCTGGTGGTACGAGCCCGGGGGGTATCAGCTCCGGATCGGGACCTCCGCCGTCGACCTGCCGATGACCGTGAAGGTGGAGCTCACCTGATGTTCCCCAACCCGCTGATTCCCGGCTTCAGCCCCGACCCGAGCATCACCCGGGCCGACGGCGCGTACTACCTGGCCACCTCGACCTTCGAGTACCTGCCCGGCATTCCCGTCTACCGCAGCACCGACCTGGCCAGCTGGACGCACATCGGCAACGTGGCGCCGTGGCCCGAGCAGGTCAGCGTAGCCGACGTGGCCACCGGCGGCGGCGTGTGGGCGCCGACCATCCGGTATCACGACGGCGTCTTCTACATCATCGTCACCGTCGCGATGAGCCCGCGCGGATGCGTCGTCTTCACGGCGACCGACCCGGCCGGCCCGTGGAGCGACGGTGTTTCTATCGACGGGGTCGGCGGCATCGACCCGGACCTGGCGTGGGACGACGACGGCACCGCGTACGTCACCTTCTCCGGGCTGTCCACCAGCGGCGAGGAGATGGGCCAGCACCTGGGCATCCAGCAGGTCCGGGTCGACCTGGTGGCCGGCAAGGCGCTCGAGCCGCCGCGCTCGCTGTGGTCGGGCACCGGGCTAAAGTTCCCGGAGGCGCCGCATCTGTACCACCGCGGCGACGACTGGTACTTGCTGATCGCCGAGGGCGGCACGGAGCGCGGTCACAGCGTCAGCGTGGCCCGGGGCCTCTCCCCCGAGGGCCCGTTCGAAGGGCACCCGGCCAACCCGGTGCTCAGCGCGTGCGGAACGTCCCGCCCGATCCAGAACACCGGGCACGCGGACCTGGTGGACACGCCGGACGGCGGCACGGCGCTGGTGCTGCTCGGTGTGCGCCCGCTCGGCCTGACTCAGTCGTTCTCGCCGCTGGGACGGGAAACGTTTATCACGCCGGTCTCCTGGGCCGGCGGCTGGCCGCAGCCGGAACCGGTGCTGCTGAACCCGCGCGAGGCTGCCGACGAGGAGGTCTTCGACTTCGCCGACCTGGTCGCGCTGGAGGAGCCGGGCTGGCTGGCGATCCGCACGATGCCGGGATCGGTGGCGTCGCTGGCAGACGGCCGGCTGTCGATAGCCGGCCATACCGGGCTGGACGATGCGCAGCCGCAGTTCGTCGGCCGCCGCCAGCGGCACCTGACCGCGACCGTGTCCGCCACCGTCGACGCTTCCGGCGGGACGGGCGGGCTGGCCGCCCGCTACGACGAGCACCACTGGTTCTGCCTGGAGGTGCGCGGCAGCGTCGTGACCGCCCGGGCTCACGTCGCGGGTCTCGCCCAGGCCTGGGAAGCCGCCGTACCGGAGGGCGACGTCGAGCTCCGGATGGAGATGACGCCGCCCGCGGCCACCTTCAACTCCGCCGCACTGGGCGGCGACCGCATTCGCCTGCTGGCGGCCGGAACCCTGGTCGCCGAGCTCGACGGGCGCTACTGGACCGCGGAGACCTGCGCGTCCTTTACCGGCCGGGTGATCGGGCTCTACGCGTCGGCGGGCACGGTCAGGTTCGCCGGGTTCCGGTACTGGGGCAGCGACGCCTGATGGACCGCATCGGCTTCGGGGCCGCGTACTACGCCGAGTACCAGCGCCGCCCGGACATCGATTTCGCCACGATGGTCGAGGCCGATTTCGCCCTGATGGCCGAAGCCGGCTTCTCGGTGATCCGGGTGGGCGAGTCGGTCTGGTCGACCTGGGAACCGGAGGACGGAAGGTTCGAGCTCGACTGGCTCGAACCGGTCCTGGACGCGGCTCATCGCCACGATATCGGGGCGATCCTGGGTACGCCGACCTATGCCGTCCCCATGTGGCTGGCCCGGCGCTACCCCGATATCGCCGCCGAGACGGCTTCGGGGCACCGCGTCGGCTGGGGCGCCCGGCAGGAGGTGAACTTCGCGCACGCCGCGTACCGGTTCCACGCCGAGCGGGTGATCCGCGCGGTAGTGGGCCGTTACCGCGAGCACCCCGCGATTATCGGCTACCAGGTCGACAACGAGCCCGGCCCGCGGCTGCTGTACAACACCGACGTCTTCGAGAAGTTCGTGGACTGGCTGCGCCGCCGGTGCGGCACCGTCGACCGGCTGAACGAGGAATGGGGCCTGGTCTACTGGTCACACCGGCTGTCGCGATGGAGTGACCTGTGGCGTCCGGAAGGCAACTTCCAGCCGCAGTACGACCTGGCCTGGCGGCGCTTCCAGGCCGAGCTGGTCACCGAGTTCATCGGGTGGCAGGCCGGTATCGTGCGCGAGCTGACCGGCGGGCGCGGGTTCGTCACCACCTGCATCTCCTACGAGCAGCCCGGCATCGAGGACGCCGAGCTGAGCCGGGCGCTCGATGTCGTATCCGGCAACGCGTACTACGAGATGCAGGACTCGCTGGCCCACCCGGGCGCGCTGCCCCGCTCGAGCGGCCCGACGGGCTGGGTGGTCCGCGGACCGTGGGCGGTCACCCAGCTCGCGGACCTCATGTACTCCTCCAAGCAGGCGCCGTTCCTGGTGACAGAGACCAACGCCGGCTCGATCGGCTTCTCCTCCATGAACGAGTCGCCCTACGACGGCCAGTGGCGCCAGGTGGCCTGGCTGCTGGTCGCGCGCGGAGCCCGGCTCATCGAGTACTGGCACTGGAACACCCTGTCGTTCGGCGCCGAGACGTACTGGGGTGGCGTGCTTCCGCACAGCGGTATCCCGGGCCGCGTCTACCGCGAGATCGCGCGGACCGGCCAGGAACTGCGCGAGGCCGGCGGCGCCTTCGCCGCGGCCGAACCCGACTACGACATCGCGGTGCTCTACGACTCCGACAGCAAGTTCGCGCTGTCGACGCAGGGGCCGCTGCGGGGTGAGGCCCTCATCGACCCCGACTCCTACCGGCACATCCTCGCGGCCTTCTCCCGCGGCATATTCGACGCCAAGCGCCAGCAGCGGCTCGTCCGGCCGCAGCACCTGCTGCCGTCGCGAGGCGGCGAGCACGACCCCGCCGACGCGGCCGCGCGCTATCCCGTGCTGATCGCGGCGGCGTTCTACACCGCGTCCGACGAGGACCTGGACTTCCTGGTCGCCTACGCGCAGGCCGGGGGACATCTCGTGGTCGGACCTCGAACCGGCTACGGAGACCGGGAAGGCAGAGCGCGCACTGCTCGAGCGCCGGTCCGGATCACCGGCGCGGCCGGCGTCTGGTACGACGAGATGGCCTCGCTCCCGTCGCCGGCGCCGGCGCACGGCGCGCTGCGGGGTGCGGCGACCGGATTCGCTGAGGGCCTCGTCGCCTCGGACGCGGAGGTCCTCGCCTCCTATCAGCACCCGCACCTCGGCCGCTGGGCCGCCGTCACCACAAAGCCCGCCGGAGCGGGCCGGATCACCGTGGTCGGCACCGTCCCGGATCAAGACCTGGCGGCCGACTTGGTGCGGTGGCTGGTCCCCGACGCAGCGGGCGGGTGGACCGCCGACGACTCGGTCACGGTCTCCAGCAGCACCGACGCGGCGGGCACCCGGCTGCACGTCCTGCACAACTGGAGCTGGGACGAGGCGAAGGCTTTTCCGTCCTCGACGGTGGCCGACATGCTCCGCGGCCGGCGCCACGCACCGGGCGAGCCGGTCACGCTCGGGCCGTGGGACGTCCGGCTTTTCCGCAGCGATGAAACACAGGACCAGGGAGGTTCGGAGAATGGATCGTGAGGCGGTCAAGAGCGTCCTGCGCGGCCAGGAGATCGAGCTGCCGTCGTGGGCGTTCGGCAACTCCGGGACACGGTTCAAGGTGTTCGGCCAGCCGGGCGTACCGCGCGATCCCTACGAGAAGTTCGCCGACGCCGCGCAGGTACACAAATACACTGGCGTGGCGCCGCGGGTCTCGCTGCACATCCCGTGGGACCGGGTCGACGATTACGCGAAGCTGACCGACTATGCGGACGATCTCGGCGTCCGGATCGGCGCGATCAACTCCAACCTGTTCCAGGATGATGAGTACCGGCTCGGCTCGCTCACCCATCCGGACCGGTCGGTGCGGCGCAAGGCGATCGCGCACCACGCCGAGTGCGTCGACGTCATGCGGCAGATCGGGTCGGCTGAACTGAAGCTGTGGCTGCCGGACGGCACGAACTATTCCGGTCAGGACGACCTGCGCGCCCGGCAGGACCGTCTCGCCGAGTCGCTGCAGGAGATCTACGCGCTGCTGGACCCCCAGCACCGGCTGCTGATCGAGTACAAGTTCTTCGAACCGTACTTTTACGCCATGGATATCCCGGACTGGGGGACGTCGCTGCTGCACTGCCTCGCGCTCGGGGAGAAGGCCCACGTCGTGCTCGACACCGGCCACCATGCGCCCGGTACGAACATCGAGTTCATCGCCATGCAGCTGCTGCGGGTGGGCCGGCTCGGCGCGTTCGACTTCAACTCGCGGAACTACGCCGACGACGACCTGATCGTGGGATCGGCCGATCCGTTCCAGCTGTTCAGGATCATGAACCAGATCGTCGCGGCGGACGCGCTTGGCCCGCAGTCGCGGGTCAGCTTCATGCTCGACCAGTGCCACAACATCGAGCCGAAGATCCCCGGACAGATCCGCTCGGTGATGAACGTGCAGGAAGCCACGGCCAAGGCCCTGCTCATCGACCGTGCTGCGCTAGCCGCGGCCCAGCAGGCCGGCGACGTGCTGGGCGCACACGGCGCGCTGATGGACGCCTACAACACCGACATCCGGCCGCTGCTCGCTGAGCTGCGCACCGAGCAGGGCCTGGACCGGACCCGATGGCGGCCTACACCGCCTCTGGTTACGCAGAGAAGATCGCCGCCGAACGGGTCGGCGGCCAGCAGGCAGGGTGGGGAGCATGAGCACGGAAGGCAGGGCAAAGGGCGTGGTCGGGGAGCTGATCGCGCGGTCGAACCGGCTCGGCTCGGATCCGCGGAACACGAACTACGCCGGAGGCAACGCCTCGGCCAAGGGCACCGCTGCCGATCCGGTCACAGGCGAGGACGTGGAGTTGCTATGGGTCAAGGGCTCGGGCGGTCACCTGGCCACACTGACCCCGGCGGGGCTGGCGGCACTGCGGCTGGACCGGTTGCGCGCCCTGGCGAGCGTGTACCCGGGCGTGGACCGGGAGGATGAGATGGTGGCGGCGTTCGATTACTGCCTGCACGGCAAGGAGGGTGCCGCGCCGTCCATCGATACCGCCATGCACGGCCTCGTCGGGGCCGCCCACGTCGATCATCTGCACCCGGACTCCGGCATCGCAATCGCGACTGCCGTCGACGGGGAGGCGCTGACCAAGAAGATCTTCGGTGACACCGTCGTGTGGGTGCCGTGGCGCCGTCCCGGGTTCCAGCTCGGCCTCGACATCGCCGCGATGAAGGACGCTAACCCGCAGGCCATCGGCTGCATCCTCGGCGGCCATGGCATCACTGCCTGGGGCGACAGCTCAGCCGACTGCGAGGGCAACTCGCTGCACATCATCGAGGCCGCCGCCGCCTACATCGCCGGGCACTCCAGGCCCGAGCCGTTCGGCCCGGTCCTGGACGGGTACGCCGCGCTGCCCGACCAGGAGCGACGGGCCAAGGCGGCCGCGCTCGCCCCGACGCTGCGGGCCATCGCCTCCCACGACAAGCCGATGGTCGGCCACTACACCGACGCCGAGGCGGTGCTCGACTTCCTCGCCCACGCCGAGCACCCGCGGCTCGCCAAGCTGGGCACAAGCTGCCCCGACCACTTCCTGCGTACCAAGGTCAAGCCGCTCGTCCTCGATCTGCCCGCCACGGCCAGCGTCGAGGACGCTATCGCACGACTGACCGAACTGCACTCGGCTTACCGGGCCGAGTACCAGGCTTACTACGACCGCAACGCCACCCCAGACTCGCCGGCGATCCGCGGCGCCGACCCGCTTATCATCCTTGTCCCCGGCGTCGGAATGTTCTCCTACGGCAAGGATAAGCAGACCGCCCGCGTCGCCGGCGAGTTCTACGTCAACGCCATCAACGTCATGCGCGGCGCCGAGGGCCTGTCCACGTACGCGCCGATCGACGAGTCCGAGAAGTTCCGGATCGAATACTGGGCCTTGGAGGAGGCCAAGCTGCAGCGGATGCCGAAGCCGAAGCCGCTGGCCACCCGGATCGCCCTGGTCACCGGCGCGGCGTCCGGCATCGGGAAGGCCATCGCCACCCGCCTGGCCGCCGAGGGCGCTTGCGTCGTCGTCGCCGACCTCGACCCGGACAAGGCCGCGGCCGCCGCAGCGGAGATCGGCGGCACCGACGTCGCGGTCGGGCTCGCGGCGGACGTCACTGACGAGGCCGCCGTCCGGGCCGCGGTCGACACCACCGTCCTCACCTTCGGCGGCCTCGACCTCGTCGTCAACAACGCCGGCCTGTCCTTGTCCAAGCCGCTACTCGAGACCACCGTCGCCGACTGGGACCTGCAGCACAACGTCATGGCAAAAGGCTCGTTCATCGTCTCCAAGGCGGCAGCGAGAGTCCTCATCGAGCAGAAGCTCGGCGGCGATATCGTCTACATCTCCAGCAAGAACTCGATCTTCGCCGGCCCCAGCAACATCGCCTACTCCGCCGCCAAGGCCGACCAGGCCCACCAGGTGCGGCTGCTCGCCGCCGAGCTCGGCGAGCACGGCGTCAGGGTCAACGGCATCAACCCCGACGGCGTCGTCCGCGGCTCCGGCATCTTTGCCGGCGGCTGGGGTGCCAAACGCGCGGCCGTCTACGGGGTACCAGAGGAGGAGCTCGGCGCGCACTACGCCAAGCGGACCTTGCTCAAGCGGGAGGTCCTGCCGGAGCACGTCGCCAACGCCGTCTTCGCGCTCTGCTCCGCCGACCTCTCCCACACCACAGGACTGCACATCCCCGTCGACGCCGGGGTCACCGCCGCCTTCCTGCGATGAACGACCACCACGCCGGGGCCGCGCCCTGCGGCGCCGTCGCCGCCGTCGACCTCGGCGCCACCAGCGGCCGCGTCGTCCTCGGCCGGATCGGACCGGACCGGCTCGACATCGAGGTCGTGCACCGGTTCCCCAACCAGCCGGTCCGCACCGCCGACGGCCTGCACTGGAACACCCTTGAGCTCTACCGCAACGTCCTCGAAGGACTGCGCAAGGCCATCGGGGCCGAGCCCGGCCTGCTCAGCATCGGCATCGACTCGTGGGCCATCGACTATGCCCTCGTGCGCGCCACTGGCCACGGCGATCGGATGACCAGTACCCCCTATCACTACCGCGACCCCCGCACCAGCCGCGGCGTCGATACCGTGCACGAACTCGCCAAACCGAAGGCCCTCTACCGCGTGAGCGGGTTGCAGTTCCTTCCGTTCAACAGCCTCTACCAGCTCGCCGTCGACCATGCCGAAGGCGTCCTCGACGACGCCACGACGATGCTGCTCATCCCGGACCTCATCGCCTACTGGCTCACCGGTACCAAGCGCGCGGAGCGCACCAACGCGTCGACCACGGGCCTGCTCAACGTCGTCGGCGGAGACTGGAACACTGCGCTCATCAACAAGCTCGGCTTCCCCCGCGGGCTGTTCCCGCAGCTCGTCAACCCCGGCGAGACCATCGGGCAGCTCACCTCCGCGGTCGCCGGTGAGATCGGCGCCGCCCGGCCCGTCGACCTGGTCGCGGTCGGCTCGCACGACACCGCCTCCGCCGTCGCCGCCGTCCCTATGCTTACCTCGCACGCGGCATATATCTGCTCCGGCACCTGGTCCCTCATTGGTGTCGAGCTCGACCAGCCCGTGCTCACCGAGCAGAGCCGCATCGCGAACTTCACCAACGAGCGCGGCGTCGACGGACGAATCCGCTACCTGCGCAACGTCATGGGCATGTGGCTGGTCAACGAATGCGTCAACGCCTGGGAGCGCTCCGGGCCCCGGATCGACCTCGACCAGCTCATCGCGGCGGCGCAAAGGGCAGACCGCTGGGCCGTCTTCGACGTCGATGACCCTACCCTGCTCCCGGCGGGCGACATGCCAGCACAGGTCACCGCC
>Ga0134124_10001552_pt1 | contig 18473 bp, 20 predicted proteins | sample KB304_FD_96880 | JGI IMG/M metagenome (GOLD analysis project Ga0134124, IMG submission 96880) | Terrestrial soil microbial communities without Nitrogen fertilizer from Kellogg Biological Station, Michigan, USA - KB3-0-4 | ecosystem: Environmental > Terrestrial > Soil > Unclassified ...
AAGCCCGCTTTGCGGAGGCCTCGGCTGAATTTCAAAAAGCGTTGAAGATCAAACCCTCAGCCATCACTTATTCGAATCTTGGGACGAGCCTCTTTTTTCAAGGTCTTTACACACAGTCGGTTGCTGCAATGGAGAAGGCCGTCGAGTTGGGAGCGAATAACACACAGAACTGGATTAACCTGGGCGACGCCTACCGGTGGACACCTGGAAATGAGGACAAAGCTAAAGATGCCTATCGAACAGCCATGGGTATGATTCGAGACGAGCTGGCAGCCAAACCAAACGATGCCGATCTAAGAAGCCGGCTCGCTCTCTGCATGGCGAAGATTGGCGAGAAGAAAGAGGCTTTAGCGGAGGCCGCGGCGGCAGAAGCGCTGGACCGGACCGCCACGGTTTTGTCGCGGCTGGTGACAGTTTACGAAATTTGCCGGCAAAGAAAGCAAGCGCTCGATACTATGGCGGCAGCTTTGAAAGCAGGATATTCAATCGATGAATTTCGCCGTGATCCGGAGTTGTTGGAACTCAGAAAAGATCCCGGCTTTCTCAAGCTCGTTGCGACGCCTCCGGACCAACCATAAATAGAGAGGTGTCGTCCGCAACGGTTTACCACCAGGTGGTTTTCGGCTCTCACCGAGAAACCGCCACAACAGAAAGGATGCTCCCATGCCTACAAATTATTCCCTGGACGTCGCTTTTTCCTCTACCACACGCTCTTTACCAAATAACTCCACGCAGCCGATCCTGGCCATGGGCTATGGGTTTTCAGAACAGGCGCCGGGAGGTAGCTGGCAAGAGGAGGGCCAGGGCGTTCTGGCTGTGAGAGCGGGCTCCCCGTTTGTTTTCACTGCGTTTGATACAGCACCTGGCAATGCCCAGAAGGTTACGGCTTTCGAGGTCGACTTTCCCCATGACAATAATCCCTTCGTGGATGAAAATGGCAAGCCGATCGGGACTCCGCGTTCGATAGTGGTCACTGGCAACAACATAAATAGCCAGAACGGTCAAAGCGCGGGTTGCAACGTGGTCGGCTTGTATTCGATGATCGGTCCTTACTACATCGAGCCTTCGGCTATCGGCTCAAAGATCACATGCACGGTCAAAATCACACTGCGCAATGGACAAGTATTTCAAGTTGATCCCGAGATGCAGGTAGAAGGCGGCGGCGTTGAGGTTGGTAAAGCGACTTACGCCACTTAAGTTACGAAACCAGTTCATCGTGCGAAACCAAACTGAATGCGTTCGTAAGGGTCGCGAGACTTGGCGTCCTGTTTAAGTGCGTTCGCACGCATCGTAACTGAGCATGAGGATGAACAGCTATCCCAACTGATGCCGTACGGCGCTTTGATAAATTGTGCTGTTCGAATGGGGCATCATCGTCCTTCACCGACAGTGATGCCCCACAGCCTCATAACTCCCAACTGTCATGAGGCGATGCCGTAGCGAAGACCAAAACTATGGCGCAATCTTCGTGGCGGGCTCACTCCACCCGCTTTGGCCCAGCGATCCGATCGCTGCTACTCGAAACCAGTACTTCTTTCCGCTCGTGAGGTTTTGGATTGTCTTGTTAGCAATCGTTACGGTTTCCGCGTGACCCCAACTGTCAGCGCTCGGCGGATCGGGACTGATTTGGATGATGTAGCTTCTCGAGTTCTCAACTTTCCTCCAGGTCAGATTGATCTCACCTTCGTGATTACCGGCAGTCGCACTCAACGCTCCAGGCGCGGGTAGGGTTGAGGGAGTTGTGCGAGCTGCTTTGGTTTGCATCCCGGCGCTGGCGATTATGGTTTCATCTTTGTCCGCGATGCTCTCAACGTACGCCGCAAGCTTCCTCAACTGACTGTCAAGCTGAATTTCTGCATCGTCCGCCACATTCGCTTTTGTCCGGGCGTCCGACTTGGCAATTTGATGTGCCTTGTAGGCTTCGTCGAGTGTTGAGAGTGCCGCCGTGATGTCAGCCAGCGGCGGATGCGGGTTGGCAAAGTTAGGATTACTTGTCATCGCGGCGATGATCTGCCGGCCTGTTTGAAGCTTATCTGGGATTGGCTGTCGCAGGTTTAGTTTGATTCGGGACATAGCTGCTCCTTGAAGAGTTTTCCATTACGTGGTTTGGACCAGGGAGACGACTTTTGCCGGCGCGTGATGCGCACGGACGAGATCAATGTAGGTTTGGGTTTGCGCTGACATGTTTTCTGGAAAGCAAGAAAGTTTTTGACTACAGCTCAGAAGATCCTTGCGAAGTTCAACGCGATTGGCTTGAGACGTTCCATGCTTCAGTCTGGATTTGACGTGAATTCATCTTTGCAAGTTGAAAGTGGCAACATGTTTGACTCTTTGACGTTCGATCCTGACCTGCACGATCGTGATCACGTCAGGTTGTTCGATTCGCTAATCAGTTTTCGCTTCGAGCTTTCGAGCAGTCGGCGAATACTTCCTAACCTCGTTGACGATCACGTCAAACATGTATTCGATCACGTCAGACTTTCTCTGAAGCTTCCCTGCTCAGACGAGATCACGTCAGACTGTGCTCGAAACTTCCTTGCTTAAACGCGATCACGTCAGACTTCGGCTGAAACTTCCCTGCTCAGACGCGATCAGGTTGTGATCGAAGCTTCGCATTCGTTACTTGCAATTTTTGTTGGGACGTTTGGACTTGCACTGGTCACGATAGCCTTCAGTTATATGTGCTGAATCGCTATCTACTTCTGAAAGAAACTTTTCAAACCTTTTCTGATTGCAAGACATCCTGCATTAACTTTTCTTTAGCCGTTAGGGAGTGTCACAGGCCAAAGACACACTAACTCAGACTGAGCTTGAGAATCCTTAGAGAGTTCTCATTTAAAAATTAAAAAGTTCTCATGTTTTCCGAACGAGGCAGAATGGTGGCCGGGTGGTGGGGACCCGGCAGAATGCGATAGTTAATCCGCAATTATGCTGGTTAACAGCTCGCTTTCGAGTGCGGCAATCTGTGCGTCAACCATCCCGTAACAGTTCAACTCACCGCAGCGAGTAAAGGCAATGTGCTTTACGTGATTCGCAAGTACTTTCGGCTGAGTTGAATTCTCGAGCGTCGACATCAAAACGAGCAGTGCCCCCGCTCTGCTTTCCGTCTTGTCGCCAGGCTGACAGATTATCTCCGCAAGTCGTTCGAGCTTGTCCTCCCCTGAAATCTCGTCATTAGCTTCCAGTAGGTGTGAATCATCGATGATCGGTTCACCCGCATCAGCGCGACGCACTAGTTCCGCAAGCCCGGAATCATCATTAATTTCCAAAGCGTAACGAATAAAGGCTCGCCCGCCTGCGTCGATGGTCCTGTCGTTGATGAGCGATTGCGCCCGGCGTCTAACAGCATCGCTGATTGTGTTGTTTGTGGTTGAGGTTGATTGTTGAGGTGTTTCGTCGCGCAGTTGTGCGCTGTTATGATTAAGCATGACTTTCTGCCTTTCTATAGAAGGTGGAGTGTCAAGGGTCGATTTTGTGTTGGTAGCACAAGGTCGGCCCGCTGCATTTTAAAGAGGGGTTGGCGGCACTGTAGCGCTCCGATTTTCGTCTGTCAATAAGTAAGTTTGCCAACATAAGGAAGTTTGCCAGGTAGTGCCCTAATTTGGATTTTCGTAATCGCTAAGCTTTACATCGGTTTAGACCCTACGGTGAGGCTGATCTTTTCGGTAGGTTGTCCCGGACTATTTTGTTCCCTGATTACAGCAGATAACCCCACTGAATTAAATGCTATTCTGCGCAAGAAGGTGACATTTCAACTTTGGGTTTACAGCATTAATCGAATCGTTGACTTTTGCTACGAACGGGAATAACCTCCGCCCGTCCAATCCGAAGGCTGACCCCCGAGCCTCTGCGTCCTCGCAAACTCGCTGAATCTGACCTTCGTCTTCAACTGCAAATTTTTTCCGGAGGCGCGGTCTTGTTGTAATAACACTCAATTTTGATTCGTCATTGGCGGATAAGCACCTACACTGATACATCCGCTGAACACCTCTGCGGTGCTCAAACTAGGCCCACGTTTCCACCTCTTTCATGGAGAGAAACTCACATGAGTACTAACCCCATCCCCAAGTCGTTCCTTAGACGCCACGCCAAGAAGATAATCCTGCTGTCAGTCCCGCTAGTTATCTTTATATACGTGGGAGTCTGTGCATTGACTGTTTTAAAGGTACGTGCCGTTCGAAAACAGCCCAGAAGGTCGGCGGCACTGGCGCTGTTCACTGGTAGTCTGCCTCACAGTCTCCTGGGCCGATATTTCCTATTCAGGCCAGGATCCGACGAATTCAATCTTGATATTCTTTCGTGGGCATACGACTCTAACCTCATCAGCGACAACTTCGGCAATAGATGGATACTGGAGAACGCTTTGATTCAGATTCGCGAGGACCAGCGTCTCGACCTATTACCTCTTTACCCACTCAAACCTACATCGCGTTTATTACCGCATCTCAAAAAAGCGCTTGCACGCGGGCAGTATCGTGTACTGCCGTTGCTTAACAGTATGGAGGGTACCGAAGGCCGCCAACTATCTCGTCAGTGGATTCAAGAGAATATCGTAAAACCTGGCAATTCACGCCTTTTTGTAAACGCTTCGGGTTTTCTGGCCAGATCCTCGAATCCAAACGATTTCACCGAGCTCGTTAACAGGTTCTGGCCACAACTCAGCAACGGCCAAAAAGAGCTAATAATTACGAAGCTTGCCGGACATCTGGCGCGCGACCCACAAGGTGCATCGGAAGTGCTTGCTTGGACCGCCTCGTCCCTTGAAAACGGCAATCTAAAAATGACTTGTGCGACGAATGCCTTGTTGGGCCGGTTCCTGGCAACGCCTGCCTCGAAGACGCAAGCCTTGGAAGTCGTCGCTAAACGAGCAAGCGACATCGAGGCCAATTATGTAGACCTGTTGTTTCACTTTGCGAGTAAGAATGAGTCGACTGAGTTAGCGAGGAGTCTGGCCGACAAGGTCAAAGACAAAAACGCCGCACTCTTGCTTGAGATTATTCACCACGTAGCCCACGGTAACATCTTAAATGCGGAAGAGATTGCAAAACCTTTTCTGGATGCGCCGGACTCGGTTTTGAAAAAGGGAGTAATCGTGGTGCTTGTGAGGCATGGCTCCGTTCTCGGAAAAAGAATGATCGACGACAGTTTCACTGGTCCATCTCCCCGTAAGACCATTTACCTTAAGTCAGACGACTACGAACGCGGTAATTCGGCAAGCGAAAGATACCGTCTATTGTCAACGCACGATTACAAGGAAACTGGAAAAACCTGGCCTCCTTCATATGTACGTGGGGCGCCTTCTCAAGGGGAGATTGCCGGCTGGAAACAATTCATACAATCATATCCTTGGTATCCCGGAACTGATGATGCGTTCTACCGCCTCGCCTTCACCCAGTTCACCCAAGGTGACCACGAGGGGGCTTGGGCGACAATTAAAACTTACCTGAAGCGCGATTATTGGCCCGATAACGATGCAGCTCCTTATATCTACCAACTTCTGAGATGTCTGATAATGGTCTCCGACATCTCTGACAGCGAAATGCCGTTTCTCCCTCACATGAGAAACATCCTCAGGAAACCTCTTGTCGGACTCGTAAACGATCTTGAAGGTCTCAACTCTGTTAATGTTTCACTTGACTGGTTTCTAGCGAACCCAAAATATATCAAGTATCTGAATACGGAACGACGAACCATCCAGCAGATGCGCGAAATAGCGCAAGTTATGAAGGAAGCACCTCCTGATTCCGTTTGGCGATTAATAGCGGCCCGGTTGAGCAAAGACTCTGCGACAACGGAATACTCTTCAAATGACTCAACTGCCGAAGAAACCGAATCTGAACAGAAGATCGAGTCTGACGAAAAAGATTGGGATGAGGAAGCAGAGAAAATAATCGAAGTTTGTAACCAGTTGGCACCTTCCAAGTCTGAAGATCCGGAGATCTACCCTACCGGCAGCGTTCAGTCGGTTCTGTATGCGGTATTTCATGATTTTCGTGAGCCCGCTCCAGCCGCCTTGAGGGTAAACATGCCTACCGATACCGGGGAGGAAGCAATTCGCCGGACCGCGAGCGCTTTGAATTACAGCTTCAGTGGGAGCAGTCTCAACTTAGCGGCGGACAGTAGCATGGAAGAGCAAATAACGTTTGCGCTGCTACATACGGGTAGAGATTTTGAGAAATGGGAAGCAGCGTTTAAGCCGACGATGGATTTTCTGTCAGCGTTGAATACCTGGAATATTCCGAGTGTTGTTGCGGACAGGCATCGTGAACTACTGAAAGAAAGGAAGCGATAACAATGCTTGTCGCGCTCTTGTCAATTTACGCCTTGGCTGTAAGCGTTTACTTGGTCTGGTTACACAGATGGCAAAACAAGCAGAGTGAACTTGATAGAATATGGAAGGAGATAACGCAAAGATCCAACTTAACCGCCGAGGATTTAAAAGTAATTGCCGAAGTAGCGAAGGCCAGACAAATGGAGATTCCCTGGTACGAAAGAAGTCTTTCCACGATCGGCATTGTCGCTTTCTTCAGTATGATTATAGCGACGAGCATACAGACAATTAATTCGGCCAAAACTGACATCGAGTCCTCAAACGTCAGACAAGAGATTAAAGGACTCGAAGTACAGCGCGCGGCATGGAAGCGGCTATTGAAGAGTCTGTCAGAAGTTATAGTCTTAAAGCAGCTGGACAGCGGGAAGATCGAAGAATCAGAAAAGGACGTTCTCAGGCAACGAGTCAAGGATCTGGAAGAGGCGGACAGCGGAAAACTGGAGGACGAGAGTGAACGATTGAAGATCTATTTGGCGTTACAGCAGTACGATAACGCCTCGGCCATCGTTCAGAAATCAACTGTGTTGGCGGAAGGCACATCTCCCGAGACGCTATTGCTGCTGGCTGAGAACTCTTTCCTCGACGGTGCCAAGAATCGAACAAAGTTGCTCTTGAGCAAATTCGAACCAAACATTTCAAAGCAACCGGTGGAGTGGCAAGTGCGATTCTTTGTGGTAAAAGCAGCGCTGGAACCCTCACCGACAGTTTATTCAAAGGAAGTAGCCGCCCTCAAAGGAATTGATTTGACGGAAGCCGAGCAGCTATTGGCTACGAGAGTGGACCAGCTAAGACAAAACGCAAAGCGAAGAGCCATGGCCGCTAACGGCGCTGAAACGTCGTCAGTGCCGAAATAGCGATTCTGTGGTTGTACAACACCGCACTGATTGGTGAGTAGGAATATTGTTGTGCGCGATTATCGTGGGAGTTGATCTCGATACGTTGCCATGGGAAAGCGAATTCCGAGGCGTTAGAGGAGAGTTAGGCGAAATGTAAACGGGCAGTTCTCATTGGCTGCCCGCTTGGGTCATTACCGTAAGAGATGAATGTCCCCACACTGGACAATCTTCGCAACTTCTTATTGACGCCCACGGTATGGGCGGGTTTTTGAAACTATTCACTGCGCACCCAACACGTTTCACACCTATCTATCCAAGAACTCTCTTAAAAGTTTGTTGGTCAACCTCGTGTTCGCTTCTATATCAATGAAAACGCTAATCCCTTCCGATATAGCGAGCGCGTAAATACAAGCTAGTCCGCCATACAGCAGCGATACCAAAACAATTAATCCACCAGCGGCAGGTGCTCCGTAGGTATTTCCAAACATTTGAATCAATCCCACCAGCGCGCCGATCAGCCCGGCAATAGCGGCAAGGACTGCGAGTACCTTCAAAATCACCGAAATAACGCGCAAAGCTGGATACTTGGTTTGGACGACTGGATTCTCACTTCCTGTATTTTCGTCCGTAGGACTATCGCCAACTTCAGATATATCAGCACCGCATTTTGGACAAATCTGATCGTCGAACGAAACGTCAGCCCCACATGCGTCGCATTCGTAAAGAGTGACACTCGCCGGCAAAGAAAATGGAATGCCCCTCGCTTCAAGCTCTTCAGCGGCATAGCCGAGGGATTCGTTAGGATAGTCCGAAGCTTTACCCTCCACCATTTCTAAGAGCTCTTCATCTGATAGCTTTGAGATTCTTTCTTTGAGCTGAGAATTCATACGTCCCCTCGCAGTAAGCGCCAACTATTATCTTGATCTAGATAAATCGGGAAGCGGCCATGTACACGCCAATCAGCGGGCCGCATTCAGGTTGTCAGTTAGGATTATTTGCCAGTTACCCGCAGAGAAGGCGCGTGTACGTGGTAAGGCCATCATGTGAGCTTCCTTATGCAGTGGGAGTCAGGAAGAACACGGCGCACTCTATTACAGGTTGCCAGAGAAAGCAAAGCAAAAGGCAGACCTCTTCAGGCTTTTTTTGAGACTTGTTCCTGAATATTTCTGTACTCACCAAATTTTGTCCTTCTCTGCCCATGCCTCCGTAAAGCCTTTGCATCAGGGCCACGCCGTGTCCCCACACTGGACAATCTTCGCAACTTCCTCTTGACGCCAACGACGGAAGTGCTCAGTTTCTTCCAAATCTTGCGGGCGCAGTAATTTGGCACCCAAGGCATAAGAGTTTCAAAGAGTCGTGAGACAGCCCACACTGGACAATCTTCGCAACTTCCTTTGACGGCAACGGCTGAAAATGCTCAGTTTCTTCCAACAGGTGCGAGGAGCGCTTTAGTCCGGCAAGTCGAATCGACCTTGGATTACGAATCAAGCGGGATGCTTAAACCTAACTAATTGATTTTGCTTCGAGATGCAGCCTCACCGGACCAATCAAGATGCAAACTAACAACCGCCGCTCCGGTCGAACGACTCGTTAGGTGCGCGTCCTAAAAAGACCTGACGTACCGCATCGCTGACTCACGTCACCTTGCTCCCGGCCATAGAAAAGTAAGAGAGAAGCCGACGAACATCACTCCCGAAATCGCTTGGAGCATTACGACGAGACGGGCCTTCCTGTTGTTGGGAAGCATGTCCCCGTACCCCACCGTCGTCATCGTGATGGCGCTGAAGTAACAAAAGTCCAGAAACTCCCACTCCGGCTGCCCTTTCAGATTTGATTGAAGTCTGGTTATCGTCTCTACCCTTTTACTCTCGATAACCGAGATTAGTTCTTTAAGCCTCCCGTGGAAGCCCTGAACGTCCGCGGCCGAGAACAGGCGGGCCAAGGCTCTTTCTTCAGGGTATATGTTGTAAATTGCGTCTACAGTTCCTTCTAATTTAACTGACTTCGAGCCGTGAGTTATCTCAAGTCCCTTATACTTTGTTCCCGATTCGCTCATGATGTCTATCCACTCGTAAGCTTTAATCGCGTGGTCATCGTCAAAACGGTGCTCAAGGTTCTCGCTTACGATACTAAATCCCAGGCCCGCCTCTTTATCAAGAAGGCTCAGCACGTACAGTTTTTCATTCTCTTCCTGCAGAGACGCGAAAGCCCCTTCAAAGCCGCCGAAGACCTTTCCCTCTTCGATTGACGTCGAGAATGCAAACGATGATGGATCGGTTAGAAAAATAATATGGTAGATAGAGCCGTACACCAACATGATACAAAAGAAGCAGGCCGTGATAGCGAGAATCCGATGACGGATTGATTTGTTCCACGCTATGGCGAGGATGACGCTCATTGCTGTCAGGGCCAGTACAATAACGAGAGTCGCAAACGCTCTTCCGCCATACGTATAGCACCCGATGGCGAGCAGCAGGATCAGTATCGTCGGCACCCACAGGTACATCAAAATTGCGTCATCATTTTCGCTCAATTGCGTCCTCCAAACACAAGCTCTCAGCACATAACGGTTGAGTTGACGCGGCGGCGCGAATCAGAGCACCTTCGCCGCTCCAAGTTAGTTGAGAAACACGCTCCCGCCGCTCGCGCCCAACGATTCATTCGACGCCGTTAACGAATCAGCGTCGCGATTAGTAGAGAAGCACCTGCTCCCAAAACGAAGAAGACAAAGTTCATCAGGAGAGCCTTCCAAAAAGCCGAATGCCCCTCTTTCTTTATTTCGCCTCGCAGTAGCTGAGTGATCGCTTCGACTTCAGGCTTCTTGATTTCAATGAGTTGGTTATATCGGTCGAGGTCCTGCTGAAGCTGCGTTGCCAAGGCCGAGCGAGCGTTGATTTCAGATTCAATATTGCCAATCAGGGTAGTCGAGTCCTGAAGCGCCTTTGTTAAGCGTTTCACCCTATCTTCGAAACTCTCGCCGCTAGTGCGCTTCTTGTTTTCACGAGCGAGATGCGTTACAGCCGTCACGATTGCAGCGATCTCGATTACTATCAGCGCGATAATAAGGACGTTGTGCAACATATAAGGCGTCGAACGGTGGAGTGGAGAAGGATCGTCTCAAAATCCTATTTCCTCGCCCACCAGGAATATGACTATATGTATCTTGATCTGGATAAAATCGGGAAGCGGTGTTAGCACCTCGTTCCTTCCGCATAAAATGAGCGGCTCTATCCCGCCAATCTGTTTATTCATGGCGCTTGCGGTGTCTTGAACAATCGCCTCGCTGCTTTATCCGGTTCCGTAAAAAAATCAGCCTAAAAGGACTTGCTGTCTGCGCCGCTCCAACGAACGAGAGTGCCATGTACACGCCACCAGCAGGCCACATTCAGGTTGTTGTTAGTTAGGAGTATTTGCCAGTAACCAGCAGAGAAACCGCGTGTACGTGGTAAGGCTATCATGTGAGCTTCCTTATGCAGTGGGAGTCAGGAAGAACACGGCACAATCTATTACACGCCGTCAGAGAAAGCAAAGCAAAAAGGCGGACCACATCAGGCGTTCTTCGAGCGTCCTGTCTCTGAATATTCTGTACTCACCAAATTTGTCCTATTCTTCCCTGCCAATGTCTCCCCACAGTGGACAATCTTCGCAACTTGTTTTTGACACTACCAAGTGAAGTGCTCAGTTTCTCCAACAAGTGACCTCGGTCTAAATCGATGAAGGTGACCCGGTGCAGCGAGTCCGCTACATGCCATGGTTGGCTGCCGATATGACGATGCCAGGTTCTACTGATTAACCACTTTCGCGATTAATAACTCTTCCCGGACGAACCCCCAAAGGCGAGAGTCGCTGGAATTATCGCGATTATCACCCAACACATAATACGAGCGTGCGGGCACGACGACGGGGGGCTGTGATCGATAGGACAGATTCAGCCTCGAATCGACATAGGGCTCTGATAACTTAATGCCATTAACCAAAACTTGGCCTGCTTGAATTTCAATTCTCTCGCCAGGCATTCCAATCAAACGCTTAATGTAAAATCTAGACGGATCTTCAGGATATTTAAAAACAAGAATATCGCTTCGCGCCAACGACGCTCTTACTGCCGCATCCATTCTCCTGGTAGTCAGCTTCTGACCATTCTTGATCGATGGAAGCATCGAGGTGCCTTCGAAGATGACCTCCTTCTTCGTTAAGAGAGAGCAACCCGTCAGCAGCACACAGACTATCAGTATTAATAAAAAGCGGAACGAGAGGATCATCTTTCTAAGCCCTCGGTAGCACCGTACCTCAAACGATACTCTTTTGCTGCTTGGCGCGGCGCTGTCGCATCCGCATGATCTGGTTCTTTAAGGACTCAAGATAACTCGGCACGATGTAAATCTTGTCTCCGCTCAACCTGATTGATTCTTCAAAATCATTCTGTGCGTCCATGTCCCTGTTTTGCAACAACCGCACCATTCCTCGAGTCACATAGATAAAGACTTTCGAGTCATTGCTCCGAGTAATACTTAGCGCCTTGTTTAAGTCCTCAAGCGCCTGCACCAGATCCTCATTAAGCATACGTGCAAGACCTCGCTTGTAATAATGATCCGGATCACCCGGGTTTATTTTGATAGCCGTCGTGAAGTCTTGAATCGCATTATCTACGTCCAGAGCATCCAGCTTTATGAACCCGCGGTTGCTATAAGCTTGAGCGACAAACCCGTTGCCCTGAATAGACACTGGGTCGATTGAGGCCGCCTTCTCATAATCTTCAATTGATCCTGCTAAGTCTCCTTTCGCTCGCCTCGCCAAACCACGGTTAACGTAAGCCGCCGCGTAATGCGGGCTTAGCTCTATTGCGCGAGTGTAACTTTCAATAGCTGCATCAACCTTATTCCTGCTCATCAGGAGCGTACCCTGTTTGACAAACTCCCTTGCTGAAGCTGGTGATTGAGCGGAAGAAAACGCAGTGTGAATTAGGAAAAGTGAAACAATTACTCCGTTCATTAGTTTGATTACATAACCAGTTCGGAGGAATTGTCTGGCGCAGTGGTGGACTGAACTTGATTGAATTCCGGACAGGAGCATGATTATGGCCTTCGTGAGTCTAAGGTTACAGAAAGTAGCAAGCGTGTGGATTCTCAGCATGAGGCGGCTCACCTATTACAGTGTTCTGAGGACGAGAGCCTCGCGTTTACATGTCTTACCCCGGCAAAACTCATACCAAGGAAAACGCTACATCCCCTCGACTCAATGTGAGGTGGTTTGACATTTTGATCCTTCGGAAGAGTTGTGAGAGTGTCTACATTAGAATACAGGTCCGAGTAGCCGTGTATACTGCTGTTGACTGTAGTTCTTCCTCCGCCACTAAGTGGCTCGCCTACGTACAAAGAGGCCTGCTGAAATAAACACAAACCATGTCCACAAATAAAAGCCACCTCTTTACGGGTGACCTTCTTTCGTTTTTATTAGTAAATAAATTGCTCCCCACAGTGGACAATCTTCGCCGAAAAACTTCGCAACTTCTTTTTGACGCGAACGACAGCGCAATTAGTCTGACCTTATGTTTACTGCTCCCTGTAGTAAAGCGCGTTTAAGATGGAGTTGGTCGCAAGTACGTCGCTTAGTCCTTCATCAGACAATCGATGAAACAGTCGAGGACGTATCCGCAATAGCTCGTTAATCAGAAAGCTACGAGGCAGGTGTGAGTCGAGTATTGCTCGTGGATCGATAAACCCTTCGCCATAGTTTTCATACATTTTCGTCAGTCCCTTTTTCACTTCATCATTTGTCGGAGCTGCGAAATCACCTCCAATCGAGAATTCTTTGCGAAGGACTACATAAGACGTCGCGTCGATTTGTGGACGAATCCTTTCCAAGTACTCCTGTGATTGCGTGTCGAAGTCTCTGGGGGTTAGTGCGAGCATCACGCCCCGGCCCGCTGGACCTCCCACTTTCATCATAAAGGTTGTGCCTCGATTGAACGTCTCATAGCTTCGGTCCGCGAACATGGCCGCTTTGACATCCGGAACACTGTCGGGTGTCCCGATCCAGCCTAGAATCTCCAGGATCTTTCGAGCCAGCGCCTTTTCCTTCAGCAGGTTTCTTAGATGTGCTTAGGAGGCCTCACCGTGAATCCCATAGAGAAAAACGCAAACCAAAGTTTCGTTAAGGCCGAGCGCATGCTGCGGCACATATGCAGTCATTTTTTGCCGCAGAAATGCTTTGTCGAGAAAGGGCAAAACCCTCGGGTCCTGATCGGCGGCCACTGAATAGGCAAATTCAAAAAACTGCTGTTGGTTCACATAAACAATCTCTGCGGCTGGATTGAGACTGAAGAGAGCCGCTTTGCTCAACTCTTTATCTGCGGTGCTCCCTTGGCGGAGATAGTAACCGATATCCAGAAGCAGCATATTGTTAGGCTGTTCTCGTTGGAGCTCACGACTCAGTTCGCGGCGCAGGATTGGAAGTACGGATAACTTCTTGGCATCGAAGAATTTCCACGCCTCGTCCAACTGTTTGTTGTAGCCCTCGACGGTCTTTTCGTCTGCGTCAGCGCTAATAGCTTTGATTTGTTTGAGATGTTCTAGCGTTTGTTGCTCGATCGTCTGGGCGGAACTCTGGATGGAAATGAGTGGAAATAGCATGACGAAGACGAGGTAGAGGATATTTTGTGATTTCATTGGCAAAGAACCTTTCAGGTGAAGAGCGGTCGTTTGGTTAAGTTCACGTTATTACTGATCCTGATCATCTGAAATCTAATGCAAAGAGCGACAGGGTTACAAGTTTTAAGACATCAAGGTTGTCGCACCACACTTGACGGGTGCCACAATTGTCTAATTCTTGAGATGACAGATTTATTACTCGATACTTTGCTCCCCAGGTAGGACTCGAACCTACAACCCTTCGGTTAAGGTGCTTTGCGACGATACACGCGTGGTGATCGGCGCATTACTCCTCATTTCCCAACAGTTTTGGTTGCAAGGAAGTTGCCCTATTCAAAAGCTATATCTTCCCCAATCCAGCTACCATGCTCATCGTAATTAAGACTCCGAGGCATACCAGCGGATTGATATAGAGTGTCGAATGCTGGTCGCAACGCAATCTCTACTGGTGTGGCAAAGTCTTCTAACATGCACTCTGGGAGAGTTAGCAGTTCCCTGTTAAGGCGGTTGTGATGTCCTGAGTAATGAGCGTTTCGGGGCAGTATCACAGGATAGTTACGAACCCTTAGAAGACTAACCATTATAAAAACGGGCGAAGCTACTTCTAAATCCATTAAGATTTTGAGTAAGTCTTTAACCTGTCTGATTGTATTGATCTCGAAATCGTTATCGATATATTCGTAGTCGCTGATGATCTTGAGTGATTCAATTGCTCCAGTACGAAATATTTGTACATATCCAAACGGCTTATGAGTACTAGAATTAAAGTCTTGAATCAGATAGCCCTCGAAGTTGAAGTGACTGCTCCGCCATCTCGGAGAGCCAATAAAAGCAGGCGATGGCCCCCACGTTCGATTTTCTAGTTTTGAAATATCTAAACTTAAGCTTGGATCAACAACATTAATGGGAACAATGTGAACGGCTCTTCGCGCTCCTTGGCCCTCAACAGATGGCGAAGTCTCATTCGGACTTTGCATCTCGGATAGTCGTTCAGCCCGGAAGGCTCTGATTTTGCTGATGCGACTTTCTGAAACCGTGAAAGCCGCTCTTATCTCTCCGATATCCATTGGATGATTGCCGCCGTTGTGCCGCTGGTAAAATTGAGATCTTAAGAAGTCTTTACCGTAACACGTAAGCATGTGCGGAGCAGCCCAGTTACCCGGAATACGGACCACAACCACTGGGCCAGCAGGAAGGTTGTTGAAGTGATTAATTTTTATAGCTAAGGTGGGACTGACGCCAGATCGGATCAAGCTTTCAAGTCGGCGTTTTGTCTCATCCAGCGTTCCTCGCATCTTTAATCGGACGAAAGTTTCCGGTAAGGCTGTTGGCTTGCCTTCTTCTCGCTTCTCTTTGATTCCGAAAACAAGGTCTCCTCCAGACGCGTTAGCAAACGAAACAACATCAATCAGAAAATCCAACTCACTCTTAGGCGATTCGTTGGGAAGAGCTTCCTTGTAATCAAGCGTGTGACTCTCAGGAACGACTTCATCGACCAAGCGCTTAATGTCCTCTGACGTAATTTTCTGCCAAGGCTTGTTGATCATTCTTCACGTTGTCTTTAACGCTAGATTGGAAACAAGGTTTAGTGATTATCTATAGCCTAGAACTGCTATGCGGCGGAGCGCCACTTCCACCCCTGCCCGAAGCTGCGATGTTTCGATAGTTCAAGACCATAGAATCTCTCTGAATGTTTTTTTTGATAACAACCTTCTCAATAAGCCCAATGGCCTCGGGAACTAATCGTATTGTTTCACTTTCGTTCAACACTTCCGCTTCTTCCCTTTTTAATAGTCCATTTTGAATCAATTCTCGACTCGAGTCATAAACGCTGAATTTAAGAAACGGATGTTCATACTGAGCGGAATCCGGTGGCTTAGGCAAAGAAAACAACAGAAGGAATTCAATCTGATCAGGATTGAGTTTGGCCAAGGCCGCTGCGATCTTTCTCTTTTGTCTTTCAGAAGAGGCCCAGGTTCGGACTTGGCGCATCACAATTTTCACCGCCACCTTAGCGGCTTCCGCATCCGTCTCATCAAATACCACGTTATCTCTAATTTCCCGTCCAGGATGGATCAAATTGCGGGAGCTGCGCACAGCATCTGTGAGTCTGTCTTCCGTGATAATTCCGGAGGCGTGAGCAACTGCAATCATACTTTTCAATGTATTTTCGCAAGCCTTTTCGACAGTCCATTTTTCACTTGCCACTAAGGCATCAAAGAGCAACGCTTCAATAATGCTTCCAGAGAGTGTTAACGTCGATTTGGTAGCGACATGCGGGTTAAGGTTCTCTAATTCCGCGTAATCGCGTTCAGCGATTTTACGAAGACTCTGGTCAAACATAAATGCAAAGTTCATTGGTGCTACTTTCGTCAGTGCGGGAACAATCAGCAGTTTCTTCAATAGCAGGGTAACACAAAAATGTTAGCTTGTTTTATGAGCGGTTCCCGACACGCGCACCACTTTTCGGCGTCGTCGAGATGACCACAGGCCGCGGACGGCGCTGTAGGCGTTTTGTTGACTGCTTTCCAGAGATTTATGTCGGTAATGGAGATGTTCAACTTGAGGACGCGATCCATGTCGCTGTCCGCGGCCTTGAAATCGCGCGCACGTTGTTGAGAGTCTGTTCGGTCTGCTCCTCGATCGAGCCGAGTTTCTTTTCACTGCTTGCCGGATCGATCCCAAGCTGGCCCGCGACGAAGACGAGACCGTTGTGGACAGTTGCTTGCTAGTAATGTCCGGAGGGTGGCGGCGCGTCCGGCGGGTTGATTCTCTTGATTTCCATGCCGGATAACATGCCACAAAAACGGAACGATAATATAGTTGACTGGCCCTTTGATAAATCGGCTGCTCCGATCGGGCATCACCGTCCTCCATCAACAGTGATGCCCCGCAGCTTCATAACTCCCAACCGTGATGAGACGAACGCCATACCGAAGACCAAAAGTACGGCGCAATCTTCGTGGCGGGCTCACTCCACCTGCTTTGTCCCAGCTAGTTGATCGCGGCGATCGGAACTAGTACTTCTTTCCGCTCGTGAGGTTTTGGATTGTGTTGTTAGCAATCGTTACGGTTTCCGCGTGACCCCGACTGTCGGCGCTCGGCGGATAGGGACTGATTTGAATGATGTAGCTCCTCGAGTTTTCAACTTTCCTCCAGGTCAGATTGATCTGACCTTCGTGATTACCGGCAGTCGCACTCAAAGCTCCCGGCGCATCGGACCGGACCAATCAAGATGACAAACACTCAACCACCGCTCCGGTCCAACGACGTGTTATGCGGCTGGACGAATAAGCCAAAGCGCGACCAACGCCGTAAGGGCCAACAACGTGGTCGCACAGATGCGAGACGCCGACAATAATTGGTTCCTTAACGATAGATAACGAGACCCCCACTTCTTCCATTCCTTGGGATAGAGGCTCTTGCCGCTTGGCCCGGCTGCGAAGCAACCCATCTCCTCAGCGATTTGAACAATGACCTCCGTATTTTTGGCTCGAAGGCAACAAATCTTTTGCTGCCACAACACTGAAAACACAGCTAGACCAAGAATCACGATAGTGGCCAGGACCCGTGCAACTGTGAAAGAGCCTGTGGTCAACAGTGCCTTTTGACCGGGTGCGGAGAGAAGGCCACCAAGAACGATGACGAGAATGGTGGCGGACCAAGTGAAGACTTCATTTTCTCTTCGCCTACGGAAGTCCAATTCATTTCGCTGATCTTGATACGCGTACTTGAGCGTCTCGATTCGTTCCATATGACCAGTCACTCCGTCAGTCAAACAGAGTTCAGAGAGAACTCTTGTGCACCGCATAACGCTCAACATCAGCGGCGCAATACGGCCTTGATTGATAAATGCCATCTTGAAGGCCCGGCGCCCGCAGCCTCTCGGCCCTGCGTGCTGAGTAGACTAATTGGTTCTCACGCGCACCTTGAGATCAGTCACCATCTGACATGGCTTCAATTCGATCTCAGCCTTCACGGTCGCAGCCTCGCGACGCAATCTGGTGCGATAAGCTGTCCCGTCGGGCGATTGCAGCCTCGTTAACGGCGATACAGATTCATCCGTGGCTCCCTGCGCAAACACCAGATAGCGTCCCGGTGCGACATTATTCAAAGCAACTTTCCCGTCGGCCGTCACTGCCGCCCCATAAAAACGCAACGGATCGTCGGCCGTCTCTCTTTCCGCAGGAACCAAATATACATATAACTTCTCTGCCACTGCTTCTCCTTCACTCAAGGCAATGTGGCCGCGCAATGACGCTGCGCCTTGCGCAAGTGTGATCGTTAGTCCAGTCAGCGGATCACCGGGCTTTAACGTGGTCCAGGTGCGCGCCGCATCAAGTGGCTTTCCGGCCCTTGTACTCGCAGTCTCTGCCGGTACAAATGTGACTGACTTGAGATACCAGTCCTGGGCGAAGTGCTGGGTAGTAAAGTAATAGCGACCAGGCTGCAGATTTTTCAGCGCGACGTTTCCTCGCTCATCGGCGTTAACGGTTGGCCGGAACCACCATCGGGCGAGCTGGAGGGTGTCAATCCCGTTGCTTTGTGCGGAGATAAGAGTCTCAGTAAAAACCGGACGTTGTTTGTCGCTGCACGCAGTTGTTTTTGTTTCCTCTAATACCACGCGGCCGGTAACGGAACTCAGCGGTTGAACCA
>Ga0134124_10001553_pt1 | contig 18472 bp, 17 predicted proteins | sample KB304_FD_96880 | JGI IMG/M metagenome (GOLD analysis project Ga0134124, IMG submission 96880) | Terrestrial soil microbial communities without Nitrogen fertilizer from Kellogg Biological Station, Michigan, USA - KB3-0-4 | ecosystem: Environmental > Terrestrial > Soil > Unclassified ...
CCGATCCCGAGGCCCACGACCGTCGCGGGCGACGTGCTGGTCAGAGTGACGGTGACGGTCCCCGAGGCCGACGCCTGGAATGACCGCACCGCGGTGCCGTTGGGCGCCATCACGCCGGTGAGCACCTGGGTGCCCGGGCCGGCCGTCGGGGTCGGCGCCGTCGTGGAGCTGGACGTGTCGTTGTTGCTGCACGCGGCGCAAACGAGCACGATCCCGAGCGCGAGGAGGGCGGGTCGCATCATGCGTGTGGTAAGGAGCCCTTTATATGAAAAACCTGTGACACTTTTCGAAATTGTAGAATGAAACGCATGAGGGCAACCACTGCGGCGATTCTAGGCCTGATGTTGTTCGGCACGGCGTGCAGTCACAACTCGACGTCGACGGCTCCGTCGACCTCGTCGACGACCACGACCACTACGCCGGCGGCACCGACCGTCAGCGAAAGCTTCACCGGGACGCTGCCGGTGGCCGGCTTCAGATTCTACTCGTTCAACATCGCGGTGAACGGGACCGTGAACGTCACGCTGAACAGCGTCAGCGGCGCCGGCGTCCCGTCCACCGTGCAGCTCGGGCTCGGCATCGGCCAGCCGTCGGGCCTTGATTGCTCGGCGACGGTCAACGCGACCGCCGGCGTGCTCACCGCCAAGCCGCAGGCGACCGGGACGTTCGGCCCCGGCTCGTTCTGCGTGAGGGTGTACGACATCGGCAACCTCTTCGCGCCCGCCAACTTCAACATCACGATCGCCCATCCGTAAGCTTCGCTCGCGCCTGCCCACACGTGACAATCTACAAGTGACAACTTGCAACCGACAACTGACGTCTCAGACGCTCGTCCGCGACGCGCGGCCGTGAGGGCTCAATTCAGGAGGTTGTGAGTTGTTACGTGTCAGTTGTTAAGTGTGGGCGACCGTGACGGTGTAGTTCACCGACTGCAGCACGTTGCCGATGTCGACGACGGCGATGCAGTAGGCGCCGGCCGGCGCGCCCGCGCCGGAAAGCTGGGCGGTGCTGCCTGCTGAGGTCTGCGTCGCAAATCCCGAGATGATCGAGCACGAGCCCGTCGCGCTGGGGTTGCCGAGACCGAGCCCCAGCTGAATCGTCGACGGCGGGCCCGCCGATACCAGCGTGACGCTAATCGTGCCGCCCGCCGTGTTCACGGTGAACGGGTGCACGTTCGCCTGGAAGGTCCCGTTGACCGGCGGATTCAGCGTGCCCGTGAACGTGTCGGTCGTCACGGTGCCGGTTGGCGTCGTGACGGTCGTGGCGTCGCTGCTTCCGCCGCAGGCGGCCGCCAGCATTCCCAAGGTCCCCAGGACCGCCAGCGCCACCGCGCTCGTGAACCGAGAGGTGCATGTCATCTAAGCCTCGCTCGCTTCGCCGAGTTTATATCCCACGCCGCGTACGGTGTGCAGATATCTCGGCCGCACCTCCTGGCCGGGCTCGATGCGGCGGCGAAGCCGGCTGACCAGCGTGTCGACGCTGCGCACGGTCACGAATCGATCGCGGCCCCAGATCTCCGACAGCAGACCTTCGCGGTTGAAGACGACGCCCGCGTTGGCGGCGAGTACGTACAGAAGCTGGAACTCCTGCTCGGTGAGCTTGACGGCGCGGTCTTTCACCTGCACGTGACGCCTGGACGGGTCGATCTGGATGTCGCCGTACGTGACGGGCGGCGTCAGTGTGAACGGCGCGGCGTGCGCCCCCGAGCCCGGGCGCGACGACGCGGCGCGGCGGATGGCGGCGCGCGCCCGCGCGGCCAGCTCGCCGGGGCCGAACGGCTTCACCAGAAAATCGTCGGCGCCGTGGTCGAGCTCGGTCAGCACGTCCGCTTCGGCATTCCGCGACGCGATCATGAGGATCGGCACCCGCCGGTTGGGCGCTCCGTGTCGAAGCGCGCGGCAAATCTGCCGGCCGGCGACGTGGGGCGCGCCCAGATCCATCACGATCAGGTCGAAGGCATCCGTCGCCGCCATACGAAGCGCGGCCTCGCCGTCGGCGACGGCGTCGCACACGCACCCGGCGAGGCCGAGTTGCGCGCGCATCGACTCGCGAAGGCGCGGTTCGTGACTGACGACCAGCATGCGTTCGGACCCCGTGCGCGGCGCGGTCGAGACAGCGGGGGTCTGGCTGGGCGACGAAACAGTCCATGCGTCCATAAGCCGTCCGTGTATGTGAGTTCGCGACGTGCCGAGAAGCAAGGCGCACGCCAGTACAGCTCCGCGCTTCACGCCGCTTGCCGGAGGGAAAGTGGCGGGCCGGGGCGTTGGCGACCTGACGAGGGGACACGCGCGCTCGGCCACGTCCTCGTGGCGGGACACGAAGCCGACATAAGAAAGGCGTAACGTCCGCGACAGTCTGCTACAACCGGCCGCGCTACGTCGGGCAGGTCCGGGTTTCGGAGGCCATCGCGCCGAGGCTCGAGACGAACCCCACGCCAAACCCCGCGCCGCGCCCGGATGTCGATCGGATGAACGTGCTCGACGCGTCGAGCGGAAGCGTCGCGACGTTGCGGCAGAACGCCCCCCACTTGCCGTCCTGCGTCAGATACTGCTCGACGTTCGACAGATAGAACGCGCCGACGGTCGCGCCGCGCACCTTCAGATACGCGGCAACCTGCCGGATCGCCTTCGGTCCGCCGAAGTCGCCGACCACGGGGACGATGAGATTGTTGACTTCGAGCTCGCGGACGAACGCGAAGTTCGCGCTGGATGCGAGGTAGCTGCGAAACACGCCCGCATCGTCCACGGCCGTCATGAGATCGACGTATGTCGGCGAAAAGCGCACGGCCGCGCCGCGGTCGAAGAACACGCGATAGATGCGCGCGAGCCCATCGATCTCGCGCGGAGAGAGCGGCATCCCATGGAACTTCACGAGGCGATCGGTGATCGCCCGCAGGTTCCGGTCGTAGAGCGCCTCGTCGTTGCCGATCGGCGCAAACGCCGCGAACAGATCGACAACGGGCATGTCCGCCGTCAGGCGTTCGGGCCGCGGGCGCGAGAACAGCATCGAGACGAAGTCGGCGCGATCTCGGGTGAGCTCGAAGATCGCCTTGTACATCAGCTGAACCAGCAGGTTGCCGCGGCGGATGTCGAAGATGATCGCGAGCGCCGGCTTCGTCGCCGCGATGTAGCTGAAGTTCTGCTCGGGACCGACGCCGAGGTACACCTGGCCCTGTCTGGTGCGCGAGACCAGGTCCGGCACCACGCGCAGGAACGCCGTCTCGTTCGACGTCAGGTTGTCGGACCGGAAATAGCCATCGGGCTCGGAAGCGTCATTCGACAGCTGCCAGAACTCCCGATCGCTCAGCCGGGAGGGAATCGTGCTCGCCGCACGCGGCAGGGCCGACAGCAGCGCCGCGACGACCGCCGACACGACCACGGCCACTGCGGCGAGCGGCTGTTTCATCCATGCAATAGTAACAGCCTCGCGCGAACCCGAGTAGCGAGTCGCTAGTAGCGAGCAGCAAGCCGCAAGTAGCGAGCAGCAAGTAGCAAGTAGCAAGCAGCAAGCAGCAAGTCGCAAGTAGCAAGCAGCGAGTATGATCCCCTGCAATTACGGAGGCCCATGGAGGAGTCGATGTGCGCATCGTAGTCGTCCGGGAGACCGCACCGGGCGAACGCCGAGTGGCCCTTGTCCCCGAGTCCTGCAAGAAGCTGATTCAGGCCGGTTACGAGATCGCGATCGAATCGGGCGCCGGCGACGCCGCCGGCTTTGCTGACGGCACCTATACCGGCGCTGGTGTTTCCACGGTCCCCGATCGCGCGTCGCTCCTCGCGTCGGGAGACATCGTGCTGAAGGTGACGGCGCCGGCCGACGACGAGACGGCGCGAATGAAACCTGGAGCGATCTACGTCGGCTCCCTGATGCCCCTCCGAAATCTCGGGGCCGTGCGGGCGCTGGCCGGCAGGAACGTCACCGCGTTCGCCACCGACGCCATCCCAAGGACGACCCGGGCGCAGTCGATGGACACGCTGTCGTCGATGGCCAACCTCGCCGGTTACAAGGGCGTGCTGCTGGCGGCCGTGGAGCTCAATCGCTACTTCCCGATGCTGACGACGGCCGCCGGGATGGTGTTTCCCGCGAAGGTGTTCGTCATCGGCGCCGGCGTCGCGGGTCTGCAGGCGATTGCCACGGCGCGCCGCCTGGGCGCCAACGTCGTCGCGACCGACGTTCGTCCCGAAGTCAAAGAGCAGATTGAAAGCGTCGGCGCGAAGTACGTCGGCATCGAGCTCCAGGAAAGCGCGGCCGCCGGCGGAGGCTATGCGAAGGAGCTTTCGGACGCCGATCGCAAGCGGCAGGCGGAGCTGCTGGCCGCCGAGTGCGCGCTGTCCGACGTGGTGATCACCACGGCGCTCATCGGCGGCGTGTTCGCGCCCAGGCTGATTGACGCCGAGACCGTCCGGACGATGAAGCCCGGTTCCGTCATCGTCGATCTGGGCGCCGACGGGGGCGGCAACTGCGAGCTGAGCAGGCCTGGTGAGACCACTCATGTGGGAGGGGTGACGATCATCGCGCCGCTGAACTTACCGTCCACGGTCCCGTATCACGCGAGCCTGCTGTTCTCGCGCAACCTCACGGCCTTCCTCACGGCGTTCACCAAAGACAAAGCGTTCCACCTCGATTTCAGCGACGACATCCAGCAGGGCGCGGTCGTCACGCACGGCGGCGAGGTGAGGCACGCCCGCACGCGCGACGCTCTGCAGAAGGAGACCCTTTGAACGATTTCTGGTCGACCGTCTACGTGTTCGTCCTCGCCTCTTTCATCGGAATGGGCGTGATTCGCAAGGTCTCGCGGCTGCTGCACACGCCGCTGATGTCGCTCACGAACGCGATTTCGGCGATCGCCGTCGTCGGCGCCATTCTCGTGACCGGCGGCGACTACCCGCTTCGCATCCGCATCCTCGGCGCCATTGCTCTGTTCGCGTCGATGGCGAACATCGTCAGCGGCTTCCTCATCACGGACCGCATGCTGAAGATGTTCAAGACCGACTCGAAGCCGGGCGTGCGCTGATCATGTACGGGCTGAGCCAATTCGCGTATCTCGTCGCCTCGGCGCTCTTCATCTTCGCGCTGCATTGGATGAACACGCCGGCGACCGCCCGCAAGGGCGTCTACGCCGGCATCGCGGGAACGGCGCTCGCGATCATCGTCACGTGGGCCGAGCCCACCGTCATCCACCACGTCTGGATCATCGGCGCCATCGCTCTCGGCTTCGTGGTCGGCGTGCCGCTGTCGCGGGTGCCGTTGACGGCGGTCCCGCAGCGGACGGCGCTCTCGCACGCGTTCGGCGGCATCGCGGCCGGCCTCGTCGGCACGGCCGAGTATTACCTGCGTCTGGCGGAAGATCCCGGATGGCTGACGCCGTTCCGGATGGTCGCGCTCATTGCCGAGATCATCCTCGGCTATCTCACGTTCACCGGCAGCCTGATGGCGGCGGGGAAGCTGCAGGAAGTGAAGTGGGTGCCGCAGCGTCCGGTGACGTATCCGGGGCAGAACCTCGTCAACTTCCTGCTGCTCGCGACGGCCGTCGTCGTGGCCGGCCTCATCGCGTTCAATCCCGCCGCGGCGTGGGCGCCGCTGGCGTTTCCCGTGATCATCGTGCTCGCGCTGCTGTTCGGCGTGCTGCTCATCATCCCGATCGGCGGCGCCGACATGCCGACCGTCATCGCCATTCTGAATTCGTACGCGGGCCTCTCGGCGGTGGCGATGGGCTTCGTCCTCGACAGCAAGCTGCTGATTACGGCGGGCGCGCTCGACGGGTCGTCCGGCCTGATCCTCGCGATCATCATGTGCAAGGCGATGAACCGGTCGTTCACGAACGTCCTGTTCGGCGCCTTCGGACAGGTCCAGCAGGCGAAAGGCGGCGGCGAGCAGAAGCAGTACAAGGCCGAGACGGCGGAAGGCGCGGCGCAGGTGCTCGAGCAGGCGAGCCTCGTCGTCATCATCCCTGGCTACGGCATGGCCGTGGCGCAGGCGCAGCACAAGGTGCGCGAGCTGTACGACCAGCTGAAGAAGCGCGGCGTGACGGTGAAGTTCGCGATTCACCCCGTCGCCGGACGCATGCCCGGCCACATGAACGTGCTCCTGGCCGAAGCCGACATTCCGTACACGGATCTCGTCGAGATGGACGACATCAACCACGACATGCCGCAGGCCGACGTCGCGCTCGTCGTCGGCGCCAACGACGTCGTCAATCCGGCCGCGCACACCGACAAATCGAGCCCGATCTACGGCATGCCGATCATCGACGCCGAGAAGGCGCGCACCATCTTCGCCATCAAGCGCAGCAAGAATCCGGGCTTCGCCGGCATCGACAACGAGCTCTACTTCAACGATCGGACGTGGATGCTCTTCGGCGACGCGAAAGCGGTGATTGGGGATCTCGTCAAAGAGCTATCAGGCGGATCGGGCAGGCACTGAAGAAAGCGGAAAGCTTAAAGCGCAAAGGTTAAAGTAAGTTGAAAGTCGGCCGCGCCACACAGAAAAGTGTAATTTAGGAAGGCTATGAATCTGAGACAGCAGCTACCGCGCCGCGATTTTTGGCTTCATCTGGAAGTGAATGTCGCGATTGTCGTTGCCAGTGCCGTGATGCTGGTTGCGTTCGTTCTGTCACAGTTCGTCCGTTGACGTCGGCAGTCTCGCAGGCACTCTTCTTCTTTTCGGGACCGCCGGGCGGCGGGTTGTGACCGTCTGATAGCCGTTCTCCCGGCTCGATGGAGTCGATCAGTCGGTGAGTCGATCAGTCGGTGAGTCAATCAGTCGATCAGTCTTCAGTCGGCGCGACTGACCGACTGACCGACTGACCGACTGACCGACTGGACCGACTACACGATCCCTTATTGAGTAACGGGCAGTGTCGCGCTGATGCCGGAGACGCCGTCGACGCCCGCGATCTTGCAGATCGGGTGCGAGAAGTCGTTTCGCAGGCTCGGGACCGGAACGAGGCCCTGATAGTTGATGTTGTCGGCGCGGCCCATCAGGCCGACGCCGCCGGGGACGAAGTCCATGTTCAGCGTGTGACGCGTCCGCCACGCGATGTTGTGATCCGCGCACGACGTGTCGCCGCTCACGCCGACGCCGCCCACGAGCACGTGATCCTTGTTATAGAGCGCGAGCCCGCCGCCGAAGACGTTGATGCCGCCGACCTTGAAACCCACCAGCGGATCATTCGGCCGGCCGAAGTTGAACGACGGCCCCCGGTACGCATTGCCGGTGTCGACGGGATTGCTTTCCTGCAGGCCGAAGAGCGAGCCGCCCGGCTGCACCGCCGCCCACAGGTTCGCCGTCGACAGCGCGAGGCCCGGAAGGCTGAACGCGTTGGCCGTGTTCGCCTTCTGCGCGGAAATCACGCGGCTGCCCGGCCACTCGTCGCCGCGATCGTTTCCCGTGAACGCCACGGCGCAGACAATGCCGTCGCGGTTGACGATCGAGCCCCACATGTCGAGGTTGAACCCGCCGTTGGCCAGGCCACGCGCGGTCTTGAGCGCCGCCTTGAGCTCCGCCTGGCTTGGAAGCAGGCTGCACTCATGGTTTCGGCCTCGACCTCCCTCGTCTTCCCAGGCGGACACCGGCGTCCGCCCCCCGACTTGAACGATGGCGAATAGAGCTCCCACGATCAACGCGCCGCGTACGAACATCTTCATAGCGTCTCCTTGTCGAATCGACTGCCTGAATGGCGGCGGGATTCTACGCCTGAACCGTAACGACAGGTAAACGCCCCAGGTTGGGTTTGGATGTGGGGTTTGGCGGTTGGGGGTTGGAGTAAGCTGTCGCGCATGCGCAGGACCTCAATTGGCCGGCGGCGATTTCTCAAGAGCGCGGCGGTCACCGGAGCGGCGATTGTCGGCAGCACCGCCGGTCGAGGCGAGGCTTCACCGGCCGCCGCGGCGGGGCAGGTGCCGGCACGAAACGCGGCGGCGGGTGCGCCCGCGCTGGCGCGCGAGGCCGATCCCGGCGGCTCGATCGAGGTCCTGACGACCGACCGGCCTGGCGGCGACTTCATGGTCGACGTCATGAAGACGCTCGATTTCGAGTACGTCGCCGCAAATCCCGGGTCGAGCTTCCGCGGACTGCACGAATCGCTGATCAACCACGGCGGCAACAAGACTCCGGAATTCATCACGTGCTGCCACGAAGAATCGTCCGTCGCGATGGCACACGGGTACTTCAAAGTCGAAGGCAAGCCGATGGCCGTGCTCGCGCACGGCACCGTCGGCCTGCAGCACGCGGCGATGGCGATCTACAACGCGTACTGCGACCGCGTTCCGGTCTATCTCATCGCGGGCAACTCGATCGACGCGACCCAGCGGCGGCCGGGCGTGGAATGGGATCACAGCGTGCAGGACGCGGCGGCGCTCGTGCGCGACTTCTGCAAATGGGACGACCTCCCGATCTCGCTCCAGCACTTCGCCGAATCCGCCGTGCGCGCGTACAAGATCGCGATGACGCCGCCGATGATGCCCGTCCTCATCGTGGCCGACGGCGGGCTCCAGGAAGATCCGATTCCGTCCGACGCCGCGCTTCGGATCCCGAAGCTCACGCTCGCGGCGCCGCCGCAAGGCGATGCCGCTGCCGTCGCCGAGACGGCGAGGCTGCTGGCGGCGGCTGAAAGTCCGGTGCTCGTCGCCGGCCGCCTGGCGCGAACGCCGGCCGGCATGGCGAGGCTCGTCGAGCTCGCCGAGCTGCTGCAGGCGCCGGTCATCGATCAGGGCGAACGGATGAACTTCCCGTCGCGCCACGCGCTGAACCACAGCGACCGCGCGCGCGAGCTCGTGAGCGGCGCGGATGTCATCGTCGGCCTCGAGCTGACGGATTTCTGGGGCACGGTCGACGCGTACCGCGATCAGCTGCGCAGGACCTCCCGGCCGGTGACGAAGCCCGGCGCGAAGCTGGTCAGCATCACGGCCGGCGATCTGTTCATGAAGTCGAACTACCAGGATCAGCAGCGATATCCGGAAGTCGACATCGCGATGGCCGCCGACGCCGAAGCCACGCTGCCGGCGCTCATCGAGGCCGTCAGGCGCGCGACGAGCGCCGATCGCACACGCGTCTTCGAGGAGCGCGGACGCTCGCTGGCGAACACCCGTCAACGTCTCCTCGAGCGTGCCCGCACCGAGGCGACCTACGCGTGGGACGCGAGTCCGATCAGCACCGCCCGGCTGTCCGCGGAGCTGTGGGCGCAGATCAAAGACACCGATTGGGCGCTCGTCTCGCCGATCGACTTCGTCAGCCGGTGGCCGATGCGGCTGTGGTCGTTCGAGAAGCCGTATCAATACATCGGCGCTTCGGGTGGCGCCGGCGTCGGCTATGGCGCCCCCGCGGCTGCCGGCGCGGCGCTCGCGCACAAGAAGCATGGCCGCGTCGTCGTCAACATCCAGGCCGACGGCGACCTGATGTACGCGCCCGGTGTTCTCTGGACGGCAGCGCATCACCGGATCCCGCTGCTCTCGGTCATGCACAACAACCGCGCCTATCACCAGGAGGTCATGCACATTCAACGCATGGCGAACCGGCATCAGCGCGGCGTGACCAGCGCGGCGATCGGCACCACCATCGAAAACCCGAACATCGACTACGCGGGGCTGGCCCGGAGCCTCGGCGTGCACGCGGAAGGCCCGGTCACGGATCCGAAGGAACTCGGCGGGGCGATCAAGCGCGCGCTCGACGTCGTGAAGCGGGGAGAACCGGCGCTCGTCGATGTCGTCACTCAACCGCGGTAACGAGATGCTGAAGACATTCATCGCTCTAGGAGTCGGCGTGGCACTGGCACAGGCAGCCTCACCCGCTGCCGATGCGAAGAACGGTCGCAGGCTGTTCGCCGCGGACGGCTGCTATCAGTGCCACGGCTACGAAGCGCAAGGCGCGACGCCGACGGGTCCGCGCCTGGGTCCCCGGCCGATCGCGTTCGCGCAGTTTCAGAAGTACGTGAGAACTCCCACCGGCCAGATGCCGCCGTACACGGTGAAGAGCATCCCCGACAAGGATCTCGCGGACATCTACGCGTTCCTCCAATCGCTCCCTGCGCCGCCAGACCCATCGTCCATACCAGCTTTGCGGTGATTCCATGCCGATCTCGATAACGGTGAACGGTCAGAAACATTCGGTGGACGTCGATCCGACGACGCCGTTGCTTTATGTCCTCTCGGATGATCTGGCGCTCAATGGGCCGAAGTTCGGCTGCGGCCTCGGGCAATGCGGCTGCTGCACGGTCATCGTCAAGGGCGCCCCGGTGCGGTCGTGCGTCACGCCGATGTCGACGATGGCGGGCGCGGAGATCACGACCCTCGAAGGCCTTGGGACGCTCGAGAAGCCGCATCCGATCCAGAAGGCGTTCATCGACGAGCAGGCGGTGCAGTGCGGCTTCTGCCTGAGCGGCGTGATCCTCACCGCGAAGATCGCGCTCGATCGCAATCCGAAGGCGACGGGCGCGCAGCTGCAGCAGGCACTGGCGAATGTCCTCTGCCGTTGCGGCGCGCACACGCGGATGATGAAAGCGATCAAGCGCTATCAGCAGGAAGGGGTGCGGGCATGAATCGCCGCGACTTCCTCAGGAAATCTTCGGGTGCCCTCGCGGTCGCCTTTGCCTCGGGCTCGATGCGCGAGCTGTTCGCGCAAGGACCGCCGCAGCCCGGGAGATTCGACGGTCCGGGGACGCCGCAGCTCGACGCCTGGATCGCGATCGACGCCGCGGGCAACGTCACGGCCTACACGGGCAAGGTCGAACTCGGACACGGCCTCTACACGTCGCAGACGCAGCTCGTCGCAGAAGAGCTCTGCGTGCCGCTCGCGCGCGTGAAACTGATTCAGGGCGACACGGCCATCGCGCCCGACCAGGGCACCACGTCAGGCAGCCAGTCCCATCCGGTGAACTTCAACGAAGGCGGCCTCGCGCTCGCCTGCGCGACGGCGCGCGACGCGCTGCTGCAGATGGCGGCGCAGCGCATGGGCGTACCGGCGTCGATCCTTCGCGTGGACGACGGCATTGTCAGCGGCGGCGGCCGCGCCAGCCTGACCTACGCAGAGCTCCTCGGTGGGAAGAAGTTCGACGTCACGCTGAATCCCAACGCGAAGCGAAAGCCGGCGAGCGCATGGAAAATCCTCGGCACGCCCGTGGCGCGCCTCGACATCCCGGCGATGGTGACCGGCCAGTTCCCGTTCGTCCACAACGTCCGCGTGCCGGGCATGCTGCACGGCCGCGTCGTCCGTCCGCCGGACGTCGGCGCAACGCTCGTGAGCGCCGACGAACGCTCGGTCAGCGGCATGCCGGGCTTCGTCAAGGTGGTGGTGAAGAAGAACTTCGTCGGCGTCGTCGCCGAAAAGCCGTGGCAGGCGATGCAGATCGCCAACGCGCTCAAGGTGCAGTGGTCGAAAGGCACGGGCCTGCCGCCGCAGCGCGAGTTCTACGACTACCTCCGCCAGCAGAAACCGACACGCGACAGCTTCGTCGTGAATTCGAAAGACGTCGACGACAAGCTCGCGAAGGCCGCGAAGGTGATTACGGCGACGTACAAGCACGCGTACAACATGCACGGATCGATCGGCACCTCCTGCGCCGTCGCGGACGTGCAGAACGGCAAGGCGACGATCTGGTCGCCGACGCAGTCGGTCTACCCGACACGCAATACCGCCGCGATGCTGCTCGGCATGAAGCCTGAAGACGTCCACGTGATCTTCACGATGGGCGCGGGCTGCTACGGCCTGAACGGCGCGGACACGGTGTCGTTCGACGCGGCCCTCATGTCACAGGCTGCCGGACGCCCGGTGCGCGTGCAGCTCTCGCGCAAGGACGAGATGGCGTGGGAGAACTACGGGACGACGTACCTGATCGATCAGCGCGTCGGCGTCGATGCCGACGGCGTCATCGTCGCCTGGGACTACGAGGCGTGGACCCCTGGGCTCGGCGGCCGTCCCGGCTACAACAACCCGGGCAACGTCATCACCGGGTTTCTGGCGGGCTTCGAGCCGCAGCCGTTTACGCCGCGGTCGCCGGCGCCCGATCCCACGAACTACGCCAACAACCTCAACATCGCGCCGTCCTACGTCGTCGGCAACGCCGGCGGCCGGAGGGGCGGCACCGGCCGGATCGCGAGCGAGCGCGTGCTCACGCACAACGTGCGATCGCATTTCTGGACTGGCCCGCTGCGCTCGCCTGAGCGGCTGCAGAATTCGTTCGCGCACGAGTCGATCATGGACGAGGTGGCGTCGGCTCTGGGCGCGGATCCGGTCGCGTTCCGGCTCAAGCACCTCAGCGATCCGCGGCTCGCCGCCGTCGTCGCCAAGGCCGCGGAGGCTGCGAAATGGGACGCCCGTCCGTCGCCGAAAAAAGCCATTCGCAAGACCGGCGTCGCAACAGGGCGGGGGATTTCGTGCGTGCTGTACGAAGGCAACAACGGATACTGTGCGCTCGTCGCCGAGGTCGACGTCGATCAGGACAGCGGGCGCGTCACGGTGAAGCGGTTCGTCGCCGCGCAGGATTGCGGCCCGATCTCGAACCCTGACGGCCTGAAGAACCAGGTCGAAGGCGGCATCCTGCAGGGCATGAGCCGCGCGATCGGCGAGGAAGTGACGTGGGACGCGTCGAAGATCACGTCGATCGACTGGCGCACGTACCGGCCGGTTTACCTCGGGGCGGATCTGCCGGTGATTGAAAGCGTGCTGATCAACACGACCAACGCGCCGGCGAACGGCGCGGGCGAGACCGCGATCACGATCGTCGCCGGCGCCATCGGCAACGCCATCTTCGACGCGACCGGCGCCCGCATCCGCGAAGCGCCGTTCACGCCGGAGCGGGTCAAGGCGGCGTTGGTGGGCAGGAGTTAGTAGTAACGGCGTCGAGGCGCTCTCAGCGCCGCTGCAGCGTGACGCCGCCGTTCACCGTGCTGATGTCGAGCGCGTTGCCGCCGCCGCCGATCACGCCCGAGGCGTGCTTGGGGCCAGGCTCCGTGTCGATTTGCAGCGGGAAGTCCGAACGGATGTCGCCGCTGACGGTCGAGACCCGTACGTCCGCGTTCGTCGACGCGGGCAGTTGCAGTGTGACCTCGCCGTTGACGGTCGCAAACTTTCCGCCGTTCGGCGCCTGGCCCATCGCCGCCTTGATCGCGCCATTCACCGTCGTCGCTCGCGCCGAGCCGCTCGTCGCGACCGTGATGGAACCGGTGACCGTCGCCGCGTCCGCATCGCTCATCAGGCCATTGGCGTCGATGGATCCGTTGACGGTGCGGGCGACCAGCTTGACGCCGGCCGGCACCTGCACCGTGAATTCAACGCTCGTGTCGTTGTCTTTGGTGTTATTGCGGCCGCGTCCGCCCGGCCGGCACTCATTCGGCGCCGACCCTGCTGGGGCCGGGTAAACGGCGCACACGGTGACGCCGCCGGCGTGTGGCACCGTTTCGAAGCGCACCTCCGCCGGGTTGCTTCGCCTCGCGGACTTGATCGCCGTGACGGAGATGCTTCCCCCGCGCGCCGGCGCGGCATGGATCGATCCGTTGACGCCGATGATTTCGATGCTCTGGCCAGGCGCGAGCTGGCCCGTCCACTCGAAATCGGTCTGGGCGACGGCTGGGGCCGCGATCGCCCAGGCCAGACCGGCAAGGCCGATGGTTGTCAGAATCCTTCGCATGGCACGCCTCCGCTGCCGTTAGACGGGGAGGCGTGTGGAAGCGTTTACGCCTTGGCGAGCGAGGTGACGCGGCCGCGCGGGATGTGTTCGACGACCTGGTTGAGGTCCGCGACCTTCTGGTCCTTCACGAAGAGGCCGTCGGGTCCGATCCGCAGGTTGTTGTCGCGATATGTGGTCTTGGACGTGCCGGCGATCCAGGCCGGGTTGTCGACGGCCATGTTCAGCAGCTGGCGCTTGGGCAGGTTGTCGGCCGTGAGATTCAGCACGATCAGCTCCGTGTCGTTCAGCTGGACGAAATAGCGCTCGACCGGCATCGCGCTCCCGATCGTGACTTTCACGCGAGTGCCGGGGTCGAAACGCTGAATCCGTTTCCACAACACTTCGTCGACGTGCAGCAGTGTGCCGGCGGCGTCTCTGTCGGCGCTTTGTCCCGCGGACACCGAGGCCGCGAGTGACATGCACGAAATCAACAACCCGATCTGCCTCACCACTCTGTACATACGCCTCCTGCCCTGCTAAGACGTGCGCCTTTCCGGCCATGTTTGCAGCAACGGGCAAACAGCAGGGACGAGTGAACGGGATTCCGTTACGAACGGAGGAACCTGATACGCCTGAAAGCGGACACGCCGCTGTCGCTATCTGGGCCCCGCCGGCGCTGGTACTGCGAACACGAACTTCTGGCCGTCCGCCGAGACGATGCTGCTGACCTGGGCGGGTGCGAGCGTCGGCTGCGGAAAGCGGAAGAGCAGCGAGGGCGTGCCTGACTGGAGCGTCGCGCCGCCCGTCAGATCGACGGCCATCACCGCCGCGCCCTGCAGGTAGAACAGCTCCTTGCCGTCCTTGCGCCACACGATGCCGCCGACGCCGCCCTCCTTCGAAATCTGGGAGGCGGGCGTGGCCGACGCGGCCGTCGCAGACGTCGAGGGATCGAACGGCCGCGCGTACACCTCGAAGCGGCCCGACGCGTTCGAGTTGAAGGCGAGATACTTTCCGTCGGGCGACAGACGGCCGCCGCGGCCCATGAACTCCGGCTTCTTCAGCTCAATCGGTTTGCGGTCGCCGTCGACCGGCAGCAGGATCATGGTGTCGTTGGCCGCCCACAAGCAGAGAAAGCGTCCGTCCGCCGACCAGTCCGTGATGAAGATCCCCGGCGCGCCGGCCGGATGCGTGTAGAGCAGTTCCTTCGCGCCGCTGCCGTTCGAGGCGTTGCGGTAAATCCCCGTCACGTTGTCGGTGACCGAGACGTACGCGATCTGCTTGCCATCGGGCGACCACACGGGCGCGGCTTTGGACGCATCGTCGGTCGCGGTGATCGACGTGCCCTTTCCCGTCGCGACGTCCACCACCCAGACGTCCTGATTGCCGGTGCCCGCATCGGTCCTGATCGCGGCGATGCGCGTTCCGTCCGGTGAAAATGCCGGCTGCGTGTACGACGCCGGCTCGCCGACCTTCGCCACGACGTTGCCGCTGCGATCGAACACGGTGAGCTGCATGCGCGTCGACGCGAGCCGGATGCGATTCTGGTGCGCGAGGAACCGCCCCGCGGTTCCGTCAGCCGCGCCTCGCTGGATGGCCGCGCGTCCGCGATCCGTCAGCGCCTGTCGCACCGCCGGCGCGTCTTCTTTGTTCAGGATCTCGAACTGTAGGCCGACCGTGCCCATCTCGTCGAACGACTGCTCGCCCCACAGTACGCGCCGCGGCGGGCTGCTCGGGTTGCGGCGGTTGGTGGCCGAGTTGTCGTACCGAAGCATCGCCTCCACGCGCGTGCCCTTCGGCAGCGTCACGGGATCCTTGTAGAGATAGAAGTCCTGCCAGTTGAAGTCCCAGTCAGGAATCCAGATGAGCCCTTTGGTCGTGCCGTCGGGCAGGACCGCCGTGACCTTCATTTCCTTGCCCACGTAGTGCGCGTGTCCGAACGTCGAATAGATCTTCACGTCGGCCGGCAGGGTGAACGAGTCGCGCACGACGAAGTTCGATTCGCCGGCCGGGATGTTGATCCCCGCGCCGAATCCAAAGAGCGCCGGCAGCTCCACGGACGCCATCTCGCGATCGGGTGGCTTCTGCGTGAAGTACAGGCCGATGACGGATTTCTCGGTCTCCGCCTTCCCGGTCGGATGGAAATGCGCCTGCAGCAGGAAGTCGGATCCCTTCGGGAGCAGCATCGCGAAGCCGTCAGGCGCCGTGAACGCGCTGCCGCCGACGGCCCATCCGCCCAGACCGCCGGTGTTGCCGCCGCGCGCGACGACGCCGACCGATCCCATGCCGCCGAATCCCGGACGCCCGTCGGCGCCTTCCTGCTGCGCGGTCGATCCGCCGGGCACGTACGCGAACAGCGCGTGGTGCACGACCTTCCTCGCGCTCGGGCGGTATTCGACGGCTCTCACCCATTTGTTTTCGGCGAGCTTCGTCGGGATCGCGAAGTTGCGAAACACGTCGGGGCCGCCCGCGGGGATGTCGAAGCCCGCCGGCATCTCGAGGACGAGATCCGGCGTGCCCAGCTGCCAGCCATCGGTGAACGCAGGCAGCTTCGGCATCTTCGCCGTGTCGCCACGTGGCGTTCCCTGCCTGACCCACTGATCGAACGCCGCGATCTGCGCGTCGGTGAGCCGGCGCTCGCCGACGAACTCGCCGAACCCCGGCGCGACGTGCCACGGCGGCATGTAGCGCGACGCGGTCGCCCGCGCCATCAGCGTCGCGCGCATCCTCGCGTCTTCGTACGTAATGAGGCTGAACGGCGCGGCCTCTCCCGGCCGATGGCACGTGATGCAGTGCCGGTACAGGATCGGCGCGATGGTCTCGGTGAACGTCACCGACGCTGCCTTTGGGGCCGCCGGCTGCAGCGTGGCAGCGGCGAGCGCCATACCCATCAGGATCGGGGTCATGCGGTTGTCTCCCGGAGAATGCCGAAAGGATAACGCACAAGCGGGCAGGAAGGGCAGAATGGGCTGGGATGGGAAAACGGATCCTCGTGACGGGCGCGAGCGGGCAGATCGGCTCGGAAGTCGTCGCGCAGTTGAAGGCCGCTGGCCTGCCGGTTCGCGCGCTGAGTCGAAACCCGGCGTCGGTGGCGTTTCCAGGCGGCGTCGAAGCCGTGCGTGGCGATCTAGGCGATCGAACGTATCGCATCGCATGCGGATCGCATCGTCTTTCTGTCCGCTCCGATTCGAACGAACCACCCCTTCTTCCAGCAGCCCAACGCCGTTCGTGCCGTGCATGCGGCTGTCGAGGAGCTGATCGAGAGGTCGGCCACACGCTGGACGATGCTGCGTCCGGGGCCGTTTGCGCTCAACTGCCGGAACTGGTGGGCTCCACAGGTCAGCAAGGGAAACGTCGTGCGCTGGTTTCATGGCGGCGCGGCGACGGCGCCTGTTCATGAGCGCGACGTTGCGGCCGTCGCGGTCCGCCCGCTCTGCGAGGATCGGCATCACGGCGGAGACTACGTCCTGACCGGACCTCAGTCGCTGACGCAGCGCGAGCAACTGGCGATCATCGGGGACGCCATCGGACGAGATCTTGTGTTCGACGAGGTCTCTCCAGACGTCGCGAGAGGGGAGGTGCTCGCGACGTGGCCCGCGTCGGCGGCGCACATGCTCTTGAGCGCCTACGGCGCCGCGGTGGATCGTCCCGCGCTCGTGACGTCAACGGTCGAAGAAATCACAGGAACGCCGGCCCGAACGTTCCGGCAATGGGCCATCGATCACGCCGCGGATTTCCTGCAGGCCTGACTGCCCGTCCTGCCTACTCTTTGCCTTCCTTGGCCGCCTGCGCGCGTTCGGCGCGGGACGCGCTGATGTAGTCGGGGATCGCGCGGTTGCCCTCGAGACAGGCGTACTCCCACCACTTGTAGGTGTTGTCCAGCTTCAGCGGGAAGCGCGCGGTCCACGGCCGCGTGATGACGATGGGATCCTCTGTCGTGATCTCGTAGAGCAGCATCGTGTCGTTCATCCGCGTGATGCGCTCGGTGATCTTCATCTTCTCGCTCGTCGGGAAGCGATTGCCCTGCGGCGCGCCCAAGACGCCGATGTTGGTGGCCGACGCGCCTGGCTTGACGTTCGTCGTCTCGATCACGAGCGTCGTCCCTTCCCAGCGGCCCCGCGAGATGCCGAGCCATGCCGTGACTCTCGGCGACGGCGGCTTCGGTCCGTTGATCGGGATGATGCGCGTCTCGTGGATCATCTCCATGTTGAGAACCACGTAGCCCGGCGTCTGCAGGATCTGCACGCCGTTGTTGTAGCGGAAAGGAAACATCGACGCCGGCATGCCGCGAGTGATGCAGCGATCCCAGGTGTCGAAATCGAGCTCGGAATCGAACGTCAACACCTCGTCGGGACTCGCGGTCCAGCTGCTGCGCATGAGCGACGACCGGCGCTTGCCTTCTTCGGTCATCTCCGGCAGCTTCCCGTTCGGCGGATCGACGATGAGCGACGTCTGCCGCTGCGGGGACGTGGGATCGACGATACCCGCCTGAAACGCCCCGCCGAAGTTCCCCGCCTTGATCGCGTCGGCATAGCGATCTCCGCGGCCCTCGATCGCCGCGACACGCGCCTTGAATTCTTCTGGGGTGAGGAACGGCTTGTTCGGATCGCAGGGCGGAGCCGGAGGACCGCCGGCGCGTCCGCCGCCCGCGCAGCGCTCGAGGGGAACGCTGCCCACGAAGGAAATCGGCCAGGTGCCTTGCAAATCCGGGTCGCCCCACGCGGTCTTCGGAGCTTTCCAGCCGGCGGGCGTCTCGATGAACATGTTCTTTTCGCTGGGCGCACCCGGTGATTGACCGGTGGCGACAACGTTGACGGCGATGGCAAATGTGGCCGCGAGTCCACATTTGCCCAACCGACTCTGCGTGCGCGTAAATAC